>Ga0136607_1000003_pt1 | contig 240564 bp, 219 predicted proteins | sample AntDeeMetagen681_FD_101381 | JGI IMG/M metagenome (GOLD analysis project Ga0136607, IMG submission 101381) | Saline lake microbial communities from Deep Lake, Antarctica - Metagenome #681 | ecosystem: Environmental > Aquatic > Non-marine Saline and Alkaline > Saline | place: Antarctica: Deep...
CACCCATGGCGACAACGGGCCCGGATCGCAATGGATCAGGCCGCTCAAAAATAAACTTCACCCACTCAAAGGGGACATTTCTGCATGGGAAAAAGGGGGACATTTCTGGATTGGGTTGACACCGTCACAACAATAATTGATACAGGGTATTGAATGAGGCGATTCAGCAGGTTTTCCGGCATATCCCTGACCTCCACCGAGCCGTCGCTGATGGCAACCGTCAGCCACTGGCGGGTGCAGCTGGGGTTCATCGCCGGGCCCGTAATTTTCGTGCTGATGCTCGCCCTGGGTTCGCCAGAGGGGATGGCCCCGGATGCCTGGCGAGTGCTCGCGCTTACGCTGCTCATGGCGACCTGGTGGGTGACCGAGGCGCTCCCTATTGCCATTACCGCCCTGCTCCCCGTGGCCCTGCTGCCGATGCTGGACGTGGTTCCCATCGACGAGGCGGCAGCGCCCTACGCCAACCCCCTTATTTTCCTGTTCCTGGGCGGGTTCATTCTCGCGGAGGGCATACAACGCTGGAACCTTCACAAGCGGTTGGCCCTGGGGGTTCTGGCACTGGCCGGCATCCGGCCGGACCGGGTGGTTGCCGGCTTCATGATCGCCACCGCGGGCCTGAGCATGTGGGTCAGCAACACGGCGACGGCGGCACTGATGCTGCCCATTGGTCTGTCCGTGCTGGCTCTTGTGGACGAGGGCGACCAGCAGCATGACCACGGCAACCTGAGCCTGGCGCTGCTTCTGGGCATTGCCATGGCCGCCAATATCGGCGGAATGGGCACCCTGATCGGTACACCGCCCAACGCGCTGCTTGCCGGTTACCTGAGGGACAGCCATGGCATTGAGGTGAGTTTCGTGGGTTGGATGATTGTTGCCGCCCCCCTGGCGGCGATTCTTCTAGCCAGTGCCTGGTGGCTGCTGACCCGGCGCATCTATCCCCTGGGCCATCAGTCCATACAAGGGCTGGAAGGGTTGATTCACCGTGAGCGCGAGAGCCTGGGCGCGATCAACTATCCCCAGTTCATGGTCAGCCTGGTGTTCGGGCTCGTGGCCCTGGCCTGGCTGAGCCGGCCCCTGCTGGACACCGCGATCGGCGGCATACAGCTGACGGACGCGGGCATTGCGATTACGGGCGCGCTGCTGCTTTTCGTGATCCCGTCACACTGGCGAAACCTGGAGTTTCTGATGTCCTGGGAGCAGGCCAGGAACCTGCCCTGGGGTGTGCTGATCCTGGTGGGCGGTGGGCTGAGCCTGGGTACAGCCATCGAGACCAGCGGGCTGGCGGAGGCCGCGGCAGCACTGCTTGAAGGACTGGCGAACCTGCCCCTCTGGCTGCTCATGGGGGCCGTGACAACGCTGATCATGCTGCTCAGCCACGTGACGAGCAACACGGCCACGGCGGCCACCATGCTGCCCCTGACGGCCTCCTTTGCCATTGCCCAGGACCTGCCGCTGGTCTATATGGCAATTCCGGTCGCCATGGGCGCATCCTGCGCCTTCATGCTCCCGGTGGCTACACCACCCAATGCCATCATCTTCAGCAGTGAGCGCCTGAGCGTGATGCAGATGGCGCGGGCCGGGGCCGTGGTGAGCCTGGTGGCAATAGTGCTGATCAGCCTCTGGGTCTTCCTGGTGGCCGCGCCCTTCCTCAGCCCCCGGGGCTGAGGTCAGACGCCGTAGAAGTCCCGGTACCAGTCCACGAAGCGCTTGATGCCCGTCTCCACCGGCGTCTCCGGGCGGTAGCCCACGTCGTCGATCAGGTCCTGGACGTCGGCATAGGTGGCCGGCACGTCTCCGGGCTGCATAGGCAGGTAGTTCTTTTCCGCTTTGCGCCCCAGGCACTCTTCCAGCACCTCAATGAAGCGGGAGAGCTCTACGGGATTGTTACTGCCGATGTTGTACAGGCGATAGGGCGCGTTACTGGTACCGGAATCCGGGGTGGCCCCGCTCCAGTCCGGGTTGGGTGTGGCGACATTGTCCAGCGTGCGGATTACGCCTTCGACGATGTCATCAATGTAGGTGAAGTCCCGCTTGTGGTGGCCGTGATTGAAGACATCAATCGGTTCGCCCGCGAGAATCCGTTTCGTAAATATGAACAGCGCCATGTCCGGCCGGCCCCAGGGACCATAGACGGTAAAGAACCGCAGCCCCGTCGTCGGCAGCCGGTAGAGGTGGCTGTAGGTATGCGCCATCAGCTCATTGGCCTTTTTCGAGGCCGCGTAGAGACTGAGGGGATGATCCACGTTGTCGTGAACCGAGAACGGCATGGTCTCGTTGGCGCCGTAGACTGAACTGCTGGAGGCGTAGACCAGGTGCTCAACTTCGTGATGCCGGCATCCCTCGAGGATGTTGATGAAGCCAACCAGGTTGGCGTCAACGTAGGCATGGGGGTTTTCAATGGAGTAGCGAACCCCGGCCTGCGCCGCCAGGTGGACGACGCGCGCCGGTGCGAACTCGCGGAAGGTTTCCGCCATTTTCTCACGGTCGGCGATGTCCTCGCGGACTTCGGTAAACCCGTCCCTGGCGGTCAACCTCGCAAGTCTTGCCTCCTTGAGGGAGACATCGTAATAGTCGTTGACGTTATCGACGCCAATGACCTCATCGCCCCGGTCCAGAAGCTGGTGCGCCACATGGGACCCGATGAACCCGGCTGTTCCCGTTACCAGTATCCTCAACTGCATTCTCCCTGTTGATTAAAAGCCGATGCCGACGCGGACGAAGGGCCCACCCAGGTCAGTATCGACGTTGATATTATCGGCATCCACATCCATCGCCAGCTCACGATAACCGCCTTCCACATAGACCGGATCCACGCTGTACTTGAGGTAGGCCTCAATATCGCGGGCGGAGTCACCGTCAAAGGATACGTAATTGATCTCGGCACCAGCGCCCAGCCCGGTCAGCGGCAGGTCCACGTCGCCACGGGCGTGGAGCATGGGCAGGAACTCGTCAATTTTTACGGATTCCTTCCGGGTCCCGCCAGTCGCCTCAATATCGAACTGGCCGTCGAAATGCTTGACGTTGAAGCCAAGATCGAGAGTTACGATCGGCACCGGTGCCGTGTAGAAGATGGTGTAATCGTAGTGTGTTAGATCAATGCGGCTATCCACATTCTCATTGGCAACGTAGGTTTGCCCCCCAAACTGCGTTGTGGTCCGGATCTGGCCCTGTGCCTTGTGCTCAATATCGTTATAGCGCAGCCGCAGGTTCGGGATCACCGGAATCGGGTGTGCAAAACGCACCGCAAAGCCCGTATGGGACTCGTCGTCGTAGCCCAGATCATCCTCGACATCAATCGCGTTACCACCGGATTGGACCGTGCCCGAGGGACCGGCCTGCCAGGAGTTGGCCGTAACGTCCACATCAATAAGCGGTATTACCGCCTGAGCAGTGCCGGCACTAACCAGGAGCAACATCCCCGCCGTCGCTGTCATTGTTTTTTTCATAAAGCCTCACCTTTTAGGTTTTGAAGTAACGCCTACAGTATCGACCCGGATTCACGCGCTTTCAAAGTTAATTCCGAGTCGGCGGCCAACTTCCTCGTACGTTTCAATCACATCGCCCAGATCCTGGCGGAACCGGTCCTTATCCATCTTGCGTCTTGTTTCCCGGTCCCAGATCCGGCAGCCGTCCGGCGTGAACTCGTCACCGAGTACAACACGCCCGTCGGCCCGGCCGAATTCGAGCTTATAGTCCACCAGCAGCATATCCGCATCGAGGAAGAGCTGCTTGAGAACACGATTGACCTGGTAGGTTCGTTCCTTCATGACCTCAAGTTCTTCAGCGCCCGCCCAACCGAAGGTTTCCGCCAGGGATTCGTTGATCATCGGATCGTGCAGCTGGTCATCCTTGAGAAAGAGTTCATAGGTCGGCGGGGTCAGGTCCTGGCCCTCCTGAACGCCCAAGCGACGGCAGAGGCTGCCCGCGGCAGTGTTCCGGACGACACACTCAACCGCCATCATGTCGAGGTTGCGCACCAGTGACTGATTGGGAGCGAGCACCCGCTCGAAATGGGTGGGAATGCCCGCCTGTTCGAGCTTTTCCATGATAAAGGCGTTAAAGAGGTTGTTCACGCGGCCCTTGCGACTGAGCTGCGTGACCTTCTGCCCATCGAAGGCGGATGTATCATCCCGGAATTCCAGAACAAAGTAGTCCGGGTCTTCGGTCCTGTAGACCGATTTGGCCTTACCCGCGTAAAGCTCGTCACCTTTGTGCATTACCATCTCCGCTGCCTGTTCATACGGGCCCTGTCCGGACGCCCCGGCGTGGCGCATGATAGCCGATGGTGCAGGCCCTACGCCAGCACGGCAGGCTGCGGTTACACACAATGCGTGCGGGGCCCTTACCGCCTATACTGTTCCCGAAATCTCACGGATCATCGGGGACTATGGAAGACCTGTTCGAGCAGTTTATCACGACCAACCAGGATGCCCTTCACCTGATTGTGGCGCTTCTCCTGGGCACGCTGATCGGCATCCAGCGGGGCTGGCAGGCTCGCGACCGGGACCCGGGGCAACGGGTTGCCGGCATCCGAACCCATGCCCTGACAGCGCTCCTGGGCGGCATAGGGGCCCTGCTCTCACGGGAGCTGAGTGCAGCCATCTTCCCCGTGCTGCTGGTGGCCCTGATGCTGCTCAATCTCACGGCCTACTGGATACGCGCCCCGGCGACGGGAGACTACAGCATCACCGGGATTATCGGCCTAACCCTGACGTTCTGCTTCGGCGGTATGGCGGTTGGCGTGGACGTGACGCTGGCCACGGCCCTGGCGGTAATCACGGCCCTGATTCTGGACAACAAGGAAGAGATCCACGGCCTGCTCAACAAACTCCAGGCCAACGAACTGGATGCTGCCTTCAAGCTGTTGCTGATTACCGTCGTGGTCCTGCCGCTTCTGCCCAATCGCGCCATGGGCCCGGGCGGCGTGCTGAATCCCTATGAGATCTGGTGGCTGGTGGTGCTGATCGCCTCCATATCCTTCGTGGGGTATTTCGCGATACGCATGGGCGGCCCCGGTAAGGGCATCCTGTTCACTAGCCTCTTTGCCGGCCTGAGTTCCTCCACGGCACTGACGCTTGATTTCTCCCGCCAGGCCCGGCAGACATCGGTGCTTTCGCCCCAGCTCGCCGCCGGCATCCTGATCGCCTGCGGCACCATGTTCCCGCGCATCCTGATCTACTGCGGCATCATCAATCCGGCACTGCTCCCGAGTCTCGTGGTCCCGGTCGTCGCCATGGCGCTTATGCTCTACGTGCCGGCGGGCGTTATCTGGCACCGAAACCGGGAAAGCCTGCGGGTGGATCAGCCAATGCTCAACCGCAACCCCCTGGACCTCAAGCCGGCGCTGTTTTTCGGGGTCCTGCTGACGTTGATCCTGCTGGTAGGCCACTGGCTGAGTGAATGGTTTGGGGATGCGGGCATCTTCATGCTGGCGGCCAGTTCCGGCATCGCGGATGTGGACGCCATCACCCTGTCTTTGACCCGCATGTCGGAATCCGCCATTACGCCCGACACGGCGGTCATCGGGATCGTCATCGCGTCATCGGTCAATAACCTGGTCAAGGCTACCATGGCCTGGTTCATAGGCCCGCACGCCCTGGGACGCAGGGTTGCCGGGCCTATGGGCCTGTCCTTGCTGGTGGGACTGACCGCGGGCTGGATGATCTGAACCTAGCGCAGGTTGTCGTAGATCCGGTCCAGAACCTCTGAGGCGGGCACGTTCTTGTCCTGCTCCGGGTCAGGCTCCACCGTCAGTACGAGGCTGCTGCCCGACTCCCTGAGTCGTATCAGGCCCGTCTGTTCCGGCTCAAGCTGATACGCCCAGAACCACCAGCCCCGGTTCCTGACACCCTCGGGGCGCATATCAAGGTACCAGACCCCGTCACTCCGGTTACGGTCCACGACCGGAATATCCAACGATGTGAGGGCGCGACTGACTTCAGCCCAGCCCCGCTCAAACCCGAAATCGAGTTCCAGATGGGTGATCCGGCTCTCCTGGCTTATAGCTTCCACGCGTTCTTCGCGGGGCAGATCAAGTGCTACACGGGAGTAGCTCTTGGTATCGGCATTCTCGCGAAGGTATTCCGCCATCCGCTCGATAACGGTGGTCTCCCGGGCTGAATCACCCGGACTGTCCTGCCACGACAGCAGTGACTGCGGCGGTCCATCCACCGGCACCAGTCGCACCTGGACCTCCGTGCTGCGACCCTGGACACCATGCTCCACCCGGGCCTGGAGGATCAGCTCCTCCTGTACGGCGCTGTCATCAAGACCAATCCAGCGGCGTGCCCGCTGGGAGTTGTTGAGGATACCGGTCTGCTTGAGTCCCTGTCTCGGATCCTCATGGACGATCTCAACCCCCTGCTCCGTGAAGAAGGCTGACAGTGCCGGCCAGACCCGCCCGGGAACGTCATTGACGACAAGCCAGGTCAGATCCCCGGAAGTCCGGACCTGATAGTTATTATCAAGAATCTGATCAGTGAGGTCCGGCGGACGGGGCAGTTCATAGTTTTCCCCGGAGCCAAGCCCGTTGCTCCCCCTGACCGGTGGGATCCGGTACTCGCTCTGGAACGCTTCCCGGGGCACCTCTTCCGGCATCTCCAGCGGCTCACCAAGCGGTTCCTGCTGGTAACGCATGGAACGATCCGGAAAAAGACCGCACCCGGCCAGAGAGGAAACAAGCGTTACAACGATAACGGGGCGCAATACAGGTGCGCCCCGTTGAAGTGTTTGGTACATCCGTTACTCCGTTGGATTGAGCAGGACGTGTTTCAGAGACAGCCCGCGGATTTCAGGGCTTCCAGCACGTCTTCATGGTATTCGGGGCTCAACGGCGTCAAGGGGAGCCGGATTCCGGGGCCGATCAGCCCCATCTGATTCAGGGCCCACTTGACCGGAATCGGATTGGCCTCCAGGAACAGCTTGCGGTTAAGCGGCGCCAGTGTCTCATCAAGTTCCCGCGCCCGCGCCTCATCTCCCGAAACAGCCGCTTCGCAGCACTGCGCCATCAAACGGGGCGCCACATTGGCGGTTACTGAGACGTTGCCCTTGCCGCCACACAGCATCAGCTCCAGGGAGGTCCCGTCATCGCCGGAGTAGACCGAAATCCGGTCGCCCACCATGCGAACCAGTTCCTCGCCCCGGCTGACATTGCCAGTCGCGTCCTTGATGGCGACGATATTGGGGATATCGGCCAGACGGTCAACGGTTTCATTGAGCATGTCGCAGGAGGTGCGACCGGGGACGTTATACAGAATCTGGTTGACGTCCACCGCTTCGGCAACGGCCCGAAAATGCTGATAGAGGCCTTCCTGGGTCGGCTTGTTGTAGTACGGCACCACCAGCAAGCAGGCATCCACACCGATCTCGGCCGCTTCGCGGGTCAGGTCAATTGCCTCACGGGTCGAGTTGCCGCCCGTTCCGGCAATGATGGGAATGCGCCCGTCAGCCTGTTTAACCACGCGGCGGATCACGTTGATATGTTCATCAGGATCCAGCGTGGAGGATTCACCCGTCGTACCGACCGCGACAATCGCGCTGGTACCCGCGTCGATGTGATACTCCACCAGTTTATCCAGGCATTCCCAATCAATACGCCCTTCGGCGTCCATCGGGGTAACAAGTGCAACCAGACTCCCAGTGATCATATCCGCTCCGAACCGGTAAAAAAGTAATGGTAATCCCGGGACCTGAGTGACACAAGAGCCTCTCAGTCAACCGATCCCGGGGACTCCTCCGACACTGGCTCCGCTACGGGCCAGGACTTGACAACGGCGTTGAGTACAATCGCCAGTGGAATCGCAAAGAAAACGCCCCACATGCCCCAGATGCCACCAAAAACCAGCACGGAAAGAATGATGGTGACGGGGTGCAGGTCCACGACTTCTGAAAACAGCAATGGCACGAGAATGTTGCCATCAATCGCCTGGATGATGAGATAGACGACCATGAGCAGGACGAACTGATCCGTCCACCCGAACTGGAAAAGCCCGACCATGGCAATGGGCACCGTCACCACCGCGGCGCCGATATAGGGAATGACAACCGAAACTCCCACGAGCATGCTGAGTAGCGCAGCATAGTCCACCCCCAGGAATTTAAGCGACACATAGGTAACGCTGCCGACGATCAGGATCTCAATGGCCTTGCCCCGCACAAAATTCGCGAACTCCATGTTCACTTCCGCCCAGATGCGGTCCATCAGGGGGCGTTCTTCAGGCAGGAAGCTGCTGAGTCTCAGCAGAATAACATCCCGATCTTTCAGGAAAAAAAACACCAGTATCGGAACCAGCACCAGATAGACCAGCACCGCCATCATGCCCGGAATGCTTTCCAGCGACATAGACACCAGCCATTGCGTGATCTGGCCCACCTCCGCGGTCACCTGCCGGAACAGAGTATTCACCTCTTCCATGGATACGAGCTGGGGATACTCCTGGGGCAGCCCCTCAATGTAGTGCTGCGCCGCGCGCATCATTCTCGGAAGCTCCGAGGCCAACCCGGATACCTGGGACCAGACCAGCGGCAGGAGGCCGAGCAGGAAGGCAATGAAGATCCCGATGAACAGGATGAAGACAATAAACACCGCCAGTAGATGGGGAAGCCCTATCCGTACAAGCTTGGTGACCAGGCCCTGGAGGATATAGGCGATGATGAGGCCGGCAATGAAGGGCGCAAGAATACGTCCGAGAAAGAAGATGAGCAGAAAGAAGCCGATGAGCATCAGCAGTACAACAACCGCCTCTTCATCGGAAAAGTACCGGGCCACGAAGCGGTGGAACATCTTAACCATGCGCGGCTCCCGATGTGCCCTGGCCGCGCCGGATGACAAAAACGTAACGGTCATCGTCATGTTCCTCGACTTCAAGCTCGTGGTCTGAGAGTCGAAGGAAGGCCGGTATATCGCGGGCCGAGCCGGGATCGGTGGCGATCACCCTGAGGCTCTGGCCGGGTTCCATGCCATTCAGGCACAGCTTGGTTTTCAGCAATGGCATGGGGCACTGAAGGCCGCTGGCGTCGAGTGTCTGATCCGCTTCCGCTGACATGGCACGCACTGCATCACAAAATAATGGCTGAAAGTGACGCTGATGATAGCACGGAAAGACCCGTCACCCGGAATACGGGACGGCCACGATGCAATCTATACCGTGGGCGTGGAATCTGGCATTGTTTCAGGCATGCACAGACTCATTTCAATCGTTCTGATCCTGGCCCTGCTGAATCCGCTGCTGAGTCCCGTGGCCATATCCGAGGAACTGCCCGCCATGGGTGGCGGCGGTGGTCTGCTGGCCGAGCAGCAGGAGAAGGAAATAGGACGGCGAGTGCTGATCCAGATCAGGCGCAATGCGCCGCTTCTGTCCGATCCGGTACTGACGGAATACCTGGAGGATACCCTCTACCGTATTATCCCCCATGCGCCGCTGGAGGACCGCACCGTCACCATCGTTGCCATCGACGATCCATCCCTGAATGCGTTCGCAGTCCCGGGCAATGTGGTCGGGGTGCATGCCGGGCTTTTTCTCTCGGCCCAGAGCGAACACGAATTTGCCGCCGTGATGGCCCACGAGATTGCCCACCTCAGTCAGCGTCATTACGCGCGCCGGCTTGAACAGCAGGAACGCAACACTCCGCTGACCATTGCCGGCATTCTCGCCGGCATCATCCTGACTGCGGCGACCGGCTCCCAGGCCGGCATTGCCACCATCGCCGGCACCCAGGCCCTGGCCATTGACAACATGCTGCGCCACAGCCGTGCCCACGAACAGGAAGCCGACCGCCTGGGGCTGGAGCTCCTGGCCGAGGCGGGTTATGACCCGACTGGGATGCCGGCCATGTTCGAGCGCATGCTCAGGCAGGCACGACTCCAGGGGAACCGGCCACCGGAATACCTCTCGACCCACCCGCTGACGGAATCCCGGGTCTCGGACACCCGGGCACGGGTCGAGGACTACCGCAACCAGGACAGCTACAGGGAAAACCTGGCCTACCACCTCGTGCGAAATCGCCTTCGCGTGCGATACACCAACGATCTGGGAAACGCGGAAGGGCTGTTTCGTCGCCAGTTCGAGCAATCCGAGGGCCAGGCACGGGCAGCCGCCCGTTATGGACTGGCGTACACCCTGATTGAAGCAGGCAGGCCCGGTGAAGCCATCCCCCATCTTGAAGCGCTACTGGCCGATAACGAAGGCTACATCATTTATGCGGCCGAACTTGGAAGAGCCCTGCGCGAATCCGGTGATTACGGGAAAGCCATCACGCTGCTGGAAAAACACCTGGAGCGACACCCGCGGAACCTGACACTATCCAGAACCCTGGCGGACACCCACATGAAAGCGAACAACCCGGAGCGGGCCGCGCGGCTTTATGAGCGGATTGCCCAGGAATACGGAGATGACCCCACGCTCTGGAAGGATCTTGCCGAGGCCCACGGTCGTGCCGGTAATATCATCGAGGTACATCGTGCCCGGGGCGAGCGGAGCCTGTTATTGGGAGATCCGCGTGCGGCAGTAAGGGAATTCCGCCAGGCACTGGATAGAGCCGGCAACGCCCATACTCGAATTGAGCTGTTGCGGCAGCGCCTGGGCGAGGCCAACCGGCAGTTAAGCCGCACGGATGACCGCGGGCCTCGAGCCGGCAATGGCTAGGCGTTGCCTGCAACCTTGATATTACGCTGCGCCGTGAAGTCGAGCATACGCTGCAGCGGGATCAATGCCTTTTCCCGGGTCTCAGCGTCGACATGGATCTCCTGGTCCCCGTTCTGCAACACTGCCAGCAGGTTTTCCAGGCCATTCATCGCCATCCAGGGGCAATGGGCGCAACTCCGGCAGGTCCCACCCTCGCCGGCAGTCGGCGCTTTTATCAGGTTCTTGTGGGGGGCGACCTCGTGCATCTTGTAGAAAATACCGCTGTCCGTGGCCACGATGAAATCCTCATTGGGCATCGTACGGACCGCTTCAATGAGCTTGGTGGTGGATCCAACCACATCCGCCTGTTCAACAACCGGCATCGGTGACTCCGGGTGAGCCAGAACGGCCGCCTGCGGCATGGCGGCTTTCAGCGAGGCCAGCCCCTCTCCCTTGAATTCCTCGTGCACAATGCAGGAGCCATCCCAGAGCAGCATATCCGCCTGTGTGGAGCGACGAATGTACTCACCCAGGTGTTTGTCCGGCGCCCAGAGGATCTTCTCACCGTTCGAATCCAGATAATCAACAATATCCTTGGCGCAGCTTGAGGTCACCACCCAGTCGGAACGAGCCTTAACAGCCGCAGAGGTGTTCGCATACACCACAACGGTACGCTCCGGGTGCTGATCGCAGAACGCGGCGAAATCATCGGCGGGACAGCCGATATCCAGCGAACAGGTGGCTTCCAGAGTGGGCATGAAAATGCGCTTCTCCGGGTTCAGGATCTTGGCCGTTTCACCCATGAAACGCACGCCGGCAACCACGAGCGTGGAGGCCGGATGCTCACTCCCGAAACGGGCCATTTCCAGCGAGTCCGCAACACAGCCGCCGGTTTCCTCGGCCAGGGACTGGATCTCGGAGTCGGTGTAATAGTGCGCCACCAGCGCCGCGTTCTGGGCTTTCAACTCTTCCCGGATACGCTCGCGGAGCTCCTTCGCTCTGGATTCGTCCAGCGTTGGCGCCTCTTTTTCGCGGGCAAGGTGCTCCTGGACGAGAATTCGGTCCTGCATGTAAGTCATAGGGCGTATTTACCCTCCCCACCGTTAGAATAAGGTAGTTCCTGTCTACCTTTATGCCTCTGCAACCGGCATTTTTCAATGGTGCGGTTCAATCGGGTGCCGGGTAAGCAAAGCCTTAAAGGCGGATGGTGGGTCGTGGAGGATTCGAACCTCCGACCAATTGGTTAAAAGCCAACTGCTCTACCAACTGAGCTAACGACCCTGTGCTCGGTAAAACCGGGGGATAAATATGGTGGGTCGTGGAGGATTCGAACCTCCGACCAATTGGTTAAAAGCCAACTGCTCTACCAACTGAGCTAACGACCCAAACGAGGCGCATATGGTACTTATTTTTTCGCGTTTCGCAACCGTTTTCGTGAGCTGATTCACGAATCCCTGGCCAACCTGCGTCAATCCATTTCTTCGGAACGGTACTGTCTGCCCTTGGCGGCGGACTCCGTTTCGGGGTACTCGGACTGGAGGCGTTCAAGCGCGTTTCTCGCCTTCTCCGGATTGTCGGCCCGATCATGGGTGACGGCCAGCTTGAACTGGGCGTCAGCGGCCTTGCGATGGGACTGATGGCGTGACGTGACAATGGTGAAAGCCTGGCGTGCCTGCTCGTAGGATTCCTGGCTCAGGTAAAGCTCGCCCAACCAGTAATAGGCATTCACGGTCAGATCCCCTTCCGGATACTGATCCAGGAACTGATAGATCTCATCGATCGCCGCGTCAAAATCCTTCTCGTTCTGAATCAGGTTCTGGATGGACGCATAGTCCTTCCGTTCCTCTTCACCTGGCTGACGATAGGATACAGAGCCTTGCTTCCCGGAAGAATTACCGGAATCCGCATTGGAATCCGAGTTGCTCTCCCCGGAGTTTGCGTTACCCGAGGCATCCTCAAGTTCCGCTACCCGACTGCTGAGATCCACCAGGCGCTGATCCAGGTCAACATAACGCTGCCGGGACTGCCGGTTCAGTCGATCCAGCTCGTGAGAGGTTTCCTCGACCTGGCCTCGCAACTGCTGAATCTCCTGACGCAGCTCCTCCAGCATGAAGAAAAGCTCGGTGGAGGAGCCACCGCCCGCACCGGAACCACTGCGGACCACCGGCGCATCCCCGTCCGACTGGGCGGGGAGCGTCATGGGCAACATCAGAACAGCAGCAAGAACCGGCGTCAGCAGGTACCGCATGGAATCACTCGTAATTGATTTCAACGCGACGATTCTGCGCCCAGGCATCTTCGTTGCTTTCATCAACCGCGGGCTTTTCTTCGCCGTAACTGACGGTCTCAATCTGTTCCTCGCTGACATCGTTGACTTTCAGGAAGCGGGCAACGGAATCCGCGCGACGCTCAGCCAGAGCCATGTTGTACTCGCTGCTGCCACGCTCGTCGGTGTGGCCTTCCAGCGCGACAGAAACACTGTCATCCGCTGCGAGGTAAGCCGCATGCGCTTCCAGGACGGTCCTGGACTCGCGACGGATATCCGCGCTGTCAAAATCAAAATAGATGGTGTTCGCCGCCTGCATGGCTTTCTGTTCAGCCTGCTGGCGCATCTGGTCAGCGCGTTCCTCAGCGCTCATATCCTCGGAGGTAACACCATCGCCATCCTCAGCGCTATAGGCTTCGCTGTCAGATTGCGTATCGGTGGTAGACTCCTCGGTCATGGTCTGGTCATCCGCTGGTTCGTCCGGCTGCGTATCGGTAGCGCTACAACCACCCAGTACGACAAGCGACAGGCCCAGAATCAGTACCCTGTTTTTCAGAAGATCAATCATTGGCATTCCTTTTCTTTGCTTCGGTTTATTGGACTGAAGGTTTCGAGGACCAAAAGCGGCCCGTACAGTTTCAGACTGATGTTAATGTATGATGTTCCTGGTAATACTGCAAACCTCCCTACCATCTAATTGAGTGGTGACCAGGCCGGATCGCGGATTCCCGGATGACGTACCGGGAGGGTGAAGCGAGCATTCCCGTCCACGGTGGTCAGCTCCAGGGTGTCCCGTCCGTTGCGGGCCTGGGTGACGTAAATGGCCAGCCGCCCGTTGGGCGAAATAGCCGGTGCCTCATCAATCTCCGACGCGGAAAAGACCCGCTCATCGCCGCTCTCAAGCTCAACGGCGCCCAGGTAGTAACGTCCATCGCGTCGGTGAAGGAAAAATATTTCCTCGCCGTCCGGCCCGAAACGGGGCCGCGCGTTATAGCCGCCTTCAAAGGTCAGACGCCGCGGTTTTCCGCCGTCCATATCCTTGATATAGACCTGCGGATTGCCCGAGCGGTCCGAGGTGAACGCAAAGCGCGCACCATCCGGCGCCCAGCTGGCTTCGGTGTTGATGGACCAGTGGTGCGTCAGGCGTTCGGGCTCCAGCGTATCCAGTGGCAACTGGTAGACCTCCGCACTCCCATCCTTGGACAGGGTGGCCAGCAATGAGTCGCCGTCCGGTGACCAGGTCGGCGCCGAGTTCAGTCCCTCAAAGCGGGTCAGCCTGCGCCGTTCGCCGCTCTTGATGACCTGACGATAGATGCCGGGTCGGCCACCCTCAAACGAAACATAGGTCAGTTCCTTGCGATCCGGCGACCAGTCCGGGGAAAGGATGGGTTCGCTGGAACGCAACAGCACTTGCGCGCGCTGCCCATCCACGTCGCTGACCTGAAGTTGATAGACCGCGTCTCCACCCTCCCGGGTCCGGGTCACGAAGGCAAGACGGGTCGAGAAGATGCCCGGGATTCCAGTGATGGTTTCATAGATCCGGTCACTCACATGGTGGGCCAGGGTCCGCAGCTCCGAGGGCGCGGCGGAGGCACGCGAGCCAAGGAGTCGTTCCTGCTGACTGACATCGAAAAGCTCATAGCTCAGCACATAGCGGTCGTCATCCGGGCGATAATCGACTTCACCGACCAGCACAAACTGCTGCCCCAGAACCCGCCAATCACGGAAGTGGATATCATCCCCCGAACTGGGAAGACTGAGCATGCGCTGGGGGGCCAGCAGTTCGAAATCACCGCTCATGGTCAGGTTATTGCGGATGATCTCGTCCAGGTTTTCCGGCGCGCTCCGGCCATCGGCACTGCCAAACGGAACCACCGCAAGAGGCATCCGCTTGTCGGCACCCTCGGTGATGCGGATAACCATTTCACCCTGGGCGGTCAACGCCAGCAGGCACAGCACGAATCCCAACAGTATTGTTGATAGCCGCATGGGGTTTATCGCCATCTTGCTCTCACTCTTTCGGGCTGAATTCCATGGTAAGGCCGCCCCGGAAATACTGATTAAAGACTGCACCATCGTCCGGGACCGGGAAATTAGCAACCCGCCGTACGGCCCTCAGAGCCGAGTCATCCAGTGCCTGATTGCCGCTACCCTCGACAATGCTGACGCTTCCGACTTCGCCCGTAGGCAGCAACGTCAGGCTAAGCGTTACCACCTGGCTCTCGTCACTGCCTGGCGGTATGTACCAGTTGTCCTGGACCGTCTGCCGGATAAGGCTGCGGTAACGTTCCCATTCCTCCAGCAATCGCTGGCCATCTTCGGAATCAACCTGCGCTTCCATACCCTCATCCTGGCCAGGTGAGGGTTCCTCTTCCTCGGTTTCCGCATCCTTTGCCATGGCTTCGAGGCGCTTCTCCCATTCAGAACGCCGATCATCTTCTGGCTCAGGCTCAGGCTCAGGCTCTGGCTCAGGCTCTGGCTCCGGCTCTGGCTCCGGTTCTGGCTCAGGCTCAGGCTCCGGTTCTGGCTCCGGTTCTGGCTCCGGTTCTGGCTCCGGTTCCGGCTCCGGTTCCGGCTCTGGTTCCGGCTCTGGTTCCGGCTCTGGTTCCGGCTCTGGTTCCGGCTCTGGTTCCGGCTCTGGTTCTGGTTCTGGTTCTGGTTCTGGCTCTGGTTCTGGCTCTGGTTCCGGTTCCGGCTTCGGTTCTGGTTCCGGCTCGCGTGTTGGCTCTGGCTGGGGCTCCGGCTCCGGTTTTGCCACTTGGATCAACCGTGCCTTCACGGCCTGGGGTTGTGCAATCTCGGGCTCCGGCGGCACCGAGGACCAACCCACAATGGCCATGATCAGAATAAGCACGTGCAGACCCACAGACCCCAACAACGGCCACTTCCATTCCCTGAGCTCGTCCTCAGGCATATCGAGGACGCGACTCCACCAGGGAATGACCCTGTCGCCCAGGGCGCCCGCCGCCTGTACAATCCGGTTCCAGTCCAGCTTCATAGCGCTCCCGCGCCGCCGCTTTCACTGATGCCCATCAATCCTCCTGGAGAGGGTCCGTGATCAGGCCCACTTCACTGGCGCCAGCAACCTGCAGCGCCGACATCAGCCGAATCACCACGCCATAGCGCACATGCTGGTCACCCCGCACGTAAACACTGGCGTCGGGACGCTCCGCCATGATGCTCGACACCTCATTCACGATCTGGTTCATGGGCTTGGGATCGCTGCGATCCTCACCCACCTCCAGGTAATAGCCGCCGTTGGAATCCACCGAGACAATCACCGGCTCGTTGTTCTGATCCACAGGCAACGGCTCGGCTTCCGTCGATGGAAGGTCCACGTTCACGCCCTGGGTGAGCATGGGCGCCGTGATCATGAAAATAACCAGCAGCACCAGCATCACGTCGATGTAGGGAACGACGTTCATCTCCGACATCTGGGGGCGCCGGGCCTTTCGGGGACTCATGTCCATGCTGTCGACTCCTGGCACTAGTTGTGTGCTTACTGGCTGCTGTTGTGAACGCGCCGATGCAGAATGCTGGCGAACTCTTCCGCAAACATTTCATAGCTCTTTATCTGGGCATCCGACTGGGCGGTGAACCGGTTGTAGGCAACCACCGCCGGAATGGCGGCGAACAGGCCCATGGCCGTGGCGATCAGGGCTTCGGCAATGCCCGGGGCCACGGTCTGCAACGTCGGCTGCTGGACCTGTGCCAGCCCCAGGAAGCTGTTCATGATGCCCCAGACGGTGCCAAACAGGCCCACATAAGGACTGGTCGACCCGACCGTTGCCAGAAACGGCAGATGGGATTCCAGCTTTTCAAGCTCCCGGGAGAGCGCCACCTTCATGGCCCGCTGGGTCCCGTCCATGACGGCCTCCCCATCCTCACTCTGCTGGCGCAGGCGGCTGAATTCCTTGAACCCCGCCCGGAAAACATTTTCACCACCGGCCTGAGGCGAGGGACTGGCACAGACTTCCTTGTAGAGCTGCCCCAGGTCCATTCCGGACCAGAAGCGCTCTTCAAAGGAGGCCTGTGCCTGACGGGTCTGGCGATACAGGCGGATACGCTGAAAAATCAGCCCCCATGAGAGAATGGAAGCCGCGAGTAGTAACAGCATCACAGACTGCACGATGATGCCGGCGTTGGTGACCAGATGCCAGACAGAAAGCTGTTCGTCCACGTAAGGCTCCTATTGCTTACTCGTTACCACTGAGAGTGTCCTTAAATATCCTGTTCAGGTCCTCCGGGATCCGCCTGGGTCGTCCCGATGGCAGCTGAACGCAGGCCAGTTTGACCTCCCCCGAGACCAGGGGTGCACCATCCTCCCGTCGCCAGGCTTCCTGGCGGAATGTCATGGCGGTCCGGGTCGCCGAGATGAGATCGGCACTGACCTCCAGCTCATCATCCAGAAACGCGGGCTGATGATAGCGGATATTCAGGCTGTGGACGACGAAGGCAATGCCCTCCTCAAGCCGTCCGCGCAGCGCCACGCCCCGGGAGCGAACCCATTCCGTGCGCGCTCTTTCAAAATACTTCAGGTAATTCGCGTAAAAAACAATACCGCCGGCATCGGTATCCTCCACATAGATACGCACCGGCCAGCGGAAATCGCTCATTGCTCACCTCCGGCATCCGGCGCATCAAAACCGAAATGCAGGTAGGCGTGTGTCGTCGCCATGCGCCCGCGTGGCGTGCGCATCATGAAACCCTGCTGGATCAGGAAGGGCTCGAGCACATCCTCGATGGTGCCCCGCTCTTCGCTGATCGCCGCCGAAAGACTTTCCACGCCCACGGGGCCGCCCCCGAACTTCTCAATCAGTGCCAGCAGCAGGCGCCGGTCCATGTGATCAAAGCCCTCATAGTCGACCTTGAGCATGTTCAGCGCCTGATCCGCAACCTCCGCGGACACGCTGCCGTCCGAGCGCACCTCGGCAAAGTCGCGGACCCGACGCAGGAGCCGGTTGGCGATCCGGGGCGTACCGCGCGAGCGTCTTGCGATTTCCCGGGCGCCCTCGGTCTGGACCTGGATCCCCTGCAGTTCCGCAGAACGTGCCACGATCCGGGTCAGGTCGTCCGTGCTGTAGAATTCAAGGCGCTGCACGATGCCGAAGCGATCGCGCAGCGGTGATGTCAGAAGGCCCGCCCGGGTGGTTGCGCCCACCAGGGTGAACGCGGGCAGATCCAGCTTGATGGAGCGTGCTGCCGGCCCTTCACCGATCACAATATCCAGCTGATAGTCTTCCATAGCCGGATAGAGGACTTCCTCGACGACCGCGCTCAGACGATGAATCTCGTCAATAAAGAGAATGTCGCCCTCTTCCAGATTGGTCAACAGCGCCGCAAGATCCCCGGCCTTTTCCAGCACCGGGCCGGAGGTGGCCTTTATGGCACTGCCCATTTCATTGGCGATGATGTTGGCCAGCGTCGTCTTACCAAGTCCTGGAGGACCGAAGATCAGGACGTGATCCAGAGCCTCGCGGCGGCCCCTGGCGGCCCCCACGAAGATCTCCATCTGCTCACTGACCGTGGGCTGACCCACATAGTCCTGGAGCCGCGCGGGCCTGATTGCCCGGTCCTGCCTGTCTTCACCGGGATCCGCCTGGCCGGATATCAGTCGATCGGATTCAATCATGTTTGTCCTGATACTGACCTGGTGCCATTCGCAGGGCATTGTATCGCCTGCATACAGGCAGTCACGTTACGTTAATGTTATACCACACGCCACCCTCAGCGGCTGAGCATATTCCTCAGGGCGAGCCGTATCAGCTGCTGGCTGGCCATCCCCTCTTCGGCAACGACGTTCAGTGCACGCCCCGCTTCCTGGGGCCGGTACCCCAGTGCAATAAGCGCGGCTTCGGCCTCTTCCAGGGGCGTACTCTCCACGGCGGAAATGCCCGGCAGCTCGGATACCGCTTCCTCCCGGCCCGAGGTGGCGGGTGCCTTGTCGAGCTTGCGGACACGGTCGCGGATCTCGATGAGCAGGCGCTCCGCGGTTTTCTTGCCGACACCGGGAATCTTGACCAGGGCGGCGGCATCATTGTCCTCAACGACGCGGATGAAAGCATCCGCTTCCAGGCCCGAGAGGATCGCCAACGCCAGCTTGGGGCCGACACCACTGGTGCGGATCAACAGGCGAAACAGCTCGCGCTCGCTCTTGGCGGCAAAGCCGTAGAGCTGTTGGGCATCCTCACGGACCGCGAGATGGGTATAAAGCACTGCTTCCTGCCCCAGTTCCGGCAGGCGGAAAAAGGTGGTATAGGGAATGTCGACTTCGTAGCCCACACCGGCGGCTTCAATCAGCGCATCGCCGGGTTGTTTTTCGACGAGAATGCCCCTGAGTCGTCCGATCATTATGACAATCCTTTAACGGGCCCGGCCGCCACGGCTGCTGGAGGCGCCGGTTCGCGCCAGTCCTGCCCGGAGGTGCGCATGACAGAGCGCGATGGCAAGTGCGTCCGCCGCATCTTCGCGCGGCTGGCGGGTAAGATGGAAAATAGCCTGGATCATGTGCTGAATCTGGTGCTTGCCGGCACTGCCGCTGCCTACCGTGGCCTGCTTGACCTGGCGGGCGGAATATTCGTGGACGGGAAGCCCTGCGTTGGCGCCACAGACGATGGCAACCCCCCTCGCCTGACCCAGCTTGAGGGCGGAATCCACGTTCCGGGAGAGAAACACCTTTTCTATGGCGAACTCTTCCGGGCGGTAGGTTTCAATGATTTCCGTAAGGCCAGCGTAGATAATCCGGAGCCGCTCGGCCATGGGCTTGTCGCCCATGATGACGCAGCCGCTGTCGAGGTATTCAAGCTCACGGCCACCGCTGCGGATAACCCCGTAGCCGGTGACCCGTGAGCCGGGATCAACCCCGAGGATGATGGCCATGGGCCCCACCGGCGTCAGGCATAACCGAAGCGCTCCAGGGCCTCTTCCGAGAAGTCGGCGTTGGTATAGACGTTCTGGACATCGTCCAGGTCCTCCAGCCACTCAAGAAGCTTGAGGTTGGTCTCGGCTACCTCGTCATCCATGGCGACAGTAGTGACAGGCACCATGCTGATGTCCGCCTGCTCGGACTCAAGGCCGGCCTGCTTCATGCCGTCCTTCACATCCATGTAGTTCTCCGGGGTGGTGATGACGTCTTTGGTACCGTCCTCGTTCACCCGCACATCCTCGGCGCCGTGCTCCAGGGCCGCTTCCATGATGGTGTCCTCGTCATGCTCGGCGCTGAAGCTCAGTGTTCCCTGGCGGTTGAACAGGAAGCCGACCGAGCCGTCCGTCCCCAGGTTGCCACCGAACTTGCTGAAGGCATGGCGAACGTCGGAGACCGTGCGGTTTTTGTTGTCCGTCATAGCCTCGACATAAACGGCCATGCCACCGGGACCATAGCCCTCATAGACAAGCTCTTCGTAATCCTCGTCACCCGCATTGCCGGCGCCACGCTCGATGGCCCGTTCAACGGTGTCCTTCTTCATGTTGTTGAACAGCGCCTTGTCCACAGCGGTGCGCAGCCGGGGATTGTCCTCCGGCTCGCCACCGCCCTCGCGCGCAGCCACAAAGAGCTCGCGGATGAGCTTGGTAAAGATCTTGCCCTTCCTGGCGTCCTGGGCCGCCTTGCGATGCTTGATGTTGGACCATTTACTGTGTCCGGCCATGTCTCGCCTCGCTCAGTTGCTGCCTTCCTGCTTGTCCTTCGCACTCTTGCGCAGACGGATGTTGAGCTCGCGGAGCTGCTTCTCATCCACCTCGCCCGGGGCGTCGGTCATCAGGCAGGTTGCATTCTGGGTTTTCGGGAACGGAATCACGTCTCGGATGGAGCCGGCTTCGGTCATCAGCATGACCAGGCGGTCGAGGCCAAAGGCCAGGCCACCGTGGGGCGGGCAGCCGAATCGCAGCGCATCCAGGAGAAAGCCGAACTTCTCGCGGGCTTCGTCCTTGCCGATGCCCAGGCTCTCGAAGACCACCTGTTGGGTCTGTTCCTCGTGGATACGGATGGAGCCGCCGCCCAGCTCGGTGCCGTTGAGGACCATGTCATAGGCCCGGGACAGGGCACCCGCCGGGTTGTCCTGGAGTTCCTGCGCGGAGACCGGCGCGGTGAACGGGTGGTGCAGTGCGTGCAGCTTGCCGTCGTCGTCTTCCTCGAACATCGGGAAGTCCACGACCCAGCACGGTGCCCAGTCGCCTTCGACGCGACCCAGATCGTGACCAATCTTCACGCGCAATGCGCCCAGCGCTTCATCCACCACACCCGCCTTGTCGGCGCCAAAGAAGACGATGTCGCCGTCCTGGGCCTCAACACGGTCCATGATGGCCAGTGCCACGTCGTCGCCCAGGAACTTGACGATGGGCGACTGCAGGCCCTCGACGCCCTTGGCGCGCTCATTCACCTTTATATAGGCCAGCCCCTTGGCGCCGTAGATGCCGACGAAGTTGGTGTAGTCGTCGATCTGCTTGCGCGTCAGTTCGCCGCCCCCAGGGATGCGCAGCGCGGCAACACGACCCTTGGGATTATTGGCCGGGCCCGAGAAAACCTTGAAGTCCACGTTCGCCACCAGATCCGCCACGTCCACCAGCTCGAACGGGATGCGCAGGTCCGGCTTGTCGCTGCCGAAACGGCGGATGGCCTCGGCATAGGGCAGGCGCGGGAATTCCGGCAGCTCGACGCTGAGCAGGTCCTGGAACAGGTTCCGGATCATCTGCTCCATGGTGTTCATGATGTCCTCTTCGCGCACGAAGGAGGCCTCCACATCCACCTGGGTGAACTCGGGCTGGCGGTCGGCGCGCAGGTCCTCGTCACGGAAGCACTTGGCAATCTGGTAGTAGCGGTCCACGCCAGAGACCATCAGTAGCTGCTTGAACAGCTGGGGGGACTGGGGCAGTGCGAAGAAGCTGCCGGCATGGGTGCGACTCGGTACCAGGTAGTCGCGGGCACCTTCCGGGGTGGCACGGGTCAGAATAGGGGTTTCGACGTCCATGAAACCGTGCCCGTCCAGGAAATTGCGCAGGTAGCTGGTCACGCGGGAGCGGAAACGCAGCCGGTTGAGCATTTCCGGGCGGCGCAGGTCCACATAGCGGTAGCGCAGGCGGACGTCTTCACCCACATCCGAGTATTCGTCCAGCGGAAACGGCGGTGTCGCGGCTTCGTTCAGCAGCTCCAGCTCATAGCCCAGCACCTCCACTTGACCGGTACCCATGTTGGCGTTCTCTGTGCCCGTGGGACGGTGCCTGACGCGACCCTTGACCTGGATCACATACTCACTGCGTACCCTGTCCGCCTGGGCAAAACTCTCCGGCGTGTCGGGATCGAAAACCACCTGGGCGATACCGTCCCGGTCCCGGAGATCCAGAAAAATGACGCCACCGTGGTCACGCCGGCGATGGACCCAGCCACAAAGGGTCACTTCCTGATCGATGTGCGATTCGTTGATTCCGCCGCAATAATGACTGCGCATACCCATTCTGTCCTGTTTGCCTGAGAGGTTCGGCCGTGGAAAAGCCACGTATTATAACGGCTACAGCCAGCGAAGTCAGACCATCCATCAAATATTGCGCCGGATGAGCGACAGGCATCACAGTGCCGGACTATAGTGACGTCCCGGCATCCAGCCGCTAACATGCTAATGAGCAATGAAGTAAGCGGGCAGGTCTTTCCAGAACCGTCCGGAGCCAGGGATGGCGGAGGCGAGCGTACAGGGACGTATTCACAGCGTGTTCTGGAAAGACCTGCCCGTCTACCTCATTGCTCATTAGTAACCCCAAGAAACCGACGTGAAAAGGATTCCTGTTGTCCGTACGTGCTGAACAGAAACTCAAGACCCGTCGCGCCCTGATGGATGCGGCGCTGCGCCAGCTCAACGCGGACCGTGGTTTCGGCAGCCTGAGCCTGCGCGAGATCGCACGCGAGGCCGGCATCGCCCCAACCTCCTTCTATCGCCACTTTACCGAAATGGATGAACTGGGGCTGGCCCTGGTGGACGAGGCGGGGGTGGCGCTGCGCCAGCTGATGCGCCAGGCCCGCAAGCGCATTGAACGCCATGGGGGTGCCATCGACACGTCGGTGGAAACCTTCATGGAGTACCTGACGGACAACGCCAACCTCTTCCGCCTTCTGCTGCGGGAGCGCACCGGTGTTTCCCGCATCTTCCGGACGGCCGTGCAGGCGGAGATCGATCATTTCGTGACGGAACTGGCAGAGGATCTGGAAAAGCTGGCCGATGGCAAGCAGCGCCCGCTTCTGGATGCGCACCTGGTGGCGGAGTCCATGGTGGTACTGGTTTTCCATCTGGGCGCCGAGGCGCTGGACGCCCCGCCGCGCCAGCGCAACAAGCTGAAGGAAAAGCTCAAGGTGCAGCTGCGCATGGTGCTGGTGGGGGCCCAGACCATGGCGCAGGAAGGGTACGAAACGCCGGACTAGGTGCGATCGAACTGGTTGAGCCCACGCCCGATGGCGTAGTAGCTCAGCCCGTAGCGTCCCAGCATTTCCTCGTCATAGAGGTTACGCCCGTCAAAGACCACCGGCGAACTGATCGCGGCCGCAATCTGCTCAAAGTCCGGTGAACGGAACTCTTTCCACTCGGTGCAGATCACCAGGCAGTCCGCGCTCTTGAGCGCCTGTTCTTTGGTCCCACAGAGCTGCAGACCCGGCTGGTCCGGGTAGATCTTCTGGGTTTCCTCCATGGCTTCCGGGTCAAAGGCCTGAACCCTGGCACCCGCCGCCCAGAGCTTTTCCATCAGCACGCGGCTTGGTGCCTCGCGCATGTCATCGGTCTTGGGCTTGAAGGACAGCCCCCAGAGCGCAACGGTCTTGCCGCTGAGATCACCCCTGAAGTAGTGGCTGACCTTGTCGAAGAGCACGTGTTTCTGGTCGTCGTTGACCGCTTCGACGGCATTCATCAGCCGAGCGTCGTAGTCGTATTCATCCGCAGTGCGCGCCAGCGCCTTCACATCCTTGGGGAAGCAGGAACCGCCATAGCCGCAGCCCGGGTAGATGAAGTGGTAGCCGATGCGTGGGTCCGAACCAATCCCCCGACGGACGTTCTCGATGTCCGCACCCAGTCGTTCCGCGAGGTTGGCGATCTCGTTCATGAAGCTGATCTTGGTGGCAAGCATGGCATTGGCCGCGTATTTGGTCAGTTCTGCCGAGCGCACATCCATGAATAGAACCCGTTCATGGTTGCGGTTGAAGGGGTAGTAGAGCTCGCGAAGCAGCTCCCGCGGCCGATCGGTTTCCGTGCCGACGATGATGCGGTCCGGCTTCATGAAGTCGTCGACAGCCGCCCCTTCCTTCAGGAACTCCGGGTTGGACACCACGTCGAAGTCGGTGGAGACACCGCGCTCCTGGAGCTTTGCGGCAATGGCGTCACGGACCTTGTCGGCCGTACCCACGGGGACCGTAGACTTATCGATCACGACCTTGTATCCATTCATGTGCTCGCCAATGCTCCCGGCAACCGCCAGAACGTACTTAAGGTCGGCGGAGCCGTCCTCGTCCGAGGGCGTGCCCACGGCGATGAACTGCAGATCACCAAAATCCACGGCCTCTGCCGCATCGGTGGTGAACTGCAGTCGGCCGGCTTCGGTGTTGTGGCTGACAATGGGCTCCAGGCCCGGCTCGTAGATCGGGATGATACCCTGGCGCAGGCGATCAATCTTGTTCTGATCCACATCCATGCACATGACGTGATGGCCCACCTCGGCCAGGCAGGCGCCTGTCACAAGCCCTACATAACCGGTTCCGAAAATGCTAATACGCATGCCGTCGTATCCTTTGCTATCTGTTTAAGAGTTCTGCCGCGCCTGCCAATGGCGTTCCCAGTCAAGCGCGGTCTGTACAATGGTGTCGAGGTCGTCGTAGGCGGGCTGCCAGTCCAGCGTCCGTCGGATCCGGCTGTTGTCCGCCATCAGTGCTTCCGGATCGCCCTCGCGCCGGCCGGTCTCGCTGACCCGGAAGGCCACGCCGGACAGCCTCTGGACCACGTCAATCACTTCCCGGACGGTAAAGCCCCGACCGTAGCCGCAGTTGAGCACCTGGGAATCGCCACCCTCGTTCATGTATTCCAGGGCCCGCACATGGGCACTGGCAAGATCCTCAACATGGATGTAATCCCGCACACAGGTCCCGTCGCGGGTGTCGTAATCGGTACCGAAAATCTGCATGCCGTCACGGGCACCGGTGGCGCATTCGCAAGCCACCTTGATCAGGTGGGTCGCCTCCGGTGTGGCCTGGCCCAGCCGCGTCTGCGGGTCGGCGCCGGCCACATTGAAGTAGCGCAGGATGACGTAGGTGAGGTCACCGGCATTGGCCAGATCCATGATCATGCGCTCGCTCATCATCTTCGAGGCCCCGTAGGGGTTGATGGGCGCAAGCGGAAGGTCCTCGGTGAGGACCGTTTGGTCCGGCATACCGTAAACAGCCGCCGTCGAGGAGAAGACGATCCGGGAAACCCCGTGGCGGTTCATGACGCCAAGCAGGTTCAGCGTGTTGCGCGTGTTGTTGCTGTAATACTTAAGCGGGTCAGTAACAGACTCCGGCACCACAATGTGGGCGGCAAAGTGCAGAACGGCGGAAAAGCGGTGCTGCTCGAAGAGCGCATTGAGGGTCTCGGTGTCTGCAAGGTCCCCCACCACCAGCTCGCCATGGGTCACGGCCCAGGCGTGACCCGTGGAAAGATTGTCGTAGACAACCACGTCATAACCCGCCTCGCCAAGCTGGCGCACCACATGGCTGCCGATATAGCCGGCTCCGCCGGTTACCAATACCTTATCGGTCACTACTCGTCTCCCTTCGTTGTCAGCCGGTCGGCCTTCTTCGCCGCGCGCCTCTGTGCAAAAAAATCCGTCAGTTGCTGGCGGCACTCCTCTTCCAGAACCCCTTCGAGAACCTCCACGCGCCAGTTGAAATGGGCGTGTTCAAGAAGCCTGTCCCGGGAACGGATGGTGCCCGCCTTGGGCTCCCGTGCCCCGAAAACCACCCGACTGATACGGGCATGCACCAGTGCTCCGGTACACATCGTACAGGGCTCGATGGTTACGTAAAGACTGGCGCCCTGGAGCCGGTAATTGCCCAGGTTCGCGGCAGCGTCCCGCAGCGCGCGAACCTCCGCATGAGCGGTCGGATCATGACCACTGATGGGTGCATTGAAACCGGTCCCGATAACCTCGCCATCCAGCACGACCACGGCGCCGACCGGCACCTCCCCGTGCTCTGCGGCCTGTTCCGCCAGGCTCAGAGCACAACGCATCCAGTAATGATCAGCGTCTTCCGTGCTCGCGGCGGTCAACAGCCCTCACTCCCACTCGATGGTGGCCGGCGGCTTGGAGGACACATCATAGGTTACCCGTGAAATACCGGGGATCTCGTTGATGATCCGGCTGGACACCGTCTCCAGTAGCTCGTAAGGAAGGTGCGCCCAGCGCGCGGTCATGAAATCCAGCGTCTCCACGGCCCTGAGTGCGACAACGTATTCATAGCGACGGGCATCTCCGACAACGCCAACCGATTTCACCGGCAGGAAAACCGCGAATGCCTGACTTGTTCTGTGATACCAGTCGTAGTTATGCAGCTCTTCCAGAAAGATCGCGTCCGCCTCGCGAAGCATGTCCGCGTATTCCTTGCGCACCTCGCCGAGTATGCGTACCCCCAGCCCTGGCCCCGGAAAGGGATGACGGTAGACCATGTCATAGGGCAGCCCCAGCTCCAGACCGATGCGCCGCACCTCATCCTTGAACAGCTCGCGCAGCGGCTCGACAAGGCTCAGCTTCATCTTTTCCGGGAGACCGCCAACATTATGGTGGGACTTGATGACAGTGGCTTTACCACTGCGGGATTTAGCGGATTCCACCACATCCGGGTAGATGGTGCCCTGGGCCAGCCAGTTTACGTCCTGAATGGTGGCTGCTTCCTCATCGAACACATCGATGAAGGTATTGCCGATGATGCGGCGCTTTTCCTCGGGATCCTCGATGCCCTTCAGCAGGTCCAGGAATCGATCCTCGGCATTGTGATGGATGACGTTGACGCCCATGTTGCGGGCGAACATGTCCATCACCTGCTTGCCCTCGTTCAGGCGCAGCAGGCCATTATCCACAAAGACACAGGTGAGCTGATCGCCAATCGCCCGGTGCAGCAGCGCCGCCGTCACCGAGGAATCCACGCCGCCCGAGAGCCCCAGAAGCACCTTGTCGCTGCCAACCTGGGCACGGATCTGTTCGACCGCGTCCTCGACGATTTCGCTGGGCGTCCAGAGCGCCTCGCAGCCGCAGACATCAAGCACGAAGCGGGACAGTATGCGCTGGCCCTGGAGAGTATGGGTCACTTCTGGATGGAACTGGACGCCGTAGAAGCCGCGGCTTTCGTCCTGCATGGCGGCGATAGGGGCACTGCCAGTGCCGGCAAGAACCTGAAATCCCTCTGGTATCGCCATAACCTGGTCGCCATGGCTCATCCAGACATCCAGCAGGCGATCACCACCCTCGGTGATATGGTCCGAGATATCGTGCAGCAGCGTGCTGTCTTCGGTCACCCGAACCTGGGCATACCCGAACTCACGCTTGTCACAGGCTTCGACTCGCCCCCCCAGCTCTTCCGCCATGGTCTGCATGCCGTAGCAGATGCCAAGCACCGGAATCCCCAGTGAAAAGAGCCCTTCCGGGGCCCGGGGACTGCCGAGCTCCGTGACCGACTCCGGGCCACCGGCCAGGATAATGCCACGAGGCGAGAACTCGCTGGTTTCGAAGGGGGTCAGATCAAAGGGACGGATCTCGCAATAGACCCCGATCTCGCGCACCCTGCGGGCAATCAGCTGTGTGTACTGTGAGCCGAAATCCAGGATCAGGATGCGGTGGTCGTGGATGTTCTTGGCCATGCAGGTCCTCTGTGGCGATGCGTTTACTAATGCATGCGTGAGCAAGCGGACAGGTCTTTCCAGAACACGCTGTGAATACGTCCCTGTACGCTCGCCTCCGCCATCCATGGCTCCGGACGGTTCTGGGAAGACCTGTCCGCTTACTCTCTTGCTTTTTAGTATCAGGTAACCCGGTAGTTGGGTGCTTCCTTGGTGATGGTGACGTCATGAACGTGGCTCTCGCGCATGCCGGCATTGGTGATGCGCGAGAACTGGGGCTTGGTGCGCATCTCCTGGATATCGGCACAACCTGTATAGCCCATGGCCGCGCTCAGACCACCCATCAGCTGGTGCACGATGCTCTTCATCGGCCCCTTGCAGTCAACTCGACCTTCAATGCCTTCAGGGACAAGCTTGTCGAGGCCCTCGGCCGCATCCTGGAAATAGCGGTCACTGGAGCCCTGCCCCATGGCGCCAATGGACCCCATGCCACGATACGCTTTGTAGGTCCGCCCCTGGTAAAGCTCCACTTCGCCCGGCGCCTCATCGGTACCGGCGAGCAGGCTGCCTGCCATAACGGTGTGAGCCCCGGCCGCGATGGCCTTGGCAATATCCCCGGAGAAACGGATGCCGCCATCGGCGATCAGCGGAATGTCCCGGTTTTTGAGGGCCTCCGCCACATTGGAGACGGCAGAGATCTGGGGAACACCAATACCCGCCACGATACGGGTTGTACAGATGGAGCCGGGGCCGATGCCCACCTTGACGCCATCAACACCGGCGTCGGCCAGCGCGATTGCGGCTTCGGCAGTGGCGATGTTACCGCCGATCACCTGCAGATCCGGGTAATGCTCCTTGACCCAGCGGACCCGATTGATCACGCCCTGGGAGTGGCCGTGGGCGGTATCCACGACAACCACGTCAACCCCGGCCCTTGCCAGGGCCTCAAGCCGGGCTTCCGTGTCACCACCCGTGCTCACGGCCGCGCCGACCCGCAGATGGCCCTGATCATCCTTGCAGGCATCAGGATAATCCTCAGCCTTCTGGATATCCTTGACCGTGATCAGTCCACGCAGCTCAAAGTTGTCATTCACCACCAGCACCTTTTCAATCCGGTACTTGTGCAGCAGGTCCTTGACGTTCTCCACAGCCTCGCCTTCACGGACCGTTACCAGCTTCTCGCGCGGGGTCATGATCTCCGAGACCGGGGTATCCAGGCCGCCCTCGAACCGAATGTCACGCCCGGTCACGATCCCCACCAGGTCCTTGCCATCCACCACCGGCAGCCCGGAAATCCGGTTGGCCTGGGTGATGTCGAGCAGCTCACGCACCGTGGTTCCCGGAGAGACGGTAATGGGATCCTTGACCACGCCGCTTTCGTATTTCTTCACCTTGCGTACCGCCGCGGCCTGCTGCTCAACCGTCATATTCTTGTGCACGATGCCAATACCGCCGACCTGGGCCATGGCAATCGCGAGATCCGCCTCGGTCACCGTGTCCATCGCTGCCGATACCAGCGGAACATTGAGGTTGATACCGCGTGTTAATGGTGTCTTCAGGGACACTTCGTTCGGCATCACATTGGAGTAGCCGGGAACAAGAAGGACATCGTCGAAGGTGAGCGCTTCTTCCGCAATTCGCAGCATCTAATCCGCCTTATGAACTTGCCAATTCGGGGAACCTCTGGTTCACTCTGCCGCTGTACAACGCCATCTGGATGGCCTCTCAGAGCGCCAGTGGCGCCGATTTAAGTAAACGAACATTATACGTTGTGGCAAGTGAATGCGTAAAGAAGGCAATCCCCCGACATCCGCTGCACACGCCATCAGCGTGAGCGAGCTGACCCACCAGGTTCGCCATCTTCTTGAGGTCAGTTTCCTGCAGGTCTGGGTGGAGGGTGAACTCTCCGGATTGTCGCGCCCGGCATCGGGCCACTGGTACTTCAGCCTCAAGGATGACCGCGCCCAGGTCCGCTGCGCGATGTTCCGCAGCCGTAATCGCACCGTCAAAACGGTCCCCGCCGAAGGGGAACAGATCCTGGTCCGGGCAAAAGTCAGCCTCTATGAGGCACGCGGCGACTTCCAGCTGATCGCCGAAGCCATCGAACCCGCCGGTCTGGGCGCCCTGCAGAAGGCCTTCGAGGAGCTCAAGGCGCGGCTCGACCGGGAAGGGCTGTTCAGCGAACCCCGTAAACGCCCTATCCCGGTGCCGCCGCAGCGCCTGGGGCTGGTGACATCTGGCACCGGTGCCGCGATTCACGACATCCTCACCGTACTGAACCGCCGTTTCCCGGGACTGCCGGTCACGCTCTACCCAACGCCGGTCCAGGGAAAAGAAGCCACTGCCAGGATCGTCGAAGCCATTGAACGGGCGAACCGGGATGGACGCTGTGATGCCCTGATCGTGGGCCGTGGCGGCGGCTCCCTGGAAGACCTCTGGTGCTTCAACGAGGAGGCGGTGGCCCGGGCCATCCACAGCAGCCGAATCCCCATCATCAGCGCCGTTGGCCATGAAGTGGACATCACCATTGCCGATCTGGTGGCGGACCAGCGCGCCCCGACGCCCTCGGCGGCGGCCGAGACAGTGTCCCCGGACCGCCAGAAGTGGCTGGACATGCTGACCCGGCTGGAAGAACGATTGCTGCTTTCCGCTCGCCAACTATTGCGCCAGCGTCACGAAAAAGTGCAGGAACTGGGCGGACGCCTGCGCCACCCTCGCCAGCAGCTCCAGGAGCAGGCCCAGCGCCTGGACGACCTGGAACTGAGGTTGCAGCAACGCATCCAGCAACAAATCGCGGCCCGCAGGGAACAACTGGAGCAGTTCCGCAGCCGACTCCACGCCAGCCGCCCGGATTACCGCATCGGACAGCACCAGCAGCGGGTCACCGATCTGGGCGAACGTCTTCACCTGTCGATCAACAACCGGCTCAGGCGCGAACGTGAGCGCTACCGGGGCCTTGTCTCCCAGTTGGACCTGGTCAGCCCCCTGGCAACACTGGATCGAGGTTACGCCATCGCCGAGAAGCCCGGCGGTGGCATCCTCCGCGACCCCGACAGCATCCGCCCGGGTGACCCCCTGCGCCTGCGACTGGCCCGTGGCGCGCTTCAGTGCACCGTGGACTCGGTGGAAAAAACTTCCTCCGGTGCACCAGAAAAGGGTTGACCGCCTATTGCGAGCACTTATAATGAATTCTGCTGCGCACGTTAAGCGGCTCTGCATGTGAAAGATTTACGACGACCTGCCTCAGGACTCATCGATCGTTCCTCACAGATTTGCCAAGCGTCACAGCCCCAAAGAGCCCTATTGAGGGCTTGTAAGAAAATCGTGTTTTTGAAGGAAAGTGCATCATGTCTGATCTCAATACTGGTCGCGTCAAGTGGTTTAACGAAGCCAAGGGTTTTGGTTTTATCGCGCGTGAAGACGGCTCTGACGTTTTCGTACATTACAGTGCGATCAACGGAACCGGTTTCCGGACGCTGACCGAGGGGCAGGAAGTCCAGTTCGCTATTACACAGGGCCCGAAAGGCCCGCAGGCGGAAAACGTTTCGCCGCTGTAAAGCGAACGCAGGTCGAAAAACCCGGCTTTCAAGCCGGGTTTTTTGTTTTTAAAACCATTCCCCCCACTGTACCCCTCCGCCTTTGAACCCTGTTATACTTTGCCTGACAATCGGTCATATCAAACCGGCTGATTGAACATGGACCAACAATACCTCCGGGATCCACGGAAATCACAACAATGAAAAGACAGCTCCGATTGGAGGATGTCGGATTTCCCGACGTCGAATTTTCACCGATTCGCCACAACCGGCAACGGGCTAAATTCTTTCAGTCGGGACAGTAAGGGGAGATTTTTATAATGAAGACGGTGGTCAGTATCAGCCTTGGACCTGCAAGGCTCGACTATGACCTGGAGACAGAGTTTCTGGGGCAGACGATCAGGGTCATCCGCATCGGCACCGATGGCAGTGTTGACCGCGCCGAATCGGCAATCCGCGAATGGGAACCCAAGGCGGATGTGATCGGGCTGGGCATGGTCCAGGACCATTATCAGGTCGGCACACATAAGATTACCCATGAGGACACACGCCGCCTGGAAGAAGCGGTCCAGTCCGTACCGGTGACAACCGGCGCCACACTGCGTGGCATACTCCAGGACTGGTCGGTGCGCCACGCGCAACTGGAGCTGGAACATTGCTTCAATAATGCCAAGGTCCTCTTCCTGAATGGCCAGGCCAACTACCGTCCCGCCCGGGTTTTCACGGAGTACACTGAAAACCTCTTCTTCGCCGATCCAGTGACCCAGATGGGTGTGCCAAAGATGCTCACATCCCTCGACGCACTGGAGACCTATGCAACGGGCACGGGTTACCTGCAGTCCTGGCATATCGGCGACACCGTGGGCAAGCTGCCGGTCGCCAGGAACGTTACCAACTATGTCCTGCGCAAGGGCGCCCAGAACGCAGACGTCATCGCGGCCCGCTACAACGAACTCGAGGAAATGGGTCTCGAGGAGCTCGCCGGCAAGACCGTGCTTACCTCCTCCATTTCCGAGGAACGGCTCAAGGAACTGGGCGACCGTGGCGTCAACGTCGTGATTGATTACACCCCCCAGATCTTCAACGAGACCGTTGGCGTCAACGTGGTTGAGGCCATGATACTGGCAGCGCTCGAGCGCTCGCCGTCGGAAATCACTCATGATGACTACCTTGAGATCATCACCAACGAAGGCATTGAGCCGCGCATCCTGTACCCGTCAGGCTACAAGCGGATCAGCCGTTTCGCTTTCGTTATCCATCCGCTGTCACAGCAGTACTTCCGCAACGCCAAGCCGCTGGATGTAGTGGCCAATTATGCGCCGAAGTCCTTCATGAACAGCGTTGAAAAAGTGATGGCCTATTCGCCGCCCTTCGTCTATTCCAAGGTTTCCGGCATCAAGTCCCCGACCGGTGCCGAAGCCGAGGGCTGGCTGATTACCGTGGGTGGCACACCCAAGGAAATCATGGCCCACAGCCCCGAGTTCACCTATCGCCGCCTGCTCGCGGCAGCCCGGCTGGCCAAGCGGCTGGGTGCCCAAATCATGGGCCTCGGCGCCTTTACCAAGGTAGTTGGTGACGCCGGTCTGACGGTATCCAAGCGCTCGCCGCTGCCGATCACCACCGGCAACAGCTACAGCGCCTCCGGTGCCCTCTGGGCCGCTCACGAGGCGCTCAAGAAGCTTGGCCTGGTTGAGGTTGGCGAGAACAACAAGGCCAGGGCCAAGGCCATGGTGGTTGGCGCCACTGGCTCCATTGGCGCCGTCTGTGCGCGCCTGCTGGCCAAGGCCGTGGACGAGGTCTACATCGTCGCCCGCGAGTCCGCCCGCCTGCTGGCGCTCAAGGAATCCATCATGAAGGAGACTCCAGGGGCCAAGATCCACGTCACGTCCAACCCGAACAAGTACCTGGGTGAAATGGACATGATCGTGACCTCAACCTCCGGTGCGGGTAAGCGGATTCTCGACATCATGGAAGTGAAGCCCGGTTGCGTCATCACCGACGTGGCCCGGCCACTGGATATTCCACCGGAAGACGTCGCCAAGCGCCCCGATGTGCTGGTTATCGAGTCCGGGGAAATCGAGCTTCCGGGCGAAGTGCGCATGAAGAACATTGGCCTGCCGCCGAAAGTGGCCTACGCCTGCCTGGCGGAAACCATTGTTCTGGCGCTTGAAGGCCGTTACGAGACCTTTACTGTCGGTCGCGAGATCGAGTGGGAGAAGGTTCGTGACATCTACAAGATGGGCCTCAAGCACGGCATGAAGCTGGCGTCCATCTCCGGGGTGAATGGCGTCTACACGGACGAGGATTTCGACCGTGTGCGCACCTTGGCCATGGAGAAGCGCGGCATCAAGCCAGCCGAATCCAAAGCCAAGATCGGTCGCAACAAGAAGGCAGCGGCTGCAACCTGAGGGCTGCCCGCCCAGCAGGCAAAACCCGCGCCCCCTGGGGTGCGGGTTTTTTTATGCCGATCCGCCGCTGAATGCTCCCAGGCATTGCCGGCAGATACGGGCTCCCGCTCCATTGGTAACCATATCGCCGACCTCGGAACTCGGCTTGCCGCAGAAAGAACAGTTGCCTGCTTCACTTTCACCAGTCCTGCGGACCCGCTCATCGTCACGCAACCCAAGCCGCCGGGCAATGGAGTCCATCTGCTCATCCGTCAGTTGACTGGCCAGTTCCCGCACCTCGCGATCCAGCTCATCGTCATCGTTACTCATTCAGAATTCCTCTTGTCGGTATCCGGAAGACGCCCTTCACGCACCAGTCGCTGTCGGACCCATCGGCGGTACAACCAGGATAGCAGACCACGGATGCCTGGAAGTCCAAGAATCCAAGCCAGTGGCTTAAGCAGCAGAACCCGTGACATAAGCAGGATATAGGCATCCATTTCACGATAAACCCTGCCGTCAGCATCCTCCACGTGAAGTTCCATCAGAGCCTGTTGCGGGTCGATACCGCGTTCGCGGAGCATCTCGTCGCGGCCGGTGATATCGACCCACCGCACCTGGTCACCATGGCGCCCCGCAAGTTTCTCGTACCACTGCCTGTCCTTCACGCAGGAAGGACAGGAGCCGTCATAGTACACGCTCAAGGGAGTGGTCTTGTCCTTCATTTCAGCCACCTGTTGTCAGCACCCGGTCACCGGGCTAACCTCTATCCGTCCAATTCCATCATAACGAACCAACAACGGGACCGCCTAATCATGGGAGAAGCAAAACGCCGGCGCCAGACGGGCGAACGCAGCCCTCTCGCCCACAAGCAAAGAAAACAGCGACTGCTGGCGGCAAGCCTGGGGGTGGTCGCGCTCATCGCGGTGGTTTTCGGTGTCTACTGGCTCAGCAACCCGAAACTCACAAAGCCCTCATCGCTGCCCACCGCCGAAGGGCGCAGCCCCTTCCCCGCGCAACAGGACCGCCTGGGCGTGAGCATTGGCGACGAAGACGCGCCCGTTGTGGTCCGGGAATTCGCGGACTACCAGTGTCCGGCCTGTGCAAACTTTTCCAGTGCGATTGAGCGCCTTAAAGCGGAGTACATCGATAGTGGCCAGGTACGCCTGGTGTTTTTTGATTTACCCCTTCGCCAGCACCCCAACGCTATTCCTGCAGCCGAAGCGGCCCGCTGTGCCGAAGACCAGGGTGCCTGGTGGGAGATGCACAAGACGCTGTTCGAGAACCAGTCTGACTGGAGCGGAGCCAATAACCCCAACGAGGTCTTCCTGGGCTATGCGGAATCCCAGGGCCTCGACACACGACGCTTTGGCCGTTGCATGTCGGGCGATATTCACAGGGATGAGATTGACGAAAGCCGAAACCTGGCAAGGGACCTGCGCATTACCAGCACGCCAACGGTCCTCGTGGACACCATTCCACTGACCCGCACCAACTGGGCGCAGCTCAGTGCCATCGTCGATCGGGAGTTGAAGAGCCGGAACGACGATGCCAATCAGTAAGCCTCCAGAAGCGTGTCCACGGAAAACGGGACGCGCTCCCGGCACTCCCCGCGGGGTGACGGGTCCAGCGCGATTCGGTCCCCTGCCTTCACACCCAGCGCCTCGAAAAGCCCCTGATTCACTTCCAACGCAGCCCGATGAGTCACACCCGCCTCATAGCGGGGGCACTCGTCTCCGTCCTCGTACAGACAGGGACTCATGCCCTGAAGCCCGGCAATGGTTCCATCGGCCTTCATGAAGGCGATGGTCAGGGGGATATTGGTCCGATACATCCAGAACCGATTACCTGGTCCCTGGTCCTGCGGATAGAGGAACAGCATGCCAGCCCGTCGTGGCAGACGTTCGCGGCCAGTCAGCCCCTGGCGTCGCGCCTCAGGCGTTGCAGCAATTTCCGCGGTCAGCGGCATCCACCCGTTGTTGCCGGGGAGACACAGGGTCACGCTTGCCAGAGACGAATCCCCCGGGAGCATCCGGTAGTCCGTGCAGGCGGACAGCATCAGAAGCGGCACAAGAAGCGCGCGGGCCAGCTGGCGCCACCCCGCGCTCATTGCCCGCTCCGGAATCGAAAGTAGACAAAAAGCCGACCGTGATTGTTCCGGTCCTTGTCCAGCCGGTGGTAACGCTGCTTGATGTCCTTTCGGTCCAGGAAGCGCAGCACCCGTTTCTTGAGCTGCCCGCTTCCCTTGCCGGGAATGATTTCCAGGGTGGTGATTTTTTTGCGTTCCGCTTCGTCAATCACCCGTTCCAACTCCTGTTCGATCTGCGCCCCACGATTGAATATGGGGTGCAGATCCAGGGTCAGCTTGGCCATGGCTGATCACGCTACCCCGTAAAGAGGGCAAGGATGCCGGTGGCGTTCAGGAAGATAAAGAGTACGGCTGCCGGCGCCACAAAACGCGTCACATAGAGCCAGAGCAGGAACAGGTTGTGGTGATGGTGCGTATCCAGTTCCGAGGCAACAGTGTAGGTCCGCATCTTCCAGCCAACAAAGAAGGCCATGAAGAGCCCGCCGAGCGGAAGAAGAATGTTGCTGGAAACATATTCCACCGAGTCAAAGATGCTCTTCTCCGGCAGCAGGGTAAGCCCCGACCAGGCATTGAGAGACAGGCCACAGGCCGCACCCAGAAGCCAGATCAGGAAGGCAATGATGGCCGCGGACTTGACGCGGCTGCCGCCCGAGGCTTCCGTGAGGTAGGCAACCGAGGGCTCAAGCAGAGACATACCCGAAGTAATGGCCGCGACAGAGAGCAGGACGAAGAAGACAATACCCAGAAGCACGCCCAGAGGAATCTCGCCAAAGACAATGGGCAGGGTCACGAAAACCAGCCCCGGGCCCTCGCCCGGTTCCATGCCGACGGTAAAGACAATGGGGAAGATCGCAAGGCCGGCAAGGAGTGCTGTCAGTGTATCCATACCCACGATCCAGCCGGTACTGACCGGGATCGAGTTTTCCCGGGGCAGATAGGCGCCGTAGACCATGATCGCGCCCATGCCCAGGCTCAGGGTAAAGAAGGCCTGACCCAGCGCTTTCAGGAAAACGTCAGCGTCAATCACACTGAAGTCGGGCGTTGCCAGGAATGTCATAGCCTCCCCGAAACCCTCGGTGGTCATCCCGTAGAGGACCAACCCTACGAGCAACAGGAAAAGCAGCGGCATCAACAGGGTGACGGCACGCTGAAGCCCGCGCTTGACGCCGGCCGCCACAATGCCGAACAGGATCACCATAAAGACCGTATGCCAGATAAGCACGGTTCCCGGGCTTGCGACCAGACCTTCAAAAAGGGAGGAGGCAGCATCCGAGGAAATGCCACTGAAGCCACCCTTGAGAGCCTCAAAGGTATAGAACAGTGACCAGCCGCCGACGACGCTGTAAAAGGATAGAATGAGAAAGCCAGCAATGACGCCCATCCAGCCGATCAGTGACCAGCTCTCACCAATGCCCTCATCACGAGCAACCAGCCTGAGACTGTTAATGGGGCTGCGCCGCCCCTTACGGCCGATGGTTACCTCGGCGATCATGATCGGAAGGCCCACGAGCAGGATGCAGGCCAGATAGAGAATAACGAACGCGGACCCCCCGTTTTCCCCAACCAGGTACGGAAAACGCCAGAGGTTCCCCAGCCCAACGGCCGACCCTGTCGCGGCCAGTATGAAAATGATGCCACTGGACCACTCACCATGTACCGAACTGCGCTTTTCAGTCATTGCTGAGCCCTTTCTCTGTTTATCATTTTTTGAATGTCGAGCGATCGGCAAACCCTATCCGGTCTGCAACTTTCGATCAACACTCAGACCGGCTCATACCAGGGGCCCGCCGCCACAAAATGCGGATTGTGCACGTCTTCCTTGCCATAGCGAAGCGGCTTCCCCTCAAAGGTCAGAACACGCCCACCAGCTGCTTCCAGTACCGCCTGAGCAGCCCCCGTATCCCATTCACAGGTGGGGCCAATCCGCGGATAGATATCCGCCTCGCCTTCGGCAATGCGGCAGAACTTGAGCGAACTCCCCGCCTGGACCAACCGATGCGGCCCAAGCCCCTCGATGAACCGCTCCGTCTCCTCATTCATATGGTTCTTGCTCGCCACCACGCGCTTCTCTTCCGGCGGATCCATCACCCGAAGCCGCTCTTCCTCACGACCCCGACGCCGGAACGCCCCGGACGTCGCCGTACCCCAGTACTCCAGCCCCAGAGCCGGCACCGTCACAACTCCAAGCACGGGCACGCCATCCTCGATCAACGCAATATTGACCGTGAACTCCCCCGTCTGGTTAATGAAATCCTTGGTCCCATCAATCGGATCCACCAGCCAGAACGCATCCCAGGTCCGACGTTCCTCCCAGGCAACCTCCGCCTCCTCGGACAGGATCGGAAACTGAACATCAAGGCTCTTTAACCCCTCCATAATCCGGTGATGGGACGCCATATCCGCCTCCGTCAGCGGACTGTCATCCGCCTTCTGCGTCACCTCATAACCGTGGTGATAAAACCTCATGATGTCCTCGCCCGCGCGCGCGGCGATCTCAAGCAATTCAGGAACAAGCGCTTCGTAATTCATATCCGGGGTCCATCGCTGCCGTTTTCAGTGGGCGAAATTGTGGCCCCACCAGCCGGCCGAGTCCACCCACCCGCGATTTTTGGTGGCAAATTCGTTACAATATCGGTCACTTCCCAATCGATCATCCCGCTGCACGATGATAGACAAGGGGGTCCGGTCACTTTCTCCGGGAAGCTCTGGAGCCATGGATGGCGGAAGAGCAGCGTACAGGGACGTATTTACAGCGATTCCCGGAGAAAGTGACCGGACCCCCTTTGCACCAAAGTCTCAGGCAGCGGACTCAACAGAGAGCATCTGCCCACATGAGTGACAGCCAGAAACCAAGAAGCGGCCAAAAGTACCGCAGCGAACACGGCTTCGCCGCCATCAAGGACGGCCAGAAAGCCTCCCGCGCCCAGGAAGTCGAACGCACCCGCAAACCCTCCTGGCTGCGCGCCCGCATGCCCGGCGGCGAACGCTTCGAACAGGTCAAGAAGAACGTCCACGAACACCGCCTGAGCACCGTCTGCGAAGAAAGCCACTGCCCCAACATGGGCGAATGCTGGAACAACGGCACCGCCACCATCATGGTCCTGGGCTCCGTGTGCACCCGCGCCTGCCGCTTCTGCGCCGTCGACACCGGCAACCCCAAGGGCTGGCTCGACACCGAAGAGCCCGAAAACACCGCCCACTCCGTGGAAATGATGGGCCTGCGCTACATCGTACTCACCTCTGTCGACCGGGACGACCTGGACGACTTCGGCGCCGGCCACTACGCCGAGTGCGTGCGCGCCATCAAGCGCCGCGCCCCGCATGTCGCCGTCGAGGCTCTGACTCCAGATTTCGACAACGTCGCCGAGCATGTGGAAACCGTCGTCGATTCCGGCCTGGAAGTTTTCGCCCAGAACGTCGAAACCGTGGAACGCCTGACCGAAAGGGTCCGGGATCCGCGCGCCGGCTATAAAAAGACGCTTGATGTACTGGAACACGCCAAGAAGCACAACCCGAAGGTCATCACCAAGACCAGCCTGATGCTGGGCCTGGGCGAAACCGAGGATGAAGTACTGAAAACCATGGATGACCTGCGCGCCATCGGCGTCGACATTGTCACCTTCGGCCAGTACCTCCAGCCCACGCGCAACCACCTGCCGGTGGAGCGCTGGGTGACGCCGGAGGAATTCGAGTGGTATCGCGAGAAAGGACTGGAGAAAGGCTTCCTGGAAGTGCCCTCCGGCCCCATGGTCCGATCCAGCTATCGCGCGGACCGGGTGTTCGAGCAGAACAACCTGGGGCTCTCGGAAACACCGGAAGTGCCGGGTGGCGAACCGGACCCGAACATCATCCCGGTCAAGACGGTGGGCTGACGCCCAACCGTCACATCACCGCGCTGGTGTCCACGACACTGGCGTTCACGCAGCGTGCCACCGAGGATAACAGCGCCTGCAGCGTTGCCGAGGTGGTGTCCTCCGCCAGCGCCGCCGCGCTGTATATCTCGCCATCCACCTGGATGCGGATGCAGGCCAGCGCATTGGCACTGGTTCCCTCACCCAGCGCGAACTCATCGTAGGCCTCAACGGCCACGGACACATCATGACGCTCCTGGAGCGCGGCCACGACAGCTTCCACGGCGCCCTGCCCAGCGCCTTTCAGTTCGGTACGCTCGCCATTGCCCACGACAACAGATGCCTTCACACCCTCATCGGTGCGGTGCAGGTCGTAGGTGTACAGCGTCCAGCCTCTCGGAACCTGGAGATAGTCCCGATCGAACAGCTGGTGAATGGTGTCCGAGTCCACTTCACCGCCGGTGATCTCGGCCTCCTTCTGCACAACCCTGGCAAACTCAATCTGAAGCCAGCGCGGCAGGCTGATGCCGTAGTCGCGCTCCAGAACCATGGCCACGCCACCCTTGCCGGACTGGCTGTTGATCCGAACCACTTCCTCGTAGCGACGCCCGATGTCCTTCGGGTCGATGGGCAGGTAGGCCACATTCCAGATATCGCCCTCGCTGCGCTTGCCCATGCACTTGCGGATGGCGTCCTGATGGCTGCCGGAGAAGGCCGTGAAGACCAGCTCGCCCGCCCAGGGATGGCGCGGATCGGTGGCAATCTCGGTACAGGCTTCCACTACGTCCACAACTTCCGCCATCCCCGAAAGATCCACTTTCGGATCAATGCCCTGGGAGTAGAGGTTCATGGCGAAGGTCACCAGGTCCATGTTGCCGGTGCGCTCGCCGTTGCCGAGCAGCGTGCCCTCGACGCGGTCCGCGCCGGCCATGATGGCCAGCTCCGCCGCTGCAATGGCGCAACCCCGGTCGTTATGGGTATGCACGCTCAGGTCAAAATGCTCACGCTTCTGCACGTGGTCACAGAACCATTCGATCTGGTCCGCGAAGACGTTCGGTGTGGCCATCTCCACGGTCGCTGGCAGGTTGATGATCACATGCTGGCCCTGGTCGGGACGCCAGACCTCGTTGACGGCATCCACCACTTCTACCGCGTAATCAACCTCGGTGGTGGAGAAACTCTCCGGCGAATACTGGAAGATCCATTCAGTGTCCGGGTAATTCTTCGCGTGGCGCTGCACTTCCTTCGCGCCGTCCACCGCAATCTGTTTGACGCCTTCCATGTCCATCTCGAACACCTGCTCACGCTGCACGGTGGACGTGGAGTTGTAGACATGGACGATGGCACGGTGCACGCCATCCAGCGCCTCATAGGAGCGTTTGATCAGCTCCGGGCGCGCCTGGGTCAGGATCTGGATGGTCACATCCTCGGGGATGCGATCCTCGGAGATCAGCTTGCGGCAGAAGTCAAAATCCGGCTGGCTTGCCGCCGGAAAGCCGATCTCGATCTGTTTGAACCCCAGCTTGACCAGCAGGTCGAACAGACGCTGCTTCTGGGAGATGTTCATGGGCTTGACCAGGGCCTGGTTCCCGTCGCGAAGATCCACCGCCGAGTAGATCGGCGCCTTCTCGATGACCTTATCCGGCCAGCGCCGGTCGGTCTTGTTCAAAGGTTTGAACGGACGGTACTTACGATGATCAAACGCCATGGATTGTCCTCTCTGGATTATTTGCTTTATCGCACAACGGCATACGGGCAAGCCCCCTGGGCCTGCCCCGACCGCCGCGGCTTTATCGCGCTCCGTGGATCACACGTCTGCCGCGCTTTTTGGAAGCTTGTGGCTTCCGGTCCATGGTGACCCGCTTCGGCATCACCGGCGCCCCTGGTGCGGGACTGCCTTTCCGGAGGTCGCCCTCCCTGCGGTAACAGAGGGGCTGTCCTTCGGGGACAGTCATACAGTAACGAAAATCCCGAGCAATGTGTTTGCGAATTTGTGGTCTTTTCGGATTCATGCGCATTATTCTGCTATTATATTAATGTAAAATGGCTATTTATAGCTCCATTTAAGATTAAGGCATTATTCCATGGCGAAAACGGACTCCGAACTCGTCCAGATTGATCGCATCGACCGCCAGATCCTGGAGCATCTTCAGAACGATGGCGGTCTCACCAACCAGCAGCTGGCCGAACGCGTCGGGCTCTCCCCCTCGCCCTGTTCACGCCGGGTCAAGGCACTGGAGGAGGCCGGCATCATCCTTGGCCGCAAGACCCTTCTGGATCGTCGCAAGCTGGGGCTTTCGCTGACGGTGATTCTTCAGATTGGAATGGACCGGCATACTCCTGAGCGCTTTCAGGAATTCGAGGAACAGGTGGCCACTTATCCGGAGGTGCAGGAGCTCTACCTGATCACGGGCCAGCAGGCGGACTACATCCTGAAGGTGGTGGTGCCGGACATGGAGCATTACCAGCAGTTCCTGCTCAATAAGGTTACGCGCATTACCGGGGTCAGCGGTGTGCATTCAAGCTTCGTGATGCGACGGGTAATTGATAACACCGAGTTGCCGTTGAAATATTTGTGAGTTGGTGCCGGAAAGCGGGTGGAGTAGCCTTGTCAGGGAATCGCTGTGAATACATCCATGTACGCTGCCCTACGCCATCCATGGCTCCGGAGCTTCCCTGACAAGGCTACTCCACCCGCTTTCTTCCAACCACGAGTTACCGCCCTGGAGGATTGACCACGCTTAGGATGGAAGAGCGTAAGTGCCGGTGATGTGAGCCACCAACTCATCACTATCCACGGAAACAAGCCGAACCTCACAGACGGCATTCCGCTTCCCAAGCCGCATCACATCCGCTGTAGCAACGAGGTCGCATTGGCCGGGCTTGCGGAGGAAGTTGATGTTCAGGTTACTGGTCACCGCCATCTGCACCTCCCCCAATGTCCCCAACACCGCCGCATACATCGCCGCATCCGCCAACGCCATCTGCACCGGCCCGGAAAGCGTCCCGCCGGGACGAACCAGCCGCTCATTAAACGGCACCCGTGCCACTGCAACCCCCTCATCAACCCGCTCGACCCGAAAATCAATATCCTCGGCCATGGGCACGCCATCCCGAATCAACTTTTCCACTTCTTCCGCTTTCAACGTCATGACTCTCCCCACTCCCTCAATAGCGCCCGAGGCTGAACCCTCAAATTCCCCAGCCAACACCAGGGACGGCATACTCAAAACTCAAAGTGGTGAGTGCGGGGAGGCCTTGGAGGGATGCTCTTCGGCCATGGATGGCCGAAGCGCAGCGTACAGGGACGTATTCACAGCGTATCCCGGAAAGGCCTCCCCGCACTCACCACCGCACAAAACAAGCAGCACAAAAAAACCCAACCCTGTACCTAAGCCGCAGGGCTTCGTAAAATACCTCACCCGGGTCGCAACCAAAACCATTCATTTTTTCGAACGGACCGAGCACTATGCGCGCAAGCCAGTACCTGATCGCCACCCTCAAGGAAACCCCGGCCGACGCCGAAATCGTCAGCCATCAGCTGATGCTGCGCGCCGGCATGATCCGTCGCCTGGCCGGCGGCCTCTACACCTGGCTCCCCATGGGCCTGCGCGTGCTGCGCAAGGTCGAAAAGATCGTGCGCGAGGAAATGGACCGCTCCGGGGCGCAGGAGGTGCTGATGCCGGCCGTCCAGCCCGCTGAACTGTGGCAGGAAAGCGGCCGCTGGAACGAGTATGGCGACGAACTGCTTCGTCTCAAGGACCGTCACGAGCGTGACTTCTGCTACGGCCCGACCCATGAGGAAGTGATTACCGATATCGCCCGGAATGAACTCAAGAGCTACCGCGACCTGCCGGCCAACTTCTACCAGATCCAGACCAAGTTCCGGGATGAGCGCCGCCCGCGCTTCGGGGTGATGCGCTCTCGGGAGTTCCTGATGAAGGACGCCTACTCCTTCCATGCCAGCCCCGAATCCCTGGATGAAACCTATCGCCTGATGGTCGACACTTATACGGCCATCTTCCAGCGCCTGGGCCTGGATTTCCGCGCCGTGGAAGCGGATTCCGGCGCCATTGGCGGCAGCAAGTCCCAGGAGTTCCATGTGCTGGCGAGTTCCGGCGAGGATGCCATTGCCTTCAGCTCCGAGAGTAACTATGCCGCCAACACGGAGCTGGCGGAGGCCATGCCGCCCAAGGGAGAGCGCCTTGGTCCCGCGGAGACCATGCAGGAGGTGGCGACGCCGGACCAGAACACCATCCAGGACGTGGCCGGGTTCCTTAAGACCACGGCGGATCGGGTACTGAAGACGCTCCTGGTTCATGCGCCGAAGGACGACGAAGAGAGCAGCGACCAGCCCCTCGTAGCCCTGGTTCTGCGCGGGGACCACACCCTGAATGACCTCAAGGCCGAGAAGCTGCCGAACGTGACCGAGCCGCTGACCATGGCCAGCGACGAGGAAATCCGTCAGACGCTGGGCGTTGACGCGGGCTCAATCGGTCCGGTCAATCTCGGTGTGCCGATGATCGTCGACCACGCGGCTGCCCACCTGGCGGACTTTGTCTCCGGGGCCAACCGCACCGGCTACCACCTGACCGGCGTGAACTGGGACCGCGACGTTGCGGCCGGACAGACGGCGGATCTGCGCGAGGTGGAGGAAGGCGACCCGAGCCCGGACGGCCGGGGCATCCTGGAGATCCGGCGCGGCATTGAGGTGGGTCACGTGTTCAAGCTGGGCCGCAAGTACAGCGAGGCGATGAACGCCACAGTCCTCGATGAGAATGGCAAGTCAGTCGCCATGGACATGGGCTGCTATGGCATCGGTGTATCCCGCCTGGTCGCGGCCGCCATTGAGCAGAACCACGATGACAGCGGCATCATCTGGCCCGCAGCCCTGGCGCCCTTCCAGATCGCCATCGTCACGCTGAACGGCCATAAGTCCGAACCAGTCAGCGCCGCCGGAGAAAAGCTGTACGAACAGCTTCAGCAGGCCGGTTACGATGTACTCCTGGATGACCGCAAGGAACGGCCGGGCGTGAAGTTCGCGGACCTTGAGCTGATTGGCATCCCGCACCGGGTCGTGATCAGCGACCGCGGCATCGAGGCGGGCACCTATGAGTACAAGGGCCGTGCCGACGCGGACAAGCAGGACATTCCAGCCGATGACATCACCGGGTTCCTGGCGGCTCGGGTCAAGGCGCACTAGACTCAGGGGCATGCAATACCAGCTCCTGCTTCTCCTATGTCTCGTACTTCTGGCTTCCTCTCCGGGTATGGCTTCCACGGCCACGCCGAACCCGGAACTGCGCCAGGAGCTGCGGGAGGCTGTCAATTCGGCAAACAGCTTCCAGGACCGCTTTGATGCGGAAGTCTGGCTCGTCGACATGTCGGGCCGGACGGATCGCTGGCTCGACAATGACCGGCGGCGCATGAAGATCCTGAAGCTGGTGCACCAGGAGGCGACGCGTCAGGGGCTGTCACCGGAAATCGTGCTGGCCGTGATCCAGGTCGAGAGCGGGTTTGATCGGTTTGCGATTTCGTCGGTGGGGGCGCAGGGGCTGATGCAGGTGATGCCATTCTGGAAGAACGAAATCGGGCGGCCCGGGGACAATCTCACCAAGGTGGATACCAACCTGCGCTACGGGACGACCATTCTCAGCTATTACCTTGAGAAGGAGGACGGGGATCTGTCTCGGGCGTTGGCACGTTACAACGGGAGTACGGGCAAGACCTGGTATCCGGAGCGTGTTTTCAATGCCTTTGAGCGGTATTTTCGGGTGAACGACTGATCTTTATGTTTTCTGGTTTCCGGGGAGTTCGGAGGGGGTGGGTGTCTCTTCCGGGAATCGCCACGAGTACATCCCTGTAGGCTGCCCTCCGCCATCCATGGCTCCGGAGCTTCCCGGAAGAGACACCCACCCCCTCCGAACCAATCATTGTGCAAACCTGCGACAGAACCACCTCAGCCAGCACGCACCTGATATGGGGCGGAGCCAGTCATCGCGATGGATGGCGACATCCACGATCACGGACTCCGGTTTCAGGGGTGCGGCTCCCTGGTTACTCAGCCAGTTCCAGCAGCAGGCGGTTGAGGCGGGACACGTAGGTGCCCGGGTCCTCAAGCTGCTCGCCGCTGGACAGCGACGCCTGGTCGAACAGGACCTGGGTCAGGTCCGAGAAGCGGTCTTCGCTCTGTTCCTTTTCCAGGCGCTGGACCAGCGGGTGATCCACGTTGATCTCGAAGATCGGCTTACTGTCCGGAACAGGCTGGCCGGCGGCTTCCATGATCTTGCGCATCTGGTGGCCCATGTCGTAGTCGCCAACCACCAGGCAGGCCGGTGATTCGGTCAGGCGCTTGGTCACCTTCACTTCCTTGACGCGGTCCTCGAGTGTTTTCTTGACGCGCTCCAGAAGGTCCTTGTGCTGCTCGGACGCCTCTTCCTGTTCCTTCTTCTCTTCCTCGGACTCGACTTCATCCAGATCCAGGCTGCCCCGAGTGATGTCCTGGAGATGCTTGCCCTCATAATCGCTGAGGTAGCCCATCATCCATTCGTCGATGCGGTCAGACAGCAGCAGCACTTCAACGCCCTTCTTACGGAAGATTTCCAGGTGCGGGCTGCTCTTGGCCGCCTGATGGGAGTCGGCACAGATGTAGTAGATCTTCTCCTGACCTTCCTTCATCCGACCCACGTAGTCGTCCAGCGAGACGTCCTGCGTAGCTTCGCCGGTGTGGGTGGAGGCGAAGCGCAGCAGGGGTGAGATCTTCTCGCGGTTGCCGAAGTCTTCCGCTGGACCTTCCTTCAGAACCTGGCCGAACTCACCCCAGAACTGCTGGTACTTCTCGGGATCGTTGTTGGCCAGCTTTTTGAGCATGTCCAGCACCCGCTTGGTCAGCGCGGTGCGGATGCTCTCGACTGTGCTGTCGTTCTGCAGGATCTCCCGGGAGACGTTCAGGGACAGGTCGTTGCTGTCGATAACGCCGCGAGCGAACCGCAGGTACAGCGGCAGGAACTGCTCGGCGTCGTCCATGATGAAGACGCGCTGCACGTACAGCTTCAGGCCCCGCGAGGCTTCCCGGTTGTACAGATCAAAGGGCGCCCGACCGGGGATGTAGAGCAGGCTGGTGTAATCCAGCGAACCTTCCACCCGGTTGTGGGACCAGGTCAACGGGTCCTCAAAGTCGTGGGCGATGTGCTTGTAGAATGCCTTGTACTCGTCCTCGGAAACCTCGTTACGCGGACGCGTCCAGAGCGCCGTTGCCTCGTTGACGGTCTCCTCGGCGGGCTTGTCCTCCTGGTTCTCGTCCTCTTCGCCGGTGGGCTCGGGCGGCATGCGAACCGGGAAGGAGATGTGGTCGGAGTACTTCTTCACCAGGCTGCGCAGGCGGTGGCCATCGGCAAAGTCCTTGGCATCCTCGCGCAGGTGCAGCACGACCGTTGTGCCTCGGGGTGCCTCTTGCGCCGGCTCGATGGTGAACTGGCCATCGCCACTGGACACCCAGTGCACGCCTTCCGAGGACTCGGTGCCCGCCTTGCGGGTGGTAACCGCGACCTGGTCCGCAACGATGAAGGACGAATAGAAGCCCACGCCGAACTGACCGATCAGCTTGGCGTCTTTCTGCTGGTCACCGGTGAGCTGGTTGAGGAAGTCGGAAGTACCGGACTTGGCGATGGTGCCCAGGTTCTCGATCACTTCATCCCGGGTCATGCCAATGCCGTTATCCCGGATGGTGATGGTCCCCGCCTCGGAATCATAACTGAGATGGATGGCCAGATCCGGGTCTTCCTCGAGCAGCGCGTTGTTGGACAGCGCCTCGAAGCGAAGCTTGTCCTCGGCGTCGGAGGCGTTGGAAATCAACTCCCGCAGGAAAACTTCCCGGTTGGAATACAGGGAGTTGATGACAATGTTGAGGAGCTGTTTGACTTCGGTCTGGAAGCCAAGGGTTTCTTTCTGCGTCTCCACCGTCATGATGCGAGATTCTCCTTGCGATGCCGGTTGTTGTCAGGGTTACTTTTTCACTCATTAGTACAGCGCAAGATGGGGGCGGCAGAGTGGATTTCAAGGGACGCGAGCGGTCCCCTGACGGTTAATCCATGATGAAGTGGGCGCGTGCCGTGGCGATGGGCTTGCGGCGGGACTGCTGCCAGGCGGTGACGATGACGTTGGCCACCCGGTTGCCCTGGCGCGTGAGGTGGCATTCCGAGAAGGTATCCCGGTCGAGGCCGGCACGGAGGTAGTCCAGCGAAAAGTCCACGATGCGCGGAAGCCGGGGTGTCTCCTGGGACATCATCAGGGAGATCATGGCGGACATTTCCATGAAACCGCCAATAACACCGCCGTGAATGGCCGGCAGTATGGGGTTCCCCAGGTTATCCTCGTTGCGCGGCAACCGGAAGACCACCTCATCACCGAAGGTCTCACTGCCCATCCCCAGGGTGCAGGCGTAGGGCACGGCATCGATCAGCTTCTGGTAATCCCCGGCCTCCAGGGCCCTGCGCATTTCCTGGGAAAGACTCACTCCCCGCCTCCTCCCGTAATCAGTTCCCGATAGGCCTTGGGCGTTGCTTCCGGCCCAATCCGCATGAAGGTGCCCACGCAATGGGCAATCGTCTGGTCCGGATCCGCCTGGTAGGCTTCGCAGCGGGTGAAGATGATGTTGTTGGTGACCCGGTAGACAATGGCCCTGGCATACACCGGGTGACCCGGCTCAGCCGCGCGCATGTAGTCCACGCGCAGGTCCAGCGTCGGGCACAGCTCGAATTCCGGCAGCGCACAGATCACAACCGTGCCCGAGGCCGTATCCATAAGCGTGGTGATCGCGCCGCCATGGATGACGCCCGTTTCCGGATTACCGACAATGGCGTCGGTGTAGGGTAGGGCTACAACCAGCTCGTTTTCCCGAGCCGATACCGCCTGGATTCCGAGGTGCTGACAGTGGCGCAGCGTACCGATAAAACGGGACACCCGGCCGAACAGGGTTTCGTCATTCATGGTGGTTTTGCGTTTCGAATGGGAACGGGCGCACTATAACGAAAACAGGACATGATTCACAGCGAGGTGAGACAGGTTATGCGGCAACATCCGACCTTACGGACCCTTCCCCTTCTCCTTCTGACAGCACTGGTTCTGGGCGGCTGCACGACCAACCCGGTCACCGGTGAAAGCCAGCTCCGCCTGATGATGTCGGAGGACGAGGAAATTGCCATCGGCAAGGAACAGTACCAGCCCACCCTCCAGACCCAGGGTGGGCGCTATTACCGGAGCGAGGAACTCAATGCGTACGTCAGCGAGGTGGGCCAGTCCCTGGCCAGGGTTAGTGACCGCCCCAACATGCCGTACGAGTTCACGGTCATCAACAGCGGCACCCCCAATGCCTGGGCCCTGCCCGGGGGCAAGATCGCCATTAACCGCGGGCTGCTCGTAGAGCTGGACAACGAAGCCCAGCTCGCCTCCGTCCTGGGCCACGAGGTCGTCCACGCCGCCGCCAGTCACAGCGCCCAGCGCATGCAGCGAGGCATGCTCATCAACCTGGGCGTAGCGGGCATCGGCATCGGTGCAGCCCTGAGTGACAACCGCTACGCCCCGCTGATCATGGGCGGCGCCGCCGTCGGATCCCAACTGATCATGGCCCAGTACAGCCAGGCCCACGAGTTCGAGGCGGATCGCTACGGAATGCAGTACATGGCGGAAGCCGGCTACAACCCCGAGGCGGCCGTAGAGCTGCAACAGGTCTTTGTGAAACTGTCCGAGGGCGGCAACAACAACTTCATCTCCGGTCTCTTCCAATCCCACCCACCCTCCCAGAAGCGCGTCGACAACAACCGGGAAATCGCCAGGGAACTGGGCAGCTCAGGTGATTTCAATGCCGAGCGCTATGAGCAGAAGCTTGCGGGCCTCCGTCAGGACCAGGATGCCTACACGGCCTATGACAAGGCCCGGAAGGCTATGCAGGACGAGGAGCGGGAGAAAGCCCTGGCCCTGGTGGAATCCGCGATTGACCAGGTGTCGAATGAAGCAGCATTTTTCAGTCTGCGGGGCGATATCCGGCGGGAAATGGACAGCACGGACGAGGCGATGTCCGACTACAGCCGGGCGGTGGAGCTCTACCCTGAAATGTTCCGCTATCGCCTGAACCGCGGGCTTCTGCATCACGACCTGGAAAACTGGGACAGTGCAGAGAAAGACCTCAAAGCATCCCTTGAATCGGTGCCCACCAGTATCGCCTATCTGGGACTTGGGGATGCGGTGGCAGCCCAGGGCCGGCAATCGGAGGCCAAACAGTACTACCAGCAGGCCGCCCAGGATCAGGGAAAGATTGGAGAGCTTGCTCGTCAGAGACTAGAGGCAATGGGGGGTTAAAGAACCTCAGGCCCGCACAATCTCGGATAGAGGGAGGCGGGTGGTTCTTTCCGGGAAGCTCCGGAGCCATGGATGGCGGAGGGCAGCCTACAGGGACGTACTCGTGGCGATTCCCGGAAAGAACCACCCGCCTCCCTCTGCTCCACGGAAGCCAACCATCGTGCCAAGGGCCGTGGGAGGATCGGTCATTTGGTGCCCGGACAGCGGCAAGAGGGTTGGGGAGTGTCTTCCGGGAACCGCTATGAATACATCCATGTACGCTGCCCTCCGCCATCCATGGCTCCGGAGCTTCCCGGAAGACACTCCCCAACCCTCTTACCACTGCCGGTTCCGGCATTCTGCTAGTCGAGGGCTTTTAAAACCCTTTTTGAAGTGTCTTCTGGATGTTGCTGCATAAAACAGTGCCCACCCGGCACCTGCTCAGTGGAAACCCACTCATTGAAACCATCCCATCGGGCCACGGAATCCTGAACAAAATCGTAGGTACTTTCGCCATAGATCACATGAGTCGGCGTCCTGACCTGTTTAAGGGTCCGCCAGAGCCCGCGCGGAAAGCCTGAGAATATCTCCGCCTCCAGTTCCGCCGGGCACTTGAGTTCAACGCCTTCCTCCGTGTCCTTGAGGGCAAAATCCACGTAGCTCTGCAGGGCCTCGGGCTCCCAGCCCTTGAACATACCGCGGCCTTCAAGGCTCTGGTAGGCCGTTTTACGGTCCGGCCAGTGGCTGCGGCGTTGGCGGGTTTTCTGGGTAAAGCTGTTGCGTTGCCAGAGGCCCAGGAAGGTGCCGATTCTCATCACCAGCAGCATCCGTTTCGAGAAGATGATCGGGTCCAGCACCACCGAGCGGGTGAACAGCGCCGGGTCCCGGGCCATCATGAAGGCCGTCATGATGCCGCCGAAGCTGTGCCCCATGCCGTAGTGGGGCTGGTTCGGCCAGAGGTGCTGGAAATCGCGCCAGACTTCTTCGCAGATTCGTGAGGTCTGGTTCCAGCCCTTGAAGTGGCCGTTGGTCTCGCTTTCACCGTGGCCCTGGATGTCGCTGATGAACAGGTCGTAGTGTTCACCCAGGCGGCGGAGCAAGGGCCAATAGACCAGGCCGTTATAGCCGTTGCCGTGGACGAAATGGATCACGGGCCGGCCCGTGGGCTCGGAATGGTAGCCGCTGACCCGGTGGCCGGCGGAGGTTTGCTTTTCCCAGTATCTCAGGCCGGTTTGGTTGACAGTGTTCTCGTTCAAGACGGTACTCCAACAGCTTTTTGACCGTTATCCTGTAATCCGAGTTGTCCTTGTGTTAAAAAAGGCGTCGGACAATTCAGGCAGGCTCGAAATGCTTCGTAGCCTACCATGTCTCGTGTAATTCGACTGCAAATCAGGGAACAGACATTCATGATCAGAGAACGATTACGACCTCTGGCGTCCCAGGCAAAACGTGGCTATGTCCGGCTCATGCTGGAAGTAGTCGGACGTTCCATGGAGGCCATCAGTCAGGTGGACGAGCAGGTTCGCGGTGAAGTCAGCGTCCTGCCCAACGGCTTCCTTTTCGCCATGCGCGTCATGCCCAATGGGCCGGCACTGGTGATGCGCAAGCAGCGTGACGGAAGCCTGCAGTACATCGGCGGTGACAGCGCCCAGAAACCGGACCTGAGTGTTCAGTTCAAGCACCTGCACCACGCCTTCCTGGTACTGTCCTTTCAGGAAAAGACAGCTCAGGCCTTCGCCAACGACCGTATCATCGTGGACGGTGACCTTGGTTACGCCACACGCATGACCCGGGTCCTCAACCGGCTGGAAACCTTTATCCTGCCAAAGCTGGTGGCGGAGCGGGCCGTCAAGCAGTACCCGGACTCCCTGGGGCTGCCTGAAAAGCTGATCAACGGCGCACGCATCTATCTGAAAGTGGTTACCAATTTTGTGGACACGGTGAGGTCATCATGAGCTACTACGAATTTTTCTGTCCGGTAAAAGTCATTGCCGGCCAGTCAGCACTGGAACACGCTCCCTACGAATTCTCATCCCGCAACTGCAAACGCCCCATGATTATCACCGACAAGGGTGTGCGGGCCGCAGGCCTTCTGGACACGGTCCTGACCGCGTTTGACGAGGGTGGCATGGATGTGACGGTCATCTACGACGATGTGCCGGCGGACTCCTCCAAGCAGACGGTCAAGGCCATTGCCAAGGAATACCGCAGCAAGAAATGCGATGCCATCCTGGCGATCGGCGGGGGCTCGCCCATCGACACGGCCAAGGCGGTCAACATCCTGGTCTCAGAGGGCGGCGACGACATTGCCAAGTACTCCGGTGCCGGCGTTCTCACCCGCCCCCTGAAGCCGTTTATTGTTATCCCGACAACAGCAGGCACCGGCTCCGAAGTCACGTCGGTTGCGGTCATTGCGGACACCGAGAAAGAGGTCAAGCTCGCCTTTGCCTCCAGCTTCATGCTGCCGGACGCGGCCATTCTCGATCCACGCATGACGCTGACCCTGCCACCTCACGTGACGGCCGCCACGGGCATGGACGCCATGACCCACTCGGTGGAAGCCTTCACCTGCATGGCCAAGAACCCGCTCAGCGATGCCTATGCATCGGCGGCGATCAAGAAGGTCAGCGCCAACCTGCCCAAGGTCATGAAAAAGCCGGACGACGCGGAAGCACGATTGGAAATGGCCCAGGCCTCCACCATGGCCGGAATCGCCTTCTCCAACTCCATGGTCGGTCTGGTGCATGCGCTTGGTCACTCACTGGGTGCCATCTGCCACCTGCCTCACGGCCTCTGCATGAACCTCTTCCTCCCCTATGTGCTGGAATACAACCTGGAGAGCATCCGTGAGCCGTTAAGCGAACTGCTCCTGCCGCTGGCCGGGCCGGATGTCTACGCGATGACGCCCAAGTCACAGCGGGCCGAGGAATCCATCGCCACCATCCGCAAGATGCGTGACGACCTCTACCGCAACTGCAAGTTGCCGCGCACCCTTCAGGAGACCGGCAAGGTGGACAAGGGCCAGCTCGACCGGATCGCACAGGCGGCCATCGACGACGGTTCCATCATGTTCAATCCCAAGGAAGCGACCCTGAAGGACGCCCGGGCGGTTCTCGAGAAAGCCTGGGGCTAAGCCGGGCTGATACTGCGGGCCAGAGGGGCCAGCGCTGCCGCAATGGCAGCCAGCCCCTGCTCGCCGCTTACATCATCGGTTGCCAGGGGCACGATAACCTGCTCCTGCGCCGGAAAATCCCGGCGAATCGCCGCAAGATGCCCGCTTTCCGCCTCGCGCCGTCGGGCTACAAAATCACCATCCGCGAAATCCGGAAGCACCCGGTTAACAACCAGCGCATCCACGCGCATACCCACTTCTCCGAGAGTACCGACTATCCTGCGGGTTTCCTCCCGCGACAGCCGGTCGGGATTCAATACCGGAATAAAGCGTGTGCGATTCGGATCCAGGAGCATGTCACGCATGGCCGCGTAACGGTCACGGCGTGCTTCCAGTATACGGGCGGCGCGATCTTCGGGAGCGGCGTCACTCCCCTGCATGGCTGCTCCGGTATCCAGTGTCTCGCGCCGCTTCGAGAGCAATGCATCCGTCCATCCCCGCATGGCCTCGGGAAGCTGCAGCAGCTGAAGCGTGTGCCCCGTGGGCGCGGTATCGAACACCAGGTGATCGTAACGATCACTGTTCTCCAGGGTGAGCCGCACCAGTTCGTCCATCAGGGCGGACTCCTCGGCACCCGGCGAGGAGGCGGCGAGGTCCGCCTGACGCATGGCGGCGTCCCGGACCTCGGGGCTGGCGAGGTTGGCGAGGTTCTCGCGCACCTCCCCCATGTAACGCTTGAGCGCAGCATCGGGATCAAGTTCCAGTGCATCCACATCCTTTGATACGGCGACTGGACTGGCGGATAGCGATTGTTCCCAGAGATCACCCAGGGAATGGGCGGGGTCGGTGGAGATCAGCAGGACCCGTTGGCCCTGCTCGGCCAGTGCCTGGCTGAAGGCCGACGCACAGGTCGTCTTGCCGACGCCCCCTTTGCCCCCGAAAAACGTCAACCGGGCACCGGCGCCGGTATCCGGGTGCCGTTGGGGACGACGAAAAAGCCGCCCTAACAGCACCGGAAGCCCTCCAGCGGAGAATGCTCCATGCCCATGCGCTGATGCCACTCATGAAAATCCTCAAGCACGAACGGCATCAGCTCCAGGGTATAAAAGGACACCGGATTGGGAATGCCCAGTGATTCAGACATCACCATCAGCCGGAACAGGTCTTCCTGCCGGCGTTGGGCCCGCTTTGCCATACGGCGATAGGGCGCCTGGTACATTTCGTCATAGAACTGGACCAGACCGCGCCACCATTGCCTAATCATTGTTCAGGTCCAGCAGTTCCGATGGTTTCCGCGATTGCCGAAGCGCATTGACTCCCTCGAGGACCAGCCAGACATTCAGCACCAGAATACCGCCCCCAATGACCAGAAGCAGCATGTTCCCATCAGCGATATAACCCCCGATATTGATCACCATGCTCCAGGCTGTCATGACGCCCACGAACAGGAAAGGAACCAGGGTAAAGATGATGGGGCGATTGAGATGCCAGAGCACCAGCGTCAGGATCAGCAGGGACAGCCCAGCCGTAAGCTGGTTGGTCGTACCGAACAACGGCCAGAGCACCATGCCGCCCGCACCGGGGTTGCTGGGATCCGCAAAGAAGGCCAGTGCCGCGCAACTCAGGAAGACAATCACGGTCGAGAAGTTGATGTTGCCGAGCGCGGGCATGCGGTACTGACGACCGATCTCCCCGAGGATAAAGCGCTGGAGACGCATGCTGGTGTCAAGGGTTGTGGCGGCAAAAGCGACCACCATCATGGACATGAATGTGGTCGCCACTTCTACAGGAATTCCAAGATTTTCCACGTGATTACCGGCACCCTGGACAAAGGCGGCAATGCCCTTGCTGCTCGCCTGGGCCCAGCTCCCATAGTGCTCGTTCCAGTCGCCGACGGTGGCAAAACCGGCCCCCGTCGCCAGTATGGCCGCAACCGCCAGCAGCCCTTCCCCGGTTGATCCCAGGTACCCGACGAAGCGGGCATCGGTTTCATACCGGAGCTGTTTCGATGAGGTACCGGAACTGACCAGGCCATGGAAGCCGGATATCGCGCCGCAGGCAATGGTCACGAAAAGCAGCGGGAAAATGGGAGGCGCGTCTTCCGGCACCGCGTTGTTGTACATGGGCGCCACGATTTCGGGCTGGCCGATAAATACACCGAGATAGACCAGCACCAGGCACACGAACAGCAGGTGGGAGTTGATGAAGTCGCGCGGCTGAAGAAGAAGCCAGACCGGAAGCCGGGAGGCAATGGCCCCATAACCGAGCATGATCAGAACCCACCAAGCCGTACTGGAATAGCCAGCTGTCTCTTCCGGGAGACCAAGCGGAACCAGTGTCCCCGCGTATACCAGCGCCAGCAATGCCGCGAGCCCCACTAAGGATGGAAGTACTATGCCCCATTGGCGGTGATACACGAGATAGCCAATGGTGATGGCAATGGGAATCTGCAGCCAGTAAGGCAGCACGCTTTCCGGAAAGGTGGAAAACAGGGTTCCGATAGCCACGGCGAACACCGCGTTGACCATCAGAAGCAGGAAGAAAATGATCAGCAGAAAGAGCGTCAGCGCGCGGGGGCTGATGACATTGCGCGCGATGGCGCCGATGGACTGTCCGCGATTGCGCACCGAAATCCAGAGCGTGCCAAAATCATGGATGCCCGCCATGAAGACAGTGCCGATCAGCACCCAGGCCAGCGCCGGTCCCCAGCCCCAGATCATCGCGATTGCCGGGCCGATAATGGGCGCGGCACCCGCTACGGACGTGAAGTGGTGCCCCCAGAGCACGTACTTGTTGGTCGGAACAAAATCCACACCATCCTCAAAACGGCGGGACGGTGTCCGGTAGTCCGGGTCCAGCTGGAAAAGGCGTTCCGCAATAAAGCGCGAATAGAAATGATACCCCAGGAAAAAGACCACGAAGGCAATTAATGCCATCAACCAGCTCGTCACAACATCCTCCTGTTCAAGTGCCCTGATCTACAGGTTTCTTATTCGTAGTGAACCTTAACGACTGATGCAAACCCTGTACAGACGCCCTTCCCCAACATGAACCCAAAAAAAGGGGCTCAATCGAGCCCCTTTTTTCCGTGGCATCTTTACCGCGATTACTGGTGAACTTCCGCCAGGGCCTCTTCAAGGATGGAAAGGCCTTCCTCAAGAACGTTGTCCTCGATGGTGATCGGCATCAGGAAACGCAGGGTATTGCCATACATCCCACAGCTGAGCAGGATCAGCCCCTTCTCCTTGGCCTTCTTCACAATGGCACCGGCCATTTCAGCGTCCGGCTCATGGGTCTCCCGGCTCTTCACCAGCTCGAAGGCTGCCATGGCACCAAGGCGCCGCACGTTATCCACATGACTGAACTGTTCTCTCCAGTCATTGAAGCGCTCTTCAAGCTTGGCTCCGAGTGCCCTGCTCTTGCCGAGGATATCTTCCTCTTCAAACACATCAATGGCTGCGTTGGCTGCTGCACAGGCGAGCGGGCTGCCGGTGTAGGTACCGCCGAGGGAGTTGGGACCGGAGGCGTCCATGATGTGGTCGGAACCGACAACCGCGGAAATCGGCATGCCGTCCGCCATGCTCTTGGCCATGGTCATAATGTCCGGTTCGACACCGCTGTGCTCGACAGCGAAGAGCTTGCCGGTACGGCCAAAGCCGGACTGGACTTCATCGGCAATCATCATGATGCCGTGCTCATCACAGATCCTGCGCACGGCCTTGAGGAACTCGGGAGACGCGGCATAGAAACCGCCCTCGCCCAGCACCGGCTCAATGAAAATGGCCGCCGTATCCTTGGGCCCCGTATCGGTCTTGAAGACCATCTCGAGGCCGCGCAGGGCCTCCTCTTCGCTGACGCCGTGATAGGGCACCGGGAAGGGAGCACGATAGATGCCGCCCGGCATGGGGCCAAAGTCCGTCTGGTAGGGATTGACCTTGCCGTTCATCGCCATGGTCATGAAAGTCCGACCGTGATAGGCGCCGGAGAAGCAGATGGCGTTGGTACGGCCGGTATAGGCACGAGCGATCTTGTACGCGTTCTCAAGCGCCTCGGCGCCCGAGTTGGCCAGGAAAACCTTGGCGTGGCCACGCACCGGCACAATGCCGCTGAGCTTTTCAGCCAGCTGGACGTAGGGGGCGTAAGGCATGACCGTCTGGCAGGTGTGCATCAACTTGTCCAGCTGGCCCTTGACCGCCTCGACGACCCGGGGATGACGATGCCCGAGGTTCAGAACTCCGATACCGCCGGCAAAATCCACCATCCGCTTACCGTCCGCATCCCAGACCTGGGCATTCTCCGCGTAATCGGCGAACTGCGGATTGGGGCTGGCACCGCCAGCGGCAACGTATTTTTCCTTCAGAGCCTGAAGCTGCTCGTTATTCATTGAGTCTCTCCCTCCGGGGATTTGGGGAAATTAACGCCATTAGTATGACGTTTCAGTACCTGTTTTTCTACGGGGAACCTAGTCTTCCAATCGTCGTAACAACAACATGGGCGATACATTGAGCACCGGACCAAGCTGCCAGCGCCCAAACAGCGCGAGTAATACCGCGCTCAACACGGGGAAGATGGCCCAGACCCAGCCGTGCAGCCGGAAACTACCCTCGAAAAGGCGGAACTGCAGGGCCCAGACCGCCAGCTCGGCGGCTACCACGCCCAGGAAGCCGGCGATCAGCCCCATGATGGCAAATTCCAGCATGCTGCTACCCACGAGAAGCTCCCGCCGGGCGCCCAGGGTTCGCAGAAGCGCACCCTCGCGCTGCCGTGCCGAGAGCGTCGCGCTCACAACCGCCGCCATTACCAGAACAGCCGCCACCAGGATCATTACCAACAGGGTCTCGATGGCGGTGGTGACCTGGGAGACGATGGTCCGGATACGTTCGATAAAATGGTCGATTTCCAGGATGGAGACGGACGGAAAAGCCCGGCCGAGGTCGTTCAAAAGGCCCTTTCGGTCTTCCTTCAGATGGAAACTGGTGATCCAGGTGGCGGAAAAGTCGTCCAGCTTCCCCGGCGAGAACGCCATGAAGAAGTTGGGCTGCATGCTGTCCCACTGCACAGTTCGCACATTGCGGACCCGGGCACTGACCTCGCGATCACCGATGCGGAAGGTCAGTTCATCGCCCATTGAAAGCCCCAGCTCCTCGAACAACTCAGCTTCCACGGAAACACCCTCGGTATCCCCTTCCCGCCACCAGTCGCCGCGGGTAACGCGGTTGTTGTCGGGCACTTCATCCATCCAGGTCAGGTTCAGTTCCCGATTGAGCGCACCGATCTCTTCATGCTTGGAGACAGCCTGGCGCACGGGCTCATCATTGATGCGGACCAGTCGCCCCCGCACCATCGGATACAACGCCTCAAACGCTACCCCCTCGTTGTTCAGGAAGGCTTCAACCTCATCCACCTGATCCGGGGCGATATTGATCAGGAAATGATTGGGCGCGTCCACCGGCAACTGTTGCTGCCAGTCCTCAAGCAATGCCGTCCGGACCAGGAAAAGCGTGGCCGCCAGCATCAGCGTCATGGAAAACACGGCCATTTTCGCCAGACTGGCCTTGCGGTGTCGGTAAAGAGCAACCAGGGCCAGGCGCCAGGCGCGGTTACCGCCACGCACCCGGCCCAGCAAGGCCACGATCAACCAGGAAAACAGGGCCAGCACTCCCATCAGGGCCGCCAGCCCCGCCAGCAGGGCTACCACAAGCCAGATCTCACCGCTGTAGAACCAGAGCAACCCGAAAATGCCCACCACGGCAATGCCCAGATCCAGACCCAGGGTGCTGCTTCCCTCACCGGGCTCGGCGCGCAGCACCTGCATCGCCGAAACCCGGCGCAGACGTCTTATGGGCGGCCATGCGAAGGCAAAGAGCGCCACGAATGCGGTAACCAGCGGTGCAATCAGGGCCATGGGGCTGAGCTGCCAGGCCACTGGATCATCCAGGAAACGATTCGCCACGTTCGCGAGCAGTGCGAATATCGGAATCGCGACCAGCACCCCCAGAAGGACACCGATTCCGCCCCAGAGCCCCAGCCGCATCAGAAAGAGCCGCCCTATCGACCTGCCCCCCAGCCCAAGAGTCTTGAGCAGAGCAACCGTGTCACGCTGGCCCAGAGCGTACTGGCGACTGGCAACTGCCACGGCCACGGCGGCCAGAAGGACCGCGAGACTGCCACCGAGGAGCAGGAAGCGCTCGGCCCGATCCAGCGCCTCGACCACGCCCGGCTGACCGTCGTCGATGCTGCGCCAGCGCTGGCCGTCCTGGAGCTGGGGCTCAAGCCAGTCACGGAAGGACTGGATCTGTTCCGCATCCCCGGCAAAGAGATTGCGGTAATCCACACGGCTACCCGGCTGCACCACGCCCGCTGCTTCAAGGTCGTCCAGGTGCATCATCACCCGGGGTGCCAGGGCCGCCAGATCAAATCCCGCATCCGGGGCGCGCACCAGGATGCGGCTGACTTCCAGATCTACGCTGCCGACACCAACGTTGTCCCCAATCGTTACATCGAGCAACGGCAAAAGACGCGCGTTGATCCAGATTGTCCCAGGCTCGGGCCCGTGCCCAACGCTTTCCCGCTCCGCTTCCATGCCTGACTGGGTCTCGACCTCCCCCCGCAGCGGATAGGCATCACTCACCGCCTTGACCCGCACCAGCTCCAGAGCCTCCTCGCCCTGAAGCATGGTGGCAAAAGACACCTGGCGCGCTGTCTCCAGGCCCCGATCCCGAGCTTCCGTCAGGAACTCGTCCGGCAATGGCCGGGCATCGGAAAGCTGCCCGTCGGCAGCAAGGAATTCTGTTGCCGAACTCATGATGGTGCGACGCAGGTGATCCGCGAACAGGGAAATAGTGGCAACCACCGCGACCGCCACCACCAGCGACGCAAGCACCACGCGAACATCACGCTGGCGCCAGTCCCGCCGGGACAGCCAGCGGAACAGGCTGAAACTGTTCATGCCGTGGCGTCCTCATGCTCGACAGGCAGCAGGAGCCGCCCTCCGTCCATCCGGATCTGGCGATTGCAGCGAGCCGCCAGCTCCTCGTCATGGGTCACCAACACCAGCGTGGTCCCATGTTCGCGGTTCAGGTCCATGAGCAGGTCCGCGATCTGCTGACCGGTTTCCGTATCCAGGTTGCCCGTGGGCTCATCGGCAAAGAGCACGTCCGGGGTCGAGGCGAAAGCCCGGGCAATCGCCACCCGCTGCTGCTCACCACCCGACAGCTGGCGCGGCGTGTGGGTCATTCGGTCCCCGAGCCCCACCCGCTGAAGCAGCTCCCGCGCCTGGCTCTCGGCATCTCTGGCATCCCCCAGCTCCAGGGGCAACAGCACATTCTCCAGAGCGGTCAGGGTCGGCATCAGCTGAAAAGACTGGAACACAAAGCCGACCCGATTGGCACGGTGACGGGCCCGACTGTCCTCATCCATGTCACTGATGGATTCGCCAGCCATCTCGACACGCCCAATGGAGGGCACATCCAGCCCGGCCAGCAACCCCAGAAGCGTCGTCTTGCCGGACCCGGACTTACCCAGTATCGCCACGGATTCACCCCGCAGGATCACCAGATCCACTTCCTTCAGGATGGTCAGCGACGTCTCCGCCACCGCCACCTGGTGCGTCAGATCCGTGGCCCTTATCATTACCGTATTACCAGTCGTCACCCACTCACTCCCGGAACCATTGAAAATCCCCCTATGACTGCACTCAGCCCACGAAATCCTAATCATTCCGGAAGCCGGCGTACACAACCCATTAATACGCACCACAGCACCAGGAGTTCAGTCCTGACCCTGATCCTCCTCTGGCTCTGCCTGACCCTGCCCGCCACCGCGATGGCTCAAAACACCGTTCTCGTCTTCGGCGACAGCCTCAGCGCCGCCTACGGCATCGCCGAAGAAAACGGCTGGGTCACCCTACTCGAGGAAAAACTCGCGAAAACCCACCCCCAATGGCAGGTCCGCAACGCCAGCGTCAGCGGCGAAACCACCGGCGGCGGCCTACGCCGCATCAACAAAGCCCTCGAGCATCACACCCCGGAAATCGTCATCCTCCAACTCGGCGGCAACGACGGCCTAAGAGGCAAAGACCCCTCAACCATGCGCAAAAACCTCGCCACCATGATCGAACGCAGCAAAAAAACCGGCGCCAAAGTCCTCCTGATCGGCATCGAAATCCCCCCGAACTACGGCCAACAATACACAACCGCCTTCCGCAACCAGTACAGGGAACTGGCCGACACCTACACCATCAACTTCCTGCCCTTCCTGCTGGATGACATCTACAACCGGAACGGCATGATGCAGAACGACGGCATCCACCCAACGGCAGAAGCCCAACCCCTTGTATTGGAGAATGTCTGGGAGAAACTGAAACCAATGCTCTAGGCGGGCAAACTCAAAACCCTGGGGAGCGGATCGGGTACGGCTTTCCGGGAAGCTCCGGAGCCATGGATGGCGGAGGGCAGCCTACAGGGACGTACTCGTGGCGGTTCCCGGAAAGCCGTACCCGATCCGCTTCACGCACAAACCCCGCAGCTACTCAGCAGCAGCTACCCCACAACAGAGGAAAGAAACCCCATAGCCCGCCATTCCGACCAATAAACCCCACCCCGCTCATCCCCCACAAACCCAACATGCCCCCCATGATCCGGCACCTCCAACCGAACCCGCGAATTCTCCGCAACCACCTTCTCCGGAAAACTCGACGCACCCAGAAACGGATCATCCGCAGCATTCACAATCAGGGTCGGCACCCGAATCCCGCCAATAAAGCGCCGACTCGAACACCGGAACCAGTAGTCGTCCGCATCCCGAAACCCGTGCAACGGTGCCGTAAACTGATTATCAAACTCCCTGAAGGTCCGCATCGACTCAATGCCATCAAGCTTGATCAGATCCGGATAAACTTCATGTTTTTCCTCCATTTTCTGACGCAGTTCCTCAATGAATCGCTTCATGTAGAAGCGATTCGCCCTGCGGGCAAGCTGTTCGGCACTGGCGGCGAGATCACAGGGCACGGAAAAAACAGCAGCCCCCGAGATCCGTGGATCAACCGCCGTTCCCCGTTCTCCCAGATATACCAGCGTGACGTTACCGCCCATGCTGAAGCCCCCAAGGGCAATCGACTCATAACCGGCCTCATCCGCAAGGGCCCGGGTCACGACCGTATCCAGATCATCCGACGCCCCACTGTGATAGAAACGCGGCTGACGGTTGATCTCACCGCTGCAGGATCGGAAATTCCAGGCCAGCACATCCCAGCCCCGCTCCAGGGCCGCTGCCACCATACCCAGCACATAGGGTCGGCGGCTGCACCCCTCCAGCCCATGACTGAGCACCAGCAGGCGCGGATTTCCCCGGCGGTACCAGTCCAGGTCCAGAAAATCATCGTCCGGCGTTTCCAGACGCTCCGTGACATCGGGCTCAAAATCGAGCTTGCGGAACAGGGTGGGCCAGACAGTCTGCAGATGGGGGTTGCGCAGCCACAGTGGTGGCGTGAATGGAGACGATGTGAGCGACTGATCTTTCATGGAGGAAGTGTAAAGGTTTAACCTTCCGGTTCCCACATGCAAGCCACCATGGATGGCCGGCATGATTTGACGTCCGCAATGGGTGACGGTAGGATTCGCCCCTCTCCGGAATTCCCCGATAGCTCAGTTGGTAGAGCGCCTGACTGTTAATCAGGTTGTCGCTGGTTCGAGCCCAGCTCGGGGAGCCACTTCATTACCAGAGCCCGTCCAGCCCGAAATAGGCTTTGAGTACCTGGTACAGGTTGTGCGCATCCCGCGTCCCCGCCAGCTCCCGTATGGAATGCATGCCCAGCTGGGGAACCCCTATATCCAGAGTCTTCACACCGAGACTGCCCGCTGTCAGGGGCCCAATAGTGCTGCCGCACGCCATATCCGAACGCACCACGAAGCTCTGGCACGGTAACCCAAGCTGCTCGCTGAGATGACGATAGAGGGCACTGGTCCGACTGTTGGTAGCGTAGCGCTGGTTATTGTTGATCTTGATTACGGGCCCTTCGTTCAGGCGGGGACCATGACGGCTGTCGTGCCGATCATCATAGTTCGGGTGAATGGCGTGGGCGTTATCCACTGACATCATCATCGAAGCCGCCATGGCGCGGTGATAATCCTCGCCCGTAACCCAGCGCCCCAGCACGGTTTCAAGGAAGGGGCCCTGAGCCCCTTCGGCGGTCATGCTGCCGACCTCTTCATGATCATTGAACACGGCAACCGAGGGTTGTTCATCATCCGCGTCCAGCAGGGCCCAGAGCCCAAGGTAGCAGCTCAGAAGATTATCCAGCCTCGCCGAGGCAATGAATTCATCATGCAGGCCCGTGATCGCGGGAGCCTGGGTATCATAGAGACTCAGCTCATAATCCAGCACCTGGCGCACGGACAGCGACGGCTGGTCCACCCGAAGCTGCTGCTCCAGCAATTCCCGAAAGCTCTTCTCCGGCTTGTCGCCGGTGAGCATGACCAGTGGCGGCAGATGGGTCTGCGCATTGATGCTGCGGCCGCTGTTGGCTTCTCGATCCAGGTGGATGGCCAGGGACGGGATGGTCGCCACAGGCTTTCGGAAATCCACCAGCGCATCCCGGCGCTGACCCTCCTGATCCTCAACGGTGACCCGCCCGGCAATGGACAGATCCCGGTCGAACCAGGGATTGAGAAGGGCGCCGCCATAGACTTCCACACCGAGCTGGAAACACCCGTGTTCCCGGATCTCCGGCTGCGGCTTGACCCGCAGGCAGGGGCTGTCGGTATGCGCGCCCATCATGCGCCATCCGGTTTCGGCGGGATTGTTCCGCCCGGTCCTGAAGGCCACCAGCGCGGAATCGTTACGCACCACGTAATAGCCCTTGCCGGATTCAAGGTTCCACGTATGGGTTTCATCCAATCGTTCAAAACCGGCCTGATCCAGCGTGTCACTCATTACAGAGACGGCGTGATAGGGCGTGGGCGACGCCTGCAGAAACGCCAGCAACCCCTGATTGAATGCGTTCAGTTCCATACGGTCTCCGGTTAGTCGAATTATTCAGCGGTCGTCAGGATCAGACGATGAGTTTATCATTACGGGTACCACAGGATAACGCAGTTGGTGCGACCCCATGCGAGTACCCCAGTTTCTTAAGTTCGAATACAACGACAGCGGCCCTAAGCTGTTTCCCACTGCGGCTTCCTGGTCGCTGACCGACGGCCGCATCAAGTATGTGGTCATCATGCCGGAGGACGATTGGCTCGCGGACGACGAGGACGAGCGCATGCTGGATGACCGTTTCTTCCGGGAACACGGCGCGGCACCCATAGATGTCTTCCGGGAGATGAACGAGGACCTGGCCGAAGCCACGGTCTTTTCCGACGGCCTCGACCCTGACGACGAACTGCTGGAATGTCTGAGTGAAACCGTCGGCCAACAGGCTTCCTTCGAGCTTGCACCCATGGTCGCCCTGCTTCATCACACCAGCTTTGAGGACCTCGCGGACAAGTATCAGGACCTGATGGCACGGGAAACACTGGACCCCACCGTCGCAGAGAATGCGGTTTACGCACAGCTGTTGCTGGCCAAGGAAGAAGGGCTGATGGACCCCGACAGCAGCGGCTGAGGCCGCAGTTTGTGACGGGCTTCGATGACATCCTGCCATCTGACCGTCACAATCCGAGCCTACCCCGAGAGCAAGGAATGACCCTTTTTATGAATCGCGCTCTTATTCCCGTGACCGGTCTGATCCTGGTTCTGCTGATTTCATCCTTTACCCATGCCCAGCAGCCCAGGCGGCAACGCCCCGAAAGGCCGGAGCCGGAGAGCCTTAAAGGCAGCTATTACCTGGGGATCACGGCCACCAACTTCTACCACCGCTCCATTGGCCGTAATGGTGACACCGCCAATACGCCAGCCTATGGGTTAATCTTTGGCAAATACCTGAACGACTTCATCAAGGTGGAGTTCCGGGGCGGCGCTGGCCACAAGACGGATGGCCCGGCACCGAACCTTGAAGAGGTGGAGATTGAACAGTACGCCAGTGCCTATATGGGGCTCTATTACCACTGGAGCCTGTTTTCCCGGGTTTACGCACAGGTTGGCATGAGCCATGTGGAGAGTTCCGCAAGGGGCACTGATCTCGGCAAAAGCCGAACGCCGTTTTCGGAGCTTAACGAAGACTATCTGGAAACCAGCCTGAGCCCGAGCTTCATACTGGGGCTGGACACGGATTTCGTATGGAATTCCAACCTCTTTCTGGAAGCCGGCCGCCTGCATTCCGATTCCGTCACCGATATACAGGTCTGGCAGTACAACACAGGAATCCGCTTCGATTTCTAGCGGCCCAACCGCTGCGGCTCAAAGTGAACATCCTCGGGGGCAACCTCCAGCGCCTCCGGAATAACCGCAAGTGCCTCGGCCAGCCGTTCATTGGCAACCGCCTTGGGCATGGAAGCCGGCGGCGTGTACTGGCGCACCTCAATCCGACCGTTTTCCCACTCGACACGCACCGCAAATTCCGGAATATCCGCATCGTAAAGCCGGTATCGAGCCTCGGGCTGGTTACGCAGACGCTTGCGCAGGACCCGACGGTTCTTGCGCAAGCGGTTGCTCAGCATCCGGGCCCGCTCTTCGTCATGGACCTGCGGCCTGGGCTTTCCATCCTCGATTTCTTCCGGCGTCTGCTGCGGGGTCCGGTATTGTTCCGGGTTGACCTCGAACAGCAGTAACGATGCCTCCAGTGCCCCATTGAACAACCGGTACTGACGATGGCTTCTCAGGCCAATCTGGTGCCCCATTTCCGGTACGCCTGTGAAGACACCGAGTCGCCATCCCGTCGCGCAGGCGCGCACACGCTCACCCAGCAGCTGGTAGAGCCTCGCGAGCTGACCATCCGCCTTGAGCCTTTCCCCATAGGGCGGATTGGTCAGAATGAGCCCCGGAGTTGCCGTTTCCGGGAGCGCCCAATCGGCCAGGTCCGTGCGTTCAACATGGACACGATCCGTCAGCCCGGCGCGCTCAATATTGTGCCAGGCGGCCCGGATAACCGCTCTGTCGCGATCGCTGCCCCGAAAACGGCTTCGGTTAGACCTGAGTGCTGCATCCCGGCGTTGCTCTGCCTCATGGCGAAGCTGCTGCCAGGTCTCGGCGTCGTGCCCCGGCCAGCGTTCGAACGCAAAAGATCGGGACAGGCCCGGCGCCGAATCCGTGGCCATCATGGCGGCCTCGATCAACAGCGTTCCGGAGCCGCAGAGTGGATCGACAAAGTCCTCGTTGTCGGCGGCAATCGCCGGCCATCCCGCCCGATGGAGCAGCGCCGCCGCCAGGTTTTCCCGCAGAGGTGCCTCTCCCGCATCCGTTCGGTAACCACGGCGATGCAGGCTCGCTCCGGCCAGATCCATCCCCAGCTCGAGCTTGCCCCGATGCAGGCGGGCGTGGATGGGCAGATCCGGATCCTTCCCTTCAACCGAGGGCCGATCGGCGCCCGTGGCGCTCATGCGATCCAGGACCCCATCCTTGATGCACTGGGCCCCGAAGTGGCTGTTACGGATATTGTCGTCCGTACCCTGGAAACTGACGCGAAAGCTGGTCCCCGGAACCAGCCAGTCCTCCCAGGAGAGGCTCGCGGCCGCACGCTTGAGATCCTCCGCGTAAGCCGCATCAAAGCGGCCAAGATGGCGGATTACCCGGCTTCCCAGGCGTGACCAGAGACAGATCGCCATGGCCGTCCGCCAGTGCGCCTCAATCCAGATACCCGCGGGGGAGCGCCGTGTGACCGTAGCCCCCAGCCCCGAAATTTCTTCCTCAAGCAGCTCAACCAGCCCCTTCGGGCAGGTTATAAAAAACGGTAATGGTTTCATGGGCGCGACTATGCCCCGTAGAAGCCCGGCACACAAGCGTTATTGGATGGACTAATCAGAAGCGCCTTCGCTATATGAAATTATGGGTATACAGCGATCAGATTTTGAGCTTTACTGATTCTGACGCGTCAAAGAAAGAAACCGGTTGTGGAAAGCAACCGGTCAAAGGGCCCTGATAGGATCGATCTGTCCGTCAACGCCTCCGAGCGAATGGATGGCCGGTTTCACGCTGCCGGTACGTCGCAACGGGTGCAGAACACAAAAGTTTGGCGGAAACGTGCGCACGCTCATGCAAGACTGTGATTACCACATGAGGTGAAGAAGCATGAAAAGACAGAAAAGAGACATGTCAGCTCGCGCCTTCAAAAGGGGCTACATGGCTGGGCTTTCCGGAAAATCCAAGGAACTGTGCCCGCCGGACAAACCCGAAGTACGCCAGGAATGGATCAACGGTTGGCGGGAAGGACGCGAAGATCACTGGAGCGGACTGACACAGGGTGTCTCCTCGATTCACCGAATGCCAAACATGACAGCGTGAATCGACCGCCGGTAGGCGGCCAGCTCGAAAAAATTAGTGAATAACCGACAGATGCCACAAGGCTGTCGATTGCGAAGGGTCTACTCGACCCTTATTACAAGTAGAGCTCGTCTCTAGCAAAAAACGAGGGACCACTCGTCCCTCTCGGGCCCGCCAAGCGGGCCCGTTTCATTTCAGCCCCCCTGAACCGCGCTCACCGCTTCCACGGCCTCCCGAACCAGGGCCGGTCCGCGATAGATAAGACCGGAATAGAGCTGCACCGCGGAAGCCCCAGCACGGATCTTATCCGCGGCCGTTTCCCCATCCGTAATGCCGCCCACGCCGATGATCGGGAGCTGGCCGCCCAGCGCCGAGCTCAGGGCCGCTATAACCTCGGTGGAGCGCCCTGCCAATGGACGGCCACTGAGCCCCCCGGCTTCGTCTCCCTGGGGATGACGCACCACGGAGGAATGATCCAGCGTCGTATTGGTGGCGATGACGCCATCAAGACCCGATTCCAGAAGTGCGGACGCCATGTACTGGATCGCGGCATCATCCATATCCGGGGCCACTTTCACCGCAATGGGCACGTAATGCCCCTGCTCGGCAGCCAGAGCCTGCTGTTTGGTCCTGATGGCTTCCAGGAGACGCTTGAGGGAGTCCCCGAACTGCAGGTCCCTCAGGCCGGGCGTATTAGGGGAGGAGACATTCACGGTAAGGTAGTCCGCCAGCGGCCAGACGCGCTCGATACCGGCAATATAGTCACTGGCCGCCTCCTCCATGGCCGTATCCCGGTTCTTGCCCACATTCACGCCCAGCACCCCGTCATAATGACTGCCGCGTATATTGGCGACCAGCGCCGCCAGCCCCTGGTTGTTGAAGCCCATCCGATTAATGATGGCTTCATACTCGGCCAGACGGAAAAGGCGGGGCCTTGGATTGCCGGGCTGCGGCTGTGGCGTTACGGTCCCCACTTCCAGGAACCCGAACCCAAGGGCCGCCGTGGCATCAATGTAACGGGCATTCTTGTCCAGCCCGGCCGCCAGACCCACGGCATTGGGCAGCCTGAGCCCCATGAGTTCGACAGGACGGCCCACCGGTGGTGTCCAGATCCGCTGCAGAAACCCCGTTTTCTCGGCGACACGCGCACTCTCCAGCGCTAGACTGTGAGCGAATTCTGGAGGGAGCTGGAATAGCAGGGAACGCAACGCTCGAAACATGAATCTCAGGGCCTTGATCGGGAACGTATTCAACGGGAATCCGAAGTATACAGGAAGAGACCCCCATCGGTGGCAAACCGCTGCCTATAACTACGAGCGATGACAATTCCGTGAAAGGCTGATGACGAATCCATGACCTTTTCCACGGAATCTGTGGAAAACTTTGTTGATAATTCTGTGGTAAACCGCCAGAAGCCTTGTGTCGGGCGAGGGTCTACAGATTGAATAAATTTTAACCAATATTTATTTACTTTAAAATCAGTTAGTTATATAGTTCAACAGCTCAAATCAAGCATTTAACGCAACTTTGCAAAATGGCCCGCATTGGCCTCTATTTGTGCATAAAATATACCGTGTACGTATATTCAACCCACTACGTCGCCCTAAGTGCCCGTCAATTCTCCTTACAGGCTGTTACTGACATTGTCCAATGTAATCCTCTATTCGTCAGGGCCCCTTCCGGGTTATCCTGTGCCGTCCTATAACTGCAGTGCGGAGCGATATGAACGCATCTGAAGATACAGCCCTGAGCCAGCAGCCGGACAGCGAGCTCCGCTCCGCCCGCAGAGTCACCCTGGTTGGCCTGGTTCTGGATGCCCTGCTCGGCATCTTCAAGGTGCTCGTAGGCTTTCTCTACAACTCCTACGCCCTGGTCGCCGACGGCATCCACTCCTTCTCCGACGTGGCCTCGGACATCATGGTGCTGGTGCTCTTCCGCATCTCCCGGGAAGAGCCCGACGAAGACCATCCCTACGGCCACGAACGCTTCGAGACCCTGGGTGCCGTCATCCTCGGAAGTGTTCTTATCGCCCTCGCCGGCGCCCTCGCCTGGGAAGCCGTACAGCGCGTCTGGAGTACCGCGCTGCTGATTCCCGGCTGGCCGGTTCTGGTCGTAGCCCTGGTCTCGGTGCTGAGCAAGGAATGGATCTACCACTACACGCTGAAAGTGGGTAAGGCCGTACGCTCCGACCTCATCATCGCCAACGCCTGGCACAGCCGCACCGACGCCCTCTCCTCCATCATCGTGATGCTGGGCGCCTCCGGCGCCATGCTCGGCTACCCCTGGCTCGACGCCGTCGCCGCCTGCGGTATCGCGGTCATCGTCGCCAAGATCGGCTGGCACCTGGCCTGGGACAACGTCAAGGAGCTGGTAGACACTGCCATGCCCGTGGAAAAACAACGCCACCTGCGCGAAGTCGCCAAAGCCACCGAAGGCGTGCGCTCCGTCAACGCCATCAAGAGCCGCCGCATGGGCTCCGACTTCCTCCTCGACATCCACCTCCAGGTCGATCCCGAAGTCAGCGTCTCCGAAGGTCACGAAATCGGCGTCCGCGCCGAACACCGCCTCCTCGAAGCCGTCCCTGACGTGCGCGAAGTCACCTTCCACATCGACGCCGAGGACGAAGAACTCCAACAATCCGTCCACGCCGCCATCCTCCCCTCAAGGAGCGCCGTGGCCAAGCAACTGGAAGACCGCTGGGGCGACCTCATCAACTTCCACAACACCTGCCCCCCAAGACTCCACTACCTCTCGGACGAAGTCTCCGTGGAACTCTACCTGGAAAGCCGCACGGCAGTGAACGAAGACGCCCGCAACCAGCAGTGCCTCACGTGCCAACTCAAATCCCGCACCAACGACCTCCCCTGGATCGGCGACATCAAGATCTGGTACGCGGACGAATTCCGGACAGGACCAAACAGAAACTAGACTCGCGGCGCCCAGCACCATCCCAGATCTCGGTAGTGGTGCGGGCGGGGATTGCTTGGAGGGAAGCTCTTTCGCCATGGATGGCGAAAGCGCAGCGTACAGGGATGTATTTATAGCGATTCCCGGAGAGCAATCCCCGCCCGCACCACTGCCAGGCACAACATCTTCGGGCTACCATTACCCAAACCTAAGCGCCGCCTCCTTCAATTTGGTCACCCTATCGTTTCCTGATCTTGACAATAGCCCATACGCTATATAGCCTTTAGGCTAACAACATGAAGCGAGGGATGCATGTGGGCCATTCAAACAAGGAAGGTTTTCAGGGACTGGCTGGAACAACAGAATGACGCGGACCGCGAGAACGTCCTGGCGCTACTGAAAGTGCTTCGCGAGATTGGTCCCGGCCTTGGGCGCCCCTACGCGGATACACTCAAGGGCTCGACAATCACCAATCTCAAGGAATTGCGGGTGCAAAGCGCCGGAGCCCCTATACGGGTGCTGTTCGCATTCGATCCAAACCGCGAGGGCGTGATTCTCTGCGCCGGACACAAGAACAACGAAAAACGTTTTTACAGGGAAATGATCGCCCTTGCAGAAGCGGAATTTGAAAGCCATCGAAAGGGTAAGTGAAACCCGAGGTGATAGCCATGAGTCAACGCGACGGCCTGGATGAACTGCTGGCCAAAGAATCCCCGGAAATGGTGGAGCGGATCAATCAGAAAGCCGATGAAATCATTGCCGGGATCCGTTTGGCCGAAATCCGCCAATGGCTGGAAAAAACCCAGAGCGATATGGCCACGGCAATGGGAGTCGCGCAGCCGACAGTCGCCAAAATGGAAAAGGCCGGTAACGATCTGCGGCTGAGTACGCTCAAGCGCTACGCCGAGAGCGCCGGCGCCAAGATTTCGCTGGACATCGAACTACCGGATGGCACACACCGGGGCATCAACCTATAAACGGGCAAGCGACCAGCACAAACTCCGATCTCGGCAGTCAGGGGCGCGGGGATTGTCCGCAGGGAAGCTCTTTCGCCAGGGATGGCGAAAGCGCAGCCTACAGGGACGTACTTGTGGCGATTCCCGGAGGACAATCCCCGCGCCCCTGACTGCCAGCCATCCAACTATCAGCCAAACCTGAGCGCCGCCTCCTTCAACTTAGCCGCCTCATCCCGCAACCGAGCCGCCTTCTCAAAATCCAGATCCTGCGCCGCCTTGTACATCTCATCCTCAAGCCGATCGATATCCTTCAGAATCTGATCCGCATTCTTACCCTTCACATCTGCCGTATAGGCCCCCTGCGGCTCCGCAACCTCCCTGGCCTGATCCGTCCGCTTCCGCTGAACATGCACACCCTCCATGATGTCCGCCACCTTCTTCTCCAGCCCCTTCGGCGTAATACCATGCGCCTCATTGTGGGCAATCTGGCGCTCGCGCCGCCGCTCCGTCTCATCAATGGCACGCCGCATCGACCCCGTCTCCCGGTCCGCATACAGGATCGCCTTGCCGTGCACATTCCGCGCCGCACGCCCCATGGTCTGGATCAACGACCGATCCGAGCGCAGGAACCCCTCCTTGTCCGCATCCAGGATGGCCACCAGAGAGACCTCCGGCATATCCAGGCCCTCACGCAGCAGGTTGATCCCCACCAGCACATCAAACTCACCCCGGCGCAAGTCCCGGATAATCTCCACACGCTCCACGGTATCCACATCCGAGTGCAGATAACGCACCCGCACCCCGTGCTCCTCCAGGTAATCCGTCAGATCCTCCGCCATGCGCTTGGTCATGGTCGTCACCAGAACCCGCTCGTCCACCTTCGCACAGCGGCGCACCTCGGAAAGCAGGTCGTCCACCTGGGTCGTGGCCGGACGCACCTCGATCTCCGGATCCACCAGCCCGGTTGGCCGCACCACCTGCTCCGCCGTCTGGGCCGAATGCTCCGCCTCGTACTTGGCCGGCGTCGCCGAGACAAAGATCATCTGCGGTGCCAGGCGCTCCCACTCATCAAAGCGCATGGGCCGGTTGTCCAGCGCCGACGGCAGCCGGAACCCATACTCCACCAGCGTCTCCTTGCGGGAGCGGTCGCCCTTGTACATGCCGCCGATCTGGGGAATGGTCACGTGGGACTCGTCGATCATCAGCAGGGCGTTGTCCGGCAGGTACTCAAACAGCGTGGGCGGCGGCTCGCCCGGTTCTCGACCCGAGAGATAGCGCGAGTAGTTCTCGATGCCGTTGCAGTAGCCCAGCTCCAGCATCATCTCCATATCGTAGCGCGTGCGCTCCTCCAGGCGCTGGGCCTCCAGCAGCTTGTTGTTGTCACGAAGCTGCTGCAGGCGCTCATCCAGCTCCACCTTGATGTTGTCCACCGCATTGAGGATCTTCTCCCGGGGTGTGACGTAGTGGGTCTTGGGGTAGATGGTCACGCGCGGCACCCGCTGGATGATCTCGCCGGTCAGCGGGTCGAACCAGGCCAGGTTCTCCACCTCGTCATCGAACAGCTCGATGCGCACCGCCTGGTCCTCGGATTCGGCCGGGAACACATCAATTACGTCGCCACGGACCCGGTAATGGCCCCGGTGGAGATCCACATCGTTGCGCGTGTACTGAAGCTCCGCCAGGCGCCGCACAATGTCCCGCTGCCCGATCTCGTCGCCCCGGTCCAGATGCAGGATCATGCGCAGGTAGGATGACGGGTCACCCAGGCCATAGATGGAAGAGACCGTCGAGACGATGATGGCATCGGGTCGCTCCAGCAGTGCCTTGGTCGCGGACAGGCGCATCTGCTCGATGTGCTCGTTCACGGAGGCGTCCTTCTCGATGAAGGTGTCCGAGGACGGCACATAGGCTTCCGGCTGGTAGTAGTCGTAGTAGGAGACCAAGTACTCCACCGCGTTATCCGGGAAGAAATCCCGGAATTCCCCATAGAGCTGGGCCGCAAGCGTCTTGTTGTGGGCCATGATCAGGGTCGGCCGCTGAGCCCGCTCGATGACCTTGGCCATGGTGAAGGTCTTGCCGGACCCGGTAACGCCCAGCAGAGTCTGGTGCATCAGCCCATCGTTGATGCCCTCGACCAGGGTTTCAATGGCCTGCGGCTGGTCCCCGGCGGGTTCAAAATCCGCGGCGACGTGAAAACTGAAATCCTCTTTGGCCATACCACCTTCTCTTTTAGGGTCGCGCATGCCCGATGTGCTCATGCTATCATGAGTCCTTTATTGTTCCGGCACACCGACATTTCAACAGGGAGCACCCAGTTTGAGCGCGCAACTCTCCAACCGCGTCCAGCAGATCAAGCCCTCACCCACCCTCGCCATCACCAGCAAGGCCGCTGAATTGCGGGCGGCGGGCCAGGACATTATCGGCCTTGGCGCCGGTGAGCCTGATTTCGACACCCCCAGGCACATCAAGGATGCCGCCGTGGCCGCGATTGATGCCGGCAAGACCAAGTACACGGCCGTGGACGGGACGCCGGAACTCAAGGACGCCATTATCGCCAAGTTCAAGCGCGACAATGGCCTGGAATACGAGCGCAACCAGATCCTGGTTTCCTGCGGCGGCAAGCAGAGCTTCTTCAACCTGGCGCTGGCGCTGCTCAATCCGGGCGACGAAGTCATCATCCCGGCGCCCTACTGGGTGTCCTACCCGGACATGGTCAAGATCGCCGAGGGCAAACCGGTGATCCTGGAAAGCACCGCCGAGAGCCACTTCAAGATCACGCCCGAGCAGATCCGCAACGCGATGACGGACCGCACCCGCCTGGTCGTGCTCAACAGCCCGTCGAACCCCAGCGGCAAGGCCTACAGCCTTGACGAACTGGCCGCCATCGGCAAGGTGCTCGAAGAGCGCCCGGACGTGATGATCGCCACCGACGACATGTACGAGCACATCCTCTGGAACGGAACCTTCGCCAACATCGTCAACGCCACCCCGTCGCTCAAGGACCGCACCTTCGTGCTCAACGGCGTCTCCAAGGCCTACTCCATGACCGGCTGGCGCATCGGCTACGCCGCGGGTCCCGCCGACGTAATCGCCGCCATGAAAAAGATCCAGTCCCAGAGCACCTCCAACCCGGCGTCCATTTCACAGGAGGCAGCTACCGCGGCACTCAATGGCCCCCAGGACTGCGTCACCGAAATGCTCAACGCCTTCAAGGAACGCCATGACTACGTCGTGGAAGCCCTCAACAAGCTCCCCGGCGTCACCTGCCAGCCCAGCGACGGCACCTTCTACGCCTTCCCGGGCTTCCAGGGCGCGATCGAGGCAACCGAGGGCGTGAACGACGACGTCGAAATGGCCGAACACCTGCTCAGCGAAGCCGGCGTCGCCCTGGTCCCCGGCTCCGCCTTCGGAACCCCCGGACACATGCGCCTGAGCTTCGCCACCAGCATGGATAACCTGAAAAATGCCATCAATCGGCTATCAAAAGCACTCTGAGACTTGACGGCGGCGTATGGCGCTCTTAATATACGCCTCGCTTATCCCCGATAGCTCAGTTGGTAGAGCGCCTGACTGTTAATCAGGTTGTCGCTGGTTCGAGCCCAGCTCGGGGAGCCATATTCCGAAAAGCCGCTCATTCGAGCGGCTTTTCTCGTTTACGGGCCCGGAAAAGGACACAACCATGAGTGCATCCCCTCTTATCTACCTGGCCGGCCCCGACGTCTTCTTCCCGGAAGCCACCCGCAACCAAATCGAAGCCCGCAAAAAAGCCATCCTCCAGGAACACGGCCTAACCGCCCTCTCCCCCTGCGACAATGATCTGGACCTCGACCAGGCCCAGAACCCGGCCCGAGTCATTTTTGAAGCCAACAAAGCCCTAATGGACCGCGCCGAGGGCCTCATCGCCAACCTAACCCCCTTCCGAGGCCCAAGCGCCGACGCCGGCACCATCTACGAACTCGGTTACATGACGGCCCAGAACAAGCCCGCCTGCGCCTACACCACTTGCACCACCCCCTACAACGAGCGAGTCTCCGGCGGCGCCGACACCGACCAACAGGGAACCATGGTTGAAGGTTTCGGCCTGTGCGATAACCTGATGCTGGATTGCGGAATAATGTCGACAGGCGGATTCATCGCCAAAGGCAACATCCCATGGCGCCCGGAAGGCCTGACACCGGAAGAATCCTTCGACGAGGACCTGTTCCAGGAACTGGCAGCAGCAATGAAAGATTACTTCCAGACGACCTGACGGCATACTGAAATCCCGGAGTGGCCGGGGCGTGGTGGTCCTCATCGGGAAGCTCTTTGGCCATGGATGGCCAAAGCGCAGCCTACAGGGACGTACTCGTGGCGATTCCCGATGAGGACCACCACGCCCCGGCCACAGCACCCAAGCAGCAGCATCAAAGGAGGCAGAACCATGGGTAAGAAAGATACCGGAGGCCTGGTCTACTCCACGGAAACAGGCGGAAGAACCTGCCCCGAATGCCGCAATCCCATCGACAAGTGCACCTGCAACCAGCAGCAACGCTCCACCAGCAGCGACGGCATCGTCCGCCTCCACCGCGAAACCAAAGGCCGAAAAGGCAAAGGCGTCACCCTCGTCAAAGGCCTCGACCTCCCCGAAAAAGACCTCAAGGCCCTGGCCAAAACCCTCAAAGCCAAATGCGGCACCGGCGGCACCATCAAGGAAGGCATCATCGAAATCCAGGGCGACCACAGAGACACCCTGCAGACCGAACTCGAAAAACAGGGCTGGACCGTCAAGAAAGCCGGCGGCTAACCCGCAATCTCCGCCTCAATCCGCGCCAGCGCGTCCATGGGATCCTCCGCCTGGGTGATCGGCCGCCCGATCACCAGATAATCACTCCCGGCCGCAAGCGCCTTCGCCGGCGTCATCACCCGCTGCTGATCCCCCTGGACCGCGAATGCCGGCCGAATCCCCGGCGTCACCAGGCCCATATCCGACCCGAAACGCCCCTTCAGGAACTCCGCCTCCATCGCCGAACAGACAACACCATCCAGCCCCGACTCTTGGGCAAGTCCCGCCAGTCGCGCCACCACCTCATCGGACGTTCCGCTCCATCCAATCTCACGGATCTCATTATCCGTAAGGCTGGTGAGCACCGTTACCGCGTACAGCAGCGGCCGCTCATCCAGATTGCGAGCCGCAAGCTGACGCGCGCAGGCCTCCAGCATGTGACGCCCCCCGGAGGCGTGGACATTGACCATCCAGACACCCAGATCCGCCGCCGCCTCAACAGCAGCCGCCGCCGTGTTAGGGATATCGTGGAATTTCAGGTCCAGGAATACATCAAATCCTCGCCCCTGCAGCGCCTGGACAAAGCCCGGACCAAAGCGGGTGAACATCTCCTTGCCCACCTTCAGACGGCAGCGGCCGGGATCCAGTTGATCCACCAGCTGAAGGGCATCCAGCCGGTCCTGGAAATCCAGGGCCACAATAACGCGCGACATGCGATTGCCTCCTCTACGGGTTATTCGCCGTGGACCCCGTGCAGGGGCTCCACGGTCTCCCAATGCTTGCAGCTCGGGCAGAGCCAGTGCAGTTGCTGCCCGCCAAAGCCGCAGCGTGTGCACTGGTAGGTCGGCTTGTTCTCGAGCAGCATATCCCCGACGCGGCTGATCAGGCGACTCTGGGCCCCCTCTCCGCGAGGCTCCGGATCGTTCATCTCAATCAGTCTAAGCAACCCCCGGAGACTCGGGCGTCGGGTAACCTCCGTCTCGAGCAGGGAACGCGCCGTCTCGACACTGTTGAAACGCTCCTCCTGCTCCACGAGATTAAGCAGCAGTGTCGTGGAGGGATGATCCTGATAAAAACGATAGAGCCGCTTCCTCAGCTTGCGCTCGTTGCCCGCCTCCCTGGCGAAGCGCACCAGTCGCACAACTGCTTCCGGGCCAAAGGCCGGGTTCTGCTCAAAGACCCGGCTCAGGTACTGCTGGGCCTCCCGCCACTGACCTCTCTGCTGAGACCAGTCCGCCAGCATCAGTGACGCCCTGACACAGCCCGGATCGTATTCCAGCGCCTGCTCCAGCAACCCCCTTGCATCGACCGAGTTCGCCGAGATATCACTCTCCCGGGCTTTTTCACAGAGCAGGTGCGCAAGCTGCTTGCGCACATCCGCCGTATCCCGGACTTCAACAAGGGTGCGTGCGACACGAACCGCCTTATCCCAGTCTCTTTCCTGCTGATAGATGCTGACCAGCTGATCGGCCGCCTGGGCCCCGTAATGCCGCACGCCGAGCAGTTCATGAAGGAGCGCTTCCGCACGATCGAGCAACCCCGCGCCCAGGTAATCCAGCGCCAGCTCATAGGTCACCTGGGAGGAGTAACGCCCCGGCAGTTCCGGGCGCGCGAGCAGATTCTGGTGAATCAGGGTTGCCCGGTCCACCTCTCCTTTCTCGCGGAAATGCGCGCCGATGGACAAATGCAGATTAACCGTCTCCTGGCTGACGGCAAGCGTCTCCAGGAAGGACTCGATGGCTTCGTCGGAATAGTTGGTAAAAAGGAACTGCAGCCGATCGCGGAGGGTATCCTCATCGTCAATGACCGCCTCTTCGGACTGCTGGCGCAAACGCCAGCGCCCAAGCGCCCAGCCGATGCCTACCGCAACCGCCAGTAACAGCCAGTGCAGGATGGTGTTCATTCAATACTCTTGGCCGCGTCCCGCTGCTGCCTTTTAAGGGATTTCTCGGATCGCTTCAGCTGCTTTTCAGTCCGCCGCCGAGCCATCCGTGACCGCGCAACCGTCAGTGAAGCCGCTGCCGCTCCCAGAATAGCACCCAGAATCAGTGCGAGCACCAGCCATAGGGCAACACTGAGTGATGGCGTCTGGTAAAACAGCAAATCAAGGACAACCGGTTCCTGATTGTTCAGGGTAAACAGCATGGCAAACAGAACCAGCACTACGACAAGCAGTAATAATAAGAATCGGCGCACCCTGGCCATCGCGATCTCCTATCACCGGCTTCAATAGCCGGCCTTAATACTGTCATTAACCTTCTCGCGCAGGTCTTTGCCCGGCTTGAAGTGCGGCACATACTTTTCGGGAAGATCCACGGATTCGCCCGTCTTGGGATTGCGCCCTACCCGGGGAGCCCGGTAGTGAAGGGAAAAACTGCCGAAACCACGGATCTCTATGCGTTGTCCCTCGGCAAGCGACTGGGACATATGATCAATAATGGTTTTCACAGCCAATTCTACATCTTTCGTGGAGAGCTGTGACTGCTTGGAGGCAATCATTTCCACCAGTTCTGATTTTGTCATGGTCCTGTCCTTCCTTACAGGTTCGGTTACTGCTTTTCCAGTTTAGCGGAACCTGAAAAAAAGACAAAAAAAACGGGCTGTTACAGCCCGTTTTTTTTCGACCCTTGTGGAACCAGACTTCAGCTGTTGTCGTTCTGCTGCATCTGTTCCTTGATCAGGTCACCGATGGTGGTCGCCGTGCTGGAGCTGTCCGCTTTCTCGCGCACATCACGCATGGCTTCCTTATCGTCTTCCACATCCTTGGACTTGACCGACAGGTTGATCACGCGGCTCTTGCGATCGATGCTGATGATCTTGGCTTCAACCTCATCACCTTCCTGCAGCACATTGCGCGCGTCTTCCACCTTGTCGTTGCTGATCTCGGAGGCCTTCAGCGTGGCTTCAACCTCGTCGCTCAGGGTCACAGTGGCGCCCTTGGCGTCAACGCTGCTGACAGTACCGGTCACGATGCTGCCGCGATCATTGACCTGGGTGAACTCCGCAAAGGGATCGCTCTCGAGCTGTTTGATGCCCAGCGAGATGCGCTCACGCTCCGGATCGACAGAGAGAATGACGGTTTCAACCTCATCGCCCTTCTTGTACTTGCGCACTGCCTCTTCGCCGGTCTCGTGCCAGCTGATGTCGGACAGGTGAACCAGGCCGTCGATGCCGCCTTCAAGGCCGATGAAGATACCAAAGTCCGTGATGGACTTGATCTTGCCGGTGATCCGGTCGCCCTTGTTGTAGTTGCTGGAGAACTCTTCCCAGGGGTTCTGCTGGCACTGCTTGATGCCGAGAGAGATACGACGACGCTCTTCGTCGATATCCAGGATCATGACCTCGATCTCGTCGCCAACATCAACCACCTTGGAGGGATGGATGTTCTTGTTGGTCCAGTCCATCTCGGAAACGTGAACCAGACCCTCGACACCCTCTTCCAGCTCGGCGAAGCAGCCGTAGTCAGTGAGGTTGGTAACCTTGGCCGGCACCCTGATGTTCTCGGGGTAACGTTCCTTGATGTTGATCCACGGATCTTCACCCAGCTGCTTGAGACCCAGGGACACACGGTTGCGTTCACGATCGAACTTCAGAACCTTGACGTTGATCTCGTCACCAACGTTCACGATCTCGCTCGGATGCTTGATGCGCTTCCAGGCCATGTCAGTGATGTGCAGCAGGCCGTCAACGCCACCCAGGTCCACGAAGGCACCGTAGTCGGTCAGGTTCTTGACGATACCCTTGATTTCCATGCCTTCGGTCAGGGTTTCGAGCAGCTGTTCGCGCTCAGCGCTGTTCTCGGCTTCGAGCACGGCACGGCGGGAAACCACCACGTTGTTGCGCTTGGCATCGAGCTTGATGACCTTGAAGTCCAGCTCTTTGTTCTCGAGGTGCGCCGTGTCGCGCACCGGGCGAACGTCGACCAGAGAGCCCGGAAGGAAGGCCCGGATGCCTTTCAGGTCGACGGTAAAGCCGCCCTTGACCTTGCCATTGATCACGCCCTTGACCGCATCTTCAGCCTCGAAGGCTTTCTCAAGCTCTTTCCAGGCTTCAGCGCGCTTCGCTTTCTCGCGGGAGAGGCGGGTTGCACCGAAACCGTCTTCGACGGCCTCCAGGGCCACGTCGACCTCGTCTCCTATCGCAACTTCCAGCTCCCCGCTCTCGTTGTAGAACTGGGAAGTGGGAATTACGCCTTCAGACTTCAGTCCCGCGTTGACAGTGACCCAGTCATTGTCAACGTCTACAACCGTGCCCTTGACGATGGACCCCGGCTGCATATCAATGTCTTGCAGGCTCTCTTCAAAAAGTTCAGCAAAGCTTTCGCTCATTGTGTGTCCTATGTGATCAATGCCATCCCCCCCGGAGCCAGCCCTCCGGGGTCTGTTCGTTAATAGCACGCCCGCTGCCATGCTGGTTCTGCCACAGCGGCCATGCACTCATTCAATAACAAAAAGGCGCTGTCAGGTACGGCCCGTTACTGCCAGGACCTGATCCAGCACCTCTTCGATCGACAATCCGGTTGTATCGACAACCCGCGCATCCGGTGCCGGCTTGAGCGGCGCCGTGGAACGGTTCATGTCCCGTTCGTCCCGCGCTTCTATGTCTTTTACAAGGTCGGGGAGTTTAACACTCTGACCCTGCTCCAGCAACTGCTGGTAGCGGCGCCTGGCACGCTCCTCCGCAGAGGCCGTGAGGAAGATCTTGTACTCGGCATCCGGGAAGACAACCGTCCCCATATCCCGGCCGTCGGCCACCAGTCCCGGAGCCTGGCAGAAATCGCGCTGGCGCTGCAGCAGCGCATCGCGTACGCCCGGCATGGCGGCTACCCGGGAGGCCCTGTCGCCACAGGCTTCCGTGCGAATCTCGCGGGTCACTTCCCGGTCGTCCAGAAAGACCCGTACCGGCTCATCCTCCGGAGTGGGCTCAAAATGAACGGCCAGTCCGCCGGCAATGCCCGCCAACTGGGCTTCATCCTCAAAATCCGCCGCCTGCTTCATCGCCGACAGCGCGGTAAGCCGGTATAGCGCGCCGCTGTCGAGCAGGTGCCACCCCAGCCGGCGCGCCAGGAGCTGGGTGATGGTGCCCTTGCCGGCCCCGCCCGGGCCATCCACGGTAATAACGGGTGCTTCTGAAACCTGGTTCATGCCGTCTCCCCTGAAACCTGAATACTCAATCCCACCTGGTTTGCCAGTTCCACAAAGCCCGGGAAGGACGTGGCAACATTCGCGCAATCGTCAATGTCGATGGGTCCCGAGGCCCGCAGCGCAGCAACCGCGAAGGCCATGGCAATGCGGTGGTCGCCATGGCTGTTCACGCGGCCACCGCCATAGGTGCCGCCTTCGATCAGGATGCCGTCCTCGCGAACCTCGTGGGTAACCCCCAGCGTCGCCAGGCCGTCGGCCATGACCTGGATGCGGTCGCTTTCCTTCACGCGCAGTTCCGCCGCGCCGGTGAGCTCAGTCCGCCCGCTCGCATTGGCAGCGGCAATGAAGATGGCCGGAAACTCATCGATGGCCAGCGGCACCTGGTCTTCCGGAATCCGTATCCCGCTCAGCGGCGCATAGCGGACCCGCAGGTCCGCAACCGGCTCGCCACCGGCCTCCCGTTCATCGTGGAGGCTGATGTCCGCGCCCATCTGCCGCAGTATGTTAATGACGCCGATGCGCGTCGGGTTGACGCCAACATGGCGCAGCCAGAGATCCGAACCCTCGGTAATGGCGGCCGCCACAATAAAGAAAGTAGCGGAGGAGATATCCGCCGGCACATCGATGGGCATGGCCGTCAGGGAACCGCCGCCCCGGAGCCGGGCCGTTGCCCCGTCGCGGGTGACGGGATACCCGAAGCCGTTGAGCATGCGCTCCGTGTGATCCCGGGTCGGCGCGGGTTCGGTAATAGCGGTCTCGCCCTCGGCATAGAGTCCTGCCAGCAGCAGGCAGGACTTCACCTGAGCGCTAGCGACCGGCAGTTCATAGTCAATGGCCTTGAGCTTCTGGTTGCCGGTAATCCGCAACGGCGGGCGCCCGCCCTCCGACGTATCAATCTGCGCGCCCATGGTGCGCAGGGGTGTGGCCACCCGTTCCATGGGGCGGCGGGTCAGGCTCTCGTCGCCAGTCAGCTCGGCATCAAAGGACTGTGCGGCCATCAGACCCGCGAACAGGCGCATGGCGGTACCGGAATTGCCCAGGTAAAGCGGGCCATGAGGTTGCTGCAGGCCATGAAGACCAACCCCGTGAATCTGCACAAAGCCCCGGTCCGGCCCTTCAATGGTCACGCCCATATCCCGGAAGGCCTGGAGTGTGGCCAGGCTGTCCTCGCCTTCCAGGAAACCGTCCACCTCCGTGATGCCGTCGGCCAGGGCTCCCAGCATAATGGCGCGGTGGGACATGGACTTGTCGCCGGGCACGCGGATGTCACCCCGGACCGGACCGCCGCCAGTGGCGCGGTAACGTACCGATTCGTCGTTCATGGTTGTGAGATAGGCCTCGCCTGAAAGAATGCGGGAAAAATGGTCACGCGCCGCCTTGGCGCGTGTGAAGACCTGGAGCAGCCGGCGCCCGTCGCCGCTTTCAATGGCGCCGCGGAGCTGGTCCAGATCCTTGGAAAAATGGGTCAGCACCTCCAGGACCGCGTCGCGGTTGGACAGGAAAATGTCCCGCCACATCACCGGATCACTGGCGGCGATGCGGGTAAAGTCGCGGAAACCGCCGGCGGCATAACGGAAAATGTCCTGGTTTTCCTCCTCACCAGCGAGCGTATCCACCAGGGAAAAGGCAATCAGGTGAGGAAGATGGCTGGTCGCGGCCAGCACTTCATCATGGCGCGCCACCGGCATGGTCAGGACCTCGGCACCACAAGCGGACCAGAAGGCCGCCAGAGTCGAGAGAGCCGTTGAATCCGTCGAGTCCGAGGGGGTGAGGATGACCTTATGGCGCTCAAACAGGGATGCGGAAGCGGCGCCTACCCCATTCTTCTCCGAACCGGCAATAGGATGGCCGGGCACGACGCGGCTGGGAAGATGTCCGAAAACCCGCTCCACATCGGCAACGAAGCGCCCCTTAACACTACCCACATCGGTCAGGATCGCCGTCTCCGGAAGCGCCCCGCGGATACGCTCAAGCACCTCGGCGTTCGCCTGGACCGGAACGGCCATCACTACCAGGTCAGCGCCGGCAACAGCATGGGCGGGGTCCGGTTCCACTTCGTCAATAATCCCCAGTGCCAGCCCCTCATCCAGAGACTGCTGGCGCTCGTCACAAGCGACAACGGTAGCGGCGAGGCCGTTCTGGCGGGCGGCGAGTGCCAGAGAACCGCCGATGAGACCCAGGCCGATCACCACCAGCCTCTGAAAATGCGGCGTCTCTCCGCTCACCATCAGGACAGCACCTTTTTCATGGCGTCCAGACAGCGCCGGTTCTCCGATTCCAGCCCCACCGACACGCGCAGGTGGCGCGGCATGCCATAGGCTCCGATAGGCCGGACAATGACGCCCTCGCGGATCAGAGCATTGTGAACCTCATTGGCATCACGCCCGGTGTCCACGGCCACAAAGTTGGCCACGGAAGGGACCACGTCCAGTCCCAGGCGCCCGAAACCGTCGCGAAGCTGTTCCAGTCCGACCCGGTTCACCTCGATGGCTTGTTCAAGATAGGCGTGGTCATCCAGAACTGCCGTGGCGGCCGCCTGGGCCAGAACGCCGGTATTGAAGGGCTGACGCACCCGGTTGATCACGTCGGCGATCTCCGGGCTGGAAATCCCATAACCCACCCGCAGACCGGACAGACCCCAGGCCTTGGAGAAGGTGCGCGAGACGATCAGGTTGGGGAACTCAGACAGCCACTGGACGCCATCGGCGTATTCCGGGCCCTGCAGGTACTCGCAGTAGGCCTCATCCAGCACCACGATCACGTCTTCGGGAATCCGCTTCAGGAACCGATAGACGCCCTCTTTCTCCACCACGGTGCCGGTGGGGTTGTTCGGATTGGCCACGAACACGACCCGGGTGCGCTCGGTCACGGCATCCGCCATGGCATCCAGGTCATGCCCCCAGTCCACCGCTGGCACCTGGACGCCGGTAGCGCCGATGGCCTGGGTTACGATGGGATAGATGGCGAAGGCGTGTTCGGAGTAGACCACCTCGGTGCCCGGCTCCGCAAAGGCCCGTGCCACGATTTCCAGCACGTCGTTGGAGCCGTTGCCGAGCGTCAGGCAGTCGCTGCTGACACCCAGACGCTCCGCCAGCTTCTGTTTCAGGTGGAAAGCGTTGCCATCGGGATACCGGGTTATTTCCGGCAGGGCCTCGCGGATGGCGGCAAGCGCCTTCTCGCTCGGCCCCAGCGGATTCTCGTTGCTGGCCAGCTTGATGATGTTCGCCGGGTCCAGCCCGATTTCCCGGGCCACTTCCTCGATCGGCTTGCCCGGCTGGTAGGGGCTCAGGCCCTGGACACCCCGGGCCGCAAGTGCCTCGTAATCACAGCTCATGTCACAGCACCCCCATCGGGTAGGACCCGAGATGTTTCATTTCCACGCACTGGGCCTCCACCTCGCCGAGCACCGCCTGTATGGCCTTCTCGTCACGGTGGCCCCGGAAGTCGATATAGAAAACGTAGGCCCAGGTCTCGTTGGGCGAGGGCCGGGTCTCAATGCGGGTCAGGTCGATGCCGTGGCGCTGGAAAGGCTCCAGCAGCCCGTAAAGGGCACCCGGATTGTTGCGCATGGAGACCAGGATGGAGGTCTTGTCCTCGCCGCTGACCGGTACCTCTTCCGTACCGACTATAAGGAAGCGTGTGGTGTTGTCCGGCCGATCCTCGATGTTGGCATGGCGGATTTCCAGCCCGTAAAGGGACGCCGCCATATCACCGGCGATGGCCGCCGTGCCCTCCTCCTGGCTCGCCAGCCGCGCCGCTTCGGCGTTGCTGCTCACCGTAATCCGTTCCACCATCGGCCAGTGGCTATCAAGCCACTTGCGGCACTGGGCGAAGGACTGCTGGTGGGAGTAGACACGGGTAATGCTGGCAGCCTCCGCCTCCGGCAACACCAGGAGGTGGTGATGGATGCGCAGCTGGACCTCGCCGCAGATCTTCAGCGGCGAACTCATGAACATGTCCAGGGTATGGTTGATCATGCCCTCGGTGGAGTTTTCCACCGGCACGACGCCATATTCCGCGTTACCGGAAGCAACCTCCCGGAACACGTCATCAATGGCCGTCAGGGGCGTACTCAGCACAGAGTGCCCGAAATGCTTGAGTGCCGCCGCCTGGGTGAATGTCCCCTCGGGCCCCAGGAAGGCAATGGTCATGGGCTTTTCCAGGGCCAGGCAGGCGGACATCACCTCGCGGAACAGACGCGCCATCTCCTCGTCCGCCAGTGGCCCCGGATTGCGCTCCTTGATCCGCCTCAGGATGCGCGCCTCGCGCTCCGGGCGGTAGAAGGCCACGGCTTCATCCGGGTTGGCCTGCTGCTTCACCTCTGCCACCGTGCGCGCGCATTCGGCACGCTCGCTGATCAGCCGCAGCAGCTCGTCATCAATGGTATCGATGCGCTCGCGGAGTTCACCCAGGCGCGTCTCTTCATCGCTCATGATCTAGCCTTTTTCTTTTTCAAATCCGGCCATGTAATCAATCAGTGCGTCCACACCCTCTTCCGGCATGGCATTGTAGATGCTCGCACGCATGCCGCCCACGGAGCGATGCCCCTTGAGGTTCAGCAGCCCGCGCGCCTCCGCGCCCTCCAGGAAGGCCGCGTTCAGGCTGTCGTCGGCCAGGGTAAAGGGCACATTCATCAGGGAGCGGTTCTCCGGGTTAACCGGGTTGGCGTAGAAGGCGCTCTCATCAATGAAGGAATAAAGCTTGTTTGCCTTGCGACGGTTGCGCTCGGCCATCGCCTCCAGCCCACCCTGGCGCTTGAGCCATTGGAAGACCAGGCCGGCCAGGTACCAGGCATAGGTGGGCGGCGTGTTGTACATGGAGTCCGCCTTGTCCGCCACCGCGTAATCCATCATAACGGGCGTGCCTTCACGGGCGTTGCCGATCAGGTCACGGCGAACGATCACCAGGGTCAGGCCGGCCGGGCCGATGTTCTTCTGGGCCCCGGCGTAGATCATTCCGAACCGGGTCACGTCCACCGGTCCGGAAAGAATAGCGGAGGACCAATCGGCCACGATCGGCACATTGCCCGCCTCCGGGAAGCGGTCAAAGGCCAGCCCACCGATGGTCTCGTTGGGCGTAATGTGCAGGTAGCGGGCGTTATCCCGGGTCTGCCACTGGGCCGGATCCGGCACGTGGGTATAGCCATCCGCTTCCGAGCTGGCCACTTCCTTCACATCCGCCATCCGGCCGGCCTCGGCAATGGCCTTGCGGGACCAGACGCCGGTATTGACGTAGTCCACCGGGTCATTGGGACCGGCCAGGTTCAGCGGCAGCGCGGAAAACTGGGTGCTGGCGCCGCCCTGCAGGAAGAGCACGGCGTAGTCATCGGGAATATTCATGAGCTCGCGCAGGTCCTTCTCGGCCTGCTCGGCAATGCCCATAAAGGCCTCGCCCCGGTGGCTCATCTCCATTACCGACAGACCACGTCCCTGCCAGTCCAGCATCTCGTCGCGCGCCTGTTCCAGTACCTCGGCCGGCAGTGCGGCCGGCCCGGCGCAGAAGTTATACGCTCGTGTCATGGGTTATTCCTGTTCCACTTCGTCATCATCGTTGCCGCTGTCCTCGATCCGCTGGATGCCGACAAGTTTCTCGTCGTCACCGGTCATGCGGATGAGGCGGACACCTTGGGTATTACGGCCCGTCACCGAGACATCCTCGATGCCCGTCCGCACCAGCGTCCCCTGGTCGGTAATCAGCATAATCTCGTCGCCATCGAACACCTGCAGCGCACAGACCAGGTCACCGTTACGATCGGAGCGCTGCATGGCGATGACACCCTGGCTGCCACGGCTGTAGGCCGGGAACTCGTCCACCCGGGTGCGCTTTCCGTAACCGTGCTCACTGGCGGTGAGAATGTAGCCCTCAGGATGGGGCTGGATCAGCGACACCACCTGCTGGCCCGGCTTCAGGCGGATGCCGCGCACTCCACGGGCCGTGCGGCCCATGGAACGCACCTGATCCTCGGTGAAGCGCACGGCCTTGCCGGAGGTCGCCAGCATCATGATCTCGGTGCTGCCTTCGGTAATCGCCGCCCCGATGAGGTGGTCCCCCTCATCGAGGTTGGTAGCGATCAGGCCAGCGGAGCGTGGCCGGGAGAAGTTAACCAGAGGCGTCTTCTTCACGGTGCCGTTGGCCGTGGCCATGAACACATAGTGGCCTTCCGTGTACTCGCGCACCGGCAGGAAGGTGGATATGCGCTCATCCTCGTCCAGCGGCAGGATGTTCACCATGGGCCGGCCGCGCGAGGTCCGGCTGCCTTGGGGAATCTCGAACACCCGCAGCCAGTAGACCTTGCCCTTGTCGGTAAAGCACAGGATGGTGTCGTGGGAATTGGCCACCAGGATCTTCTCGATGAAGTCCTCATCCTTCATGGCTGTGGCGGACTTGCCCCGACCACCACGACGCTGGGCCCGGTAATCCTCCAGCGGCTGCGTCTTGGCGTAGCCGCTGTGGGAAATGGTCACGACCAGGTCTTCCTCGTCGATCAGGTCCGCCGTGGTCAGGTCCTGGCGTGAGCTGACGATCTCCGTACGGCGCGGATCGCCGTACTCATCACGGATCTTCTCAAGCTCCTCGCGGATAACGGTCATCAGCCGATCCGGATCGCTCAGGATCTCGATCAGCCCCTCGATCTTACCCAGGATCTCCTTGTACTCGCTGAAGAGCTTGTCCTGCTCCATGCCGGTGAGGCGGTGCAGGCGCAGATCCAGGATGGCCTGGGCCTGCTCCGGCGAGAGCCAGTACTTGCCTTCCCGCAGGCCATAGCCCTCGGGAAGATCATCCGGCCGGCACGCATCCGGGCCCGCGCGTTCGAGCATCTCGTTCACCTGCCCCGGGCGCCAGCCGTTGGCCAGCAGCTTTTCCTTGGCTTCCGCTGCGCCAGGAGAGGACTTGATCAGCTGGATGACCTCATCAATGTTCGCCAGTGCTACGGAGAGGCCTTCCAGAATATGGCCCCGTTCCCGCGCCTTGCGCAGCTCATAGATGGTGCGGCGAGTGACCACCTCGCGCCGGTGCAGCAGGAAGCGCTCGAGCATCTGCTTGAGGTTCAGTGTCCGCGGCTCGCCGTCAACCAGCGCCACAGCATTAATGCCGAAGACGTTCTCAAGCTGCGTTTGCTTGAACAGGTTGTTGACGATCACTTCCGGATTCTCGCCCTTGCGGACTTCCATCACGATCCGGATGCCTTCCTTGTTCGACTCGTCGCGCAGCTCGGAAATGCCTTCGATGCGCTTTTCCTTGACCAGCTCGGCCACCTTCTCGATCAGGCGTGCCTTGTTTACCTGGTACGGCAGCTCGTTGAAGACGATGACGTCCTTGCCGGTCTTCTTGTCATGCTCAATATCGTGACGCGCGCGCACATAGATGCGGCCACGACCCGTGCGATAGGCCTCCACAATGCCCGCGCGACCGCTGATCAGCCCCTGAGTGGGGAAATCCGGACCCGGGATATACTCCATGAGGTCGTCCACGGTCAGCTCATCGTTCTCGATCAGCGCCAGGCAGGCGCTGATGACCTCACCGATGTTGTGGGGCGGGATGTTGGTGGCCATGCCCACGGCAATACCAGAGGCGCCGTTGACCAGAAGGTTCGGTACCCGCGTGGGCAGCACTTCCGGGATCTGCTCCGTGCCGTCGTAGTTGGGCACGTAATCGACCGTCTCTTTATCCAGGTCCGCCAGCAGCTCATGCGCCAGCTTGCGCATGCGCACCTCGGTGTACCGCATCGCGGCCGCGTTATCGCCGTCGATGGAACCGAAGTTGCCCTGGCCGTCCACCAGCGTGTAGCGCAGGGAAAAAGGCTGCGCCATGCGCACGATGGTGTCGTAAACAGCGGCGTCGCCGTGCGGGTGGTATTTACCAATGACATCACCCACCACACGGGCGGACTTCTTGTAGGGCTTGTTGTAGTCATTGCCCAGCTCATCCATTGCGAAGAGCACCCGGCGGTGCACCGGCTTGAGACCGTCCCGCACATCCGGGAGGGCGCGGCCCACGATGACGCTCATGGCGTAATCGAGGTAGGACTGCTTCAGCTCTTCTTCAATGTTGACCGGCAGGATTTCTCTGGCTAGCTCTCCCATCGGGAAGTAATCCTTTCTGTGTACTGGCGGTTATGGCTGTTGTTGTCCGGTGTTCAGGCGCCGCCCGGAACCGGGCGCGCTAAAGCCCGCCATAATATCACAGAAAAGAAGGGTCGTGCGGGTGCGGTTGAACCCCGGCAACCCGCACGGGGAAGGACCATTACTGCTGCGCGTACAGTTCGTCGGTGCGCGCCGCCATCACGAAATCGTTGCGGTGCAGCCCGCCGATCTTGTGCGTCCACCAAACCACCGTCACCTTGCCGTACTCGGTCACCATCATGGGATGGTGGTCCTCCTGCTCCGCAAGCTCGCCCACCTGGTTGGTGAACGCCAGCGCCTGCGCGAAGTTCCTGAATTTAAAGGTACGCTCCAGCTGCTCTTCGCCATTGCGGGTCACCATCCCCCACTCCGGCACATCGGCGCCCATGGTCTGCTTCTCCTCCTCCGTGGCCAGGGGCGAGTCCTTGCTGCAGGCTTCACAGGTTTCATTCTTCAGTTCGCTCATAACGTCCACTCCGTTGATCGGTTGCTGGTTTTGCCCTCGCCCCATAATCACGCCCTGAACCCGGCCAGTAAAGCCTTCAAATTAACCGTTCTTCATCCTCGACAAAGGTCCGGCGACGGACTACCTTTCCAGATAAGCACCGTAAACTCGGCCGGACAATCGGCCAGGTAGTTGGGTTGTTCGGGGCACCAGCGCCGAAACGAGATACCACAAGAAAAAGGAAGGAAGGTCCTACCTATGTACAAGAAAACATTACTGAGCCTTGCCGTGGCATCGTCCGTGGCTCTGACGGGCTGCTTCGAGGATGCGAATGACAACACGAATGCGGGTTCCCGGGCGAAGATCCAGGATCCGCAGTTTGAAGGTAAAACCTGGCCGGTTTTTAACCCGGTAACCAGCGAGCTTCCTGTCCCGAACGACCTGATTTTCGATTCGGAAGCGGGTGACGGCTCGTTCAGTGCCAGCATACCACCCGGCGAAGAAGACAATCCGGTGTTAAACGCCTTGAACAACCTGAGCGGCGCATCAACGGTGGCCCCCGCCGTCATACGGTTTAACGGCAAGATTGACAAAAACAGTGTTGACTCCAGGGCATTTATTGATAATCCGAATGCTGGACAGACCGGCCAGCTTCCCAAGATTCCAAATCCGAACCAGAACGTTTTCCTAATTAAAGTCGAGCATCCCAGTAAAGAGCCGGTTAGGGGTTTAACCGTTCCTGAGCCGGCAACAATCCCTGCAGCTGCGGAATTCCAGGCAGCGGCCGAAGCCGCCGGGAATGGCAACCTAACGCCGCTGCAGGATTTGGCAGAGGCACAGAACAACCGATTCGACCACGATGTTGTCGAACTCGACGGCACATCTGCGCTGCGGATTCGCCCCAATGAACCGCTTGAACCTCTCCGCCGCTACGTGGTTGTAGTGACTGACGAGGTCAAGGATGTAAACGGTGACTCCATTTCCCAGTCTCCCACCTACAGCAAGATTACTGAAGATGACGCCCCAGCTCTAGGTGCTCCTCTGTCAAGTGTTCGCGGACTCGTTAACGGATTCTGGGAGAAAATCGCAGCCGGTTACTTCAACCTCACGAACCAAGCCCGCCAGGAACCACTGGACTCGAGTAACGTTGCCATTTCCTACAGTTTTACAACCAGTGAAGATAAAAAGGTCCTGAGCCATATCGCAGAGCCTGCAAACTGGATTGCGGATCAGGTTGAGCGAGCCATTAGAACCGGGGCTGCGGAAACGGCCGTTAAGGCTGGCACATCTGGTTTTGCAGATGTCAGGGCGGCAGTCGATCAAGCAGTTGCCGATTTCACGCCAAGCGAATTTTTCGGTAACTCTGATTTGGCAGCCTGCGACGCAGATGCTGATGATACGATGCCCGGATTCCAGACAACTTTCGAACAGGGGCCGATCAGCTTTCCAGACCAGTTCCAGTGTGTTGGCGTCGCAGTCAAGGGTTCACTGCAGAGCAACGGTGTCACCTTCCCATCGCCTTCAGCTCGCAACTTTGAGATTAACAGCACTAACGACGCCCTGGGTGTGTCCGCGCCACTGTCACAATTGATATCTTCAGGCGATATCAATGTGCACCAGGGATCGATAAATCTACCCTACTACCTTGGGACGCCCGATTCTGAAAGCGGAGCACCCATTCGCAACTCGAGCTGGACTCCTGACTCCGCTCTCGCGGCGACCATTGCCGAAGCAACCGACTTCCCGATCCCACAAGCAGATTCAGACACCAGCGATGTGCTGAACTATAACTTCCCGTTCCCGGAAAAGCAGGCAGACATCGACGTTCCGCTGCTCGCGATAACACCTGGCACAGTAGAACCGGCGCAACTGACGAATGGGGATGAAGACATCACTGCCATTATCTATCAGCATGGCATCACAACGGACCGCAGTGCCGCTCTGGCATTTGGCAGTAAGCTGGTTCAGCAGTACGCCGGTAAAGTAGACGATCAGGTGGTTGTGTTTGCGATCGATCAGCCGCTTCATGGTGCCACACCTTCCAGTCGTGAAGAGCAGATTGCACTTGCAGAGCAACTGCTGACTCAGGGCGGCATTGACCCAGACAACGCGGAAGCCGTTGCCGATGAAGAGTTCTCCATCGGCGTCCTCCAGCAAATTGACGCTGGTTGCGAAGCAATCGATGTCGACTTCTCGGATCCGGCAAGCATTCAACAAGGCATCCAGAAGGTACTTGCAGGAGACTGCGGCGCTCCACAAGCGGAACAACTGGGGAATGCGCTGTCACTCGAGAACACCGTTGCCGGTGCGGGAAGCACCATCCCCGGCCTCAAACCGGCATCTTCTGCTCCGGGCATCGACTCTGATGGAACAACCTCGCGCCACTTTGGCTACACTGCCAATGCTCAGAGCCAACCCGTAGCGATGGACTTCTCCGAAGACAATGCTTCCGGCGAATCCGGTTCTCTGTTCATCAACCTGACGAATTTCCTGAACGGCAGGGATAACCTTCGCCAGGGCGCACTGGACTTGATGAACCTTCGCAAAACGGTAGCAAGTCTTTCAGGTGTGGATAACAACAGCGTCTACTTTGTTGGCCACTCACTGGGAACCCAAACTGGTGGGGTGTTTGCCGGCGCGGTGAAACAGAGCGCGAACGAGGCTGGCGGTGATGCAGCTCTTCCCGACCTGAAACTCGCCGGCGTCCACCTTCAGACGCCAGTTGCCGGTGTGGTTCGCCTTCTCGAGAACTCGCCGTCCTTCGCCCCCACTATCCTGGGAGGTCTTCAGGCTGCTGCTGGCTTAACTCAGGGCGATGCCGATCTCGAGACGTTCCTCAATGTTAATCAGCACGCACTGGATTCGGCTGATCCAATCAACTTTGCCTCCGAACTGGCCAACAGCAACACGCTGATCAGCCAGGTGAACGGGGACCGAACCACACCCAATGCTGCTGACGACCGTTTCGGTGATAACATCGAGGGAATCCAAGGTTACGAGGGCGGTCCGCTGCAGGACATCACCATTGGCAACCTGACCATTAATTCTTTCGAGGCACCGTTGACCGGCTCTGAAGCGCTAGCAAACCTTATGGACGCCGATAACACTGGGACAAGCGGCCAGTCTACGCCAGCAATTACCCGGTATCTCGCGGGGACCCACGGAACTCCGGTGTTGCCGCGGGCGGATTCAGTAGACGTAGGCGGAGTTCTTAAAGACCGGACAATCGCACAATCCGAAACTGAGGTTGTCAGCACTGCCGCAGCAAATGGAGTGTTCGGTGAACTGGTGGCACAAACGCTGCAGCTCATCACTACAGGCTCGCCTGCGACAATTACTGGTGGCAGCCAAGCTGGCACAGTTATTCAAGACAACTAAGCATATCGCTCCGTAAGGCAATAGAGCCCCGCCCCCGGCGGGGCTTTTTTATGTCAGAACATTTAAACTAACCGATGCTCAGACCCCGACAGTTAAAGGCGCAACTGGGAGCAAATCTCCCGGGGAACCCGTTTGCCTGTAGCCAGTCGCTTCCTTTTAGTAGTCAATAGGACGGCAGGAGCAATGCCGCGACAACGATCAGTTCGGGACAGTAGCCGCTCCGATCTCAATCGGGTTACCTGGTATTAAACTAGACGCAGACCCAGACGATAGTTCGCCTCCAGAACGCTGGTCCATTGGTCGTGCTGTTACTCAAACTGAGGGGTATCTGACGACCCATCTATATGCAGATGCGTCTGATGGTGATACTGCAGAACAAATCCTTCCTGGAAACCATACTCAAAGGTGCAGGCGAGTCACTTCCTGGCGATATAACATCGTCAAAATCAAGAACGCCCTTGACACGTGCCTCGCAGAAACAGCACTTCAGTCACCCAACAGGTCTTGAGGTGTCTAAACGCCTAGCGTAATGAGTAGCCTTGCTAAGGCTCATGGTTCAGGCAATTCAAATGATACAAGGGCCTCTACTATGACCCGGAAAACTCATATTGGCGAGGAGGGATAGACAGGAGCCCAAAAGGGCTCCTGTGAGAGATCACTCAGTCATTAGTGATCGTGGTTTCACCGTTCGATAGAAGGTTCTGCTCGATTTCCGCCTCAGTGAACGGGAACGACCGAGGATTCTTATCCGAGTAACGTTGCGCCTGGTCGTTAAAGAACTCCGACTCCGAGTCAGTAGACTGCGAATAAGTCGTCAGCCCATAGGCTTCCGGGCCCTGCTCCGTGAACTCCAGTCCAAAGTGATAACTGGTGCCACGAATGACGAACCATTTCCCAGACTGTGACGGCAACCCCTGCTTCTCAAGCCCATCTTTGCCTTCGGCCCGCGCCAACGGTGGGTCATTGACGATGGGGAAAAGCGTATCCTGTGCCAGATCCATATCCCGCGTTTCAATCGCATTGAACGCGCCGTCAACCTCACCATGACCGCCATGCCATGCAAAAGATTGTCCCAGCTTCTGCGGGGTTCCACCCGGTGGCACTCCTCCTGAAGGCTGATAAACCTGCACGTCACCAAATTTCGCATCTACGGTCACACCTGCCGCATCCAGGGCATTCAGGCCGCGCGCCAGGGACTGCAGCATTAGATCGTCCGCCGTACCCTTATTGGCATCCGATGGGTCAGTCGGGGTCTCTACCGGCTTATTCGGGTCAAAGGCTGTGGTTAGATCGTTCTTTGTCGTTTCGCTCAGACAGCCAAAATCAGGGCCGTTACAGATCTCCCTGCCATAGTTGGTCATGAAAACCCGGAACACGTGCGGACCAACACTGTCAGTGTCATAGTAACCGCCCCAGTCCGCGAGCACATCACAGCCACTCTTGACCTTTCGAGCCTCACCTCCCGGTACGTTGACAGGGTCGGAGCCAATGCTGGAACACCGCGCACGAAGCTCGGGGAGGAACTCCTCAGCCCAGAAACTGCGATTGTTATAGACGGTTTCAATCAGATCCCGGGCGCTGAACTTGCCATCCTGGCCTGCGGGCCACTTGGCCTGGTTCTGATCGCCACTGAAGCCATCGTACTGCGGATTCAGCAGCATCTTGAGACCAAGCCTGGTCCGGGCGGATTGCTCGGTTTCCTTGGCTCCGTAAAGCGGAGAGAACCCGGTCAGTGGTTCCTTGCTGTTGCTGACCCAGAAGCTGTCATTAGAGTTCTGCACAAAATCGCTGCGAACCAATTGAGGTTTGTCCTCGAATGGCACCAGTCCGTCGCACGTGCCATCTACCCAGTCGTCCCGGGATGTGCCGCCGTCCAGCATTGTCAGACCCTGCTCGAACAGCGCGTTGTAGGCAGGGCTGGCATTACGTTTCAAATCAATAACAGCCAGCGCCTCCTTGGAGAGATTGGGCACGGAGGTGCTATCGATGTAGTACGCATTACCCTGGTCGTCCGCGTATACGGAGTTTGTCCAGAGCGTTGTTCCACACTCCCGGAATACATCCTGGAAATCCTGTAGGTTGCTGGCACGACTCATACCAAGCCAGGTGTCGAGCAGGTTATTCTGGTCCTTATTGGCGTCCCGGAAGGTGAACGCGGCGTTGTCGTATTTGGTAGTGGCTCCATCTTCTCCCCATTTGGCCAGAGCACCATCGGTTACCGCGTTGGCGCTGAGCATCGGCCCATACTCCGAGAAGTAAAACGTCCGCTCAAGCGTTGCGGGCTCAGGAGCACCGGTATTGACTTCGATTTCGAAGGTTTTCTCCTCAATCTGCCGTTCTTCACCATCTTTGAAGTAAGTCAATGGGTTTCCGTCATTACCGAGATCCAATTCATAGAGCGTAAACCGGCGGCTGGTGCTGACTGTATGCGACCAGCCTAGATTCTCATTGAAATTGATCAGTGGTATGGCGGTACCCAGCAACCCGGCGCCGTGCACGTTCAAGAAACCTGGCACTGTCAACTGCATTTGATAAAGTCGGCGTGGTCCGGTCCAAGGGAAGTGGGGGTTCCCCAGCAAAGCTCCCTTGCCCTGCTCGGCCATGTCACCGCCGATCCCCCAGGCATTACTAGCAAGCCCCGTTTCCACGAACTCCTCTCCGGCAGCCGCGGTGCGAGCATGTCGTTGTATATTCCGAGCAATGCGTTCCTGACGATCGTCGTCCGCAACTGACGCTGACACGTTAACCGGCTCGGGAGATTCATCGGGGGGCGTTGCCAGAAATACGGCACCGGTCGCAAACTGGCCGCCACTGGCCACCTGGGCGAGAACACGATAATGCGCCAGCAGGTCCTCGGGCGAAATCTCACGAACCCATGGTTGACCCTGGCATTGGGGTGGAAGCTCAGAGGCTTCGGTTTCGTCCAGATACTCATTGTACCCGGCTGTGAAACCATCGATCATGGCAGCACTTTGCGGACTGAGGTTTTCATACCCCTCTTCTGCACCACCAATCACATCCAGTGCTTTCAAACTGAAGTCACTGATGACATTGGCATTGCCCTCGCCGGGTCCGAAGAAGCGAGCACGCTCGCTTCTCGCCCTGACGATGGCTTCGGCCAGGGTGCAGATGTTATCACTGGCCTGCGCATAACCGGCGCCAAACGCAGCCTCTCCAAGACTCTCCGCTCTAATGTGAGGTACACCAGAGGTTGTTCTGCGAATCGTGGCTTCATAATTGTCTGACGCTGGCTTAAACTCGTTGCTTTCACCTGATCCTGAATCGGATTCGAAGGCGGGACAACCGCCCAACGCCAGGCTACTTGCGATCACCGCAAGCCCTAAGCCTCGTTTGAATTCTAATCGCGGCATCGTCTCTCTCGCTTTCTGCTTGTTGTTGGTTTGGGGATATTTAACCGCTGCAGGTACAAATCCCAAGTTAACTGTAGCAGCAGCAAGATGCGGACAATAGTATGTGAGACCAAAATAGTGAATCTTTCCTCATACTTTGCCCCCGGACTCTGCATAGCCTGATCTTGTCAGGGTTATTGGCATCATCTATTGTCGAGGATAGAGGCATATTCATACGCCTCTTATTCAGTCACTTCGCAAAGGAGAGGCTTCATGAACAATCCGCACTTCACCATGCCCAAGGTCCGTATCCTGGTCGCTGATGCCAGCAGGGCGCGACTGTTCCGGGTGGACTCGCCCGCGGGCGAGCTTATTGAGGTCAGTTCCGACGTGAACCCGGAGGCGCGACTGCATGACACTGAGCTGACGACGGACAAGCCCGGGCGGCATGCGGATTCCATGACCGGTGGTCGCAGTGCCATGGAGGACCCTACTGATCCCAAGGAGGTGGAGTCCCAGAAGTTTGCCAGACAACTTACTGAAAAACTGGAAAAGGCGCGGAATAAGGGGGAACTGGAAAAGCTCTATATTGCGGCGCCGCCCAGGTTCCTGGGGGAGCTTCGCAAACATTTCAAAGCGGAACTGAAGGCGCTGGTGGTTGAGGAGATCGGCAAGGACTTCTCACACCTGGATGCGAAGAACCTCAGGAAGCACCTGCCTGAACGGCTGAAATAACACCTATTCACTACTGCTGAAGGAGGTTATCAGCTCGCCCTCCTCCTTCAGCGTCGCGTAGCCTGCCTCAAAGCGCTCAAGGATGCGGCGGGCGTCGTGCTCCACATCCGACACCGTCCAGCAAAATGCCTCAACGGTGTCTCCTGTGCGCGTTACAGAACTGCTGAGGACGCTCTATCAGAGCTTGCGCCCCTTGGACGCCGCGATACGCAGGCGCAGGGCATTCAGCTTGATGAAGCCCTCTGCATCCTTCTGGTCGTAGGCGCCCTCGTCTTCCTCAAAGGTCGCAATCTTCTCATCGAAGAGCGAGCCTTCGGAGCGGCGGCCCAGCACCGTCACGTTGCCCTTGTAGAGCTTGAGGCGGACATCACCGTTCACCGGCCCCTGGGTCTCATCAATCAGCGCCTGCATGGCACGGCGCTCCGGAGACCACCAGTAGCCGTTGTACACCACTTCGGCGTAGCGGGGCATGATGCTGTCCTTGAGGTGGGCCACTTCCCGGTCGAGGGTAATGGACTCGATGGCGCGGTGGGCCTTGAGCATGATGGTGCCGCCAGGGGTCTCATAGCAGCCGCGGGATTTCATGCCGACGTAGCGGTTCTCGACGATGTCGATACGCCCGATGCCGTTCTCTCCTGCCACCCTGTTCAGGTAGGACAGGACCTCGTGCGGGCGCATGGATTCGCCGTTGATAGCCACGATGTCGCCACACTTGTAAGTCAGGTCGATCTCGGTGGGCGTCTCCGGCGCCTCTTCCGGCGAAACGCTCCAGCGCCACATGTCCTCCTCGGCCTGGGCCCAGGGATCCTCAAGCACTTCGCCTTCATAGGAGATGTGCAGCAGGTTAGCGTCCATGGAATAGGGGGACTTACCCTTCTGCTTTTCCACCTTGATGCCGTGGTGGTCGCAGTAGTCGAGCAGCTTCTGGCGGGAGTTGAGGTCCCATTCGCGCCAGGGGGCGATCACCTTGACGCCCGGCTTCAGCGCATAGGCGCCGAGCTCGAAGCGGACCTGATCGTTACCCTTGCCGGTGGCGCCGTGGGAGATGGCGTCGGCGCCGGTCTCATCAGCGATCTCAACCAGTCGCTTGGCAATCAGCGGACGGGCGATGGAGGTGCCGAGCAGGTACTCGCCCTCGTAGACCGTGTTGGCCCGGAACATGGGGAAGACGTAGTCGCGGGTGAACTCTTCGCGCAGGTCCTCAATGTAGATTTCCTTAACGCCGAGGGACTTGGCCTTTTCCCGCGCGGGTTCGACTTCCTCACCCTGGCCAATATCGGCCGTAAAGGTGACGACCTCACAGTTGTAGGTTTCCTGAAGCCATTTGACGATTACCGAGGTGTCGAGTCCGCCCGAGTAGGCCAGGACGACCTTGTTGATGTCTGACATCGTTGCTCCGCCTGTCTGTCTGCGACTTGATCCTGAAAAACAGGCGCTATTGTACGGCAAGGGTGGGTGTCAGAGCCAATGGGTCACTCGACGATGCCTCAGAGGCTCAGGGACTCCAGTTTCCAACAAACTTTAGCGGCGATTCTGGTACACTTTCGCCCATGACTGACTCCATTACCCTGACTCGCCCCGACGACTGGCACCTGCATCTTCGTGACGGTGCCCTCATGCAACAGGTGGTGCCGGCGTCGGCCAGGCGCTTCGGACGCGCCATTGTTATGCCGAACCTGACGCCCCCGGTGACCACCACGGCGGAAGCACTGGCCTACCGCGAACGCATCCTGGGCGCCTGCCCTCCGGGCAGCGCGTTCACACCGCTGATGACGCTATACCTGACGGATAACACCACACCAGCGATGATCCGGGAGGCCGCCGCGCAGGGAATCATTGCCTGCAAGCTCTACCCGGCCGGCGCCACCACGAATTCCGATTCCGGGGTCACCGATGTCCGCAACATCCAGGCGACGCTGGACACCATGGCCGAGGAAGGCATACTTCTGCTGGTTCATGGTGAAGTTACCCAGGCGGAGATCGACATCTTTGACCGGGAAAAATCCTTCATCGATAACGTGCTGGAGCCCCTGCTGGAGCGACTGCCCGAGCTCAGGGTCGTGATGGAGCACATCACCACGGCGGATGCGGCCGCCTTTGTGGGCTCACGCGAACGCAACCTCGGAGCCACCATTACCCCCCAGCACCTGCTGTTCAATCGCAACCACCTGCTGGTGGGCGGTATCCGCCCGCACTTCTACTGCCTGCCCATCCTTAAGCGTCAGAGTCATCAGCAGGCGCTGCAGGAGGTGGCCGTCAGTGGTGACTCGCGTTTCTTCCTGGGCACGGATTCGGCCCCCCATGACCGCTCCCGCAAGGAATCCGCCTGCGGCTGCGCCGGCTGCTACTCGGCCTTTGCCGCCATCGAGCTCTACGCCCAGTTCTTCGAGGAAGCCAGCGCGCTGGAGCGACTGGAGGACTTCGCCTCCCACTTCGGGCCGGATTTCTACGGGCTGCCGCGCAACAACGACACCATTACCCTGCGCCGCACCCCCTGGACCATTCCCGAGGTCCTGCACGACGACGCGGAGCCGATCGTCCCCCTGAATGCAGGCGCAACCCTGAACTGGCAACTCGCCGACAGCTGAAATGAGGACCGAGTGAGCAAGACATCCGAAGAGCCCACACTGATGCAGCAGCGCTTCCGTGGCTACCTGCCCGTGGTGGTGGACGTGGAAACCGGTGGCTTCAACGCGAAAACAGACGCGTTACTGGAAATCGCCGTCGTTCTCGTAGAAATGGACGACGAAGGGTGGCTGGAACGGGGCGAAACCCTCCAGTACAACATTCAGCCTTTCGAGGGCGCGAACCTGGAAAAGGCCGCCCTGGAGTTTACGGGCATTGATCCCTGGAGCACACTGCGCGATGCCCGCCCCGAAGGCGAGGCACTGCGCGAGCTGTTCCAGCCGATCCGCCGCGCCATTCGCAGGACCCAGTGCAAGCGCGCTATCCTTGTGGGACATAACGCAACGTTCGATCTGGGATTCCTCAAGGAAGCTGCGGAGCGCAACGAGATCCGACGCAACCCCTTCCACCCCTTCTCTACCTTCGACACGGCTGCCCTTGCAGGGCTGGCGCTGGGTCACACGGTGCTGGCGGAATCGTGTCGGCTGGCGGGACTGGCGTTTGATAACAAGGAAGCACACTCGGCCGCTTATGATGCGGAGAAGACCGCCGACCTGTTCTGCTTCATCGTGAATCGCTGGAAGGCGCTGGGCGGCTGGCCCCTCCCGGAGCCTGCCGCCACGAGCGAGTGAGCCTTAACCGCCCACGAACTTGATCATGACACCGGCCGCAACAGCAGAGCCGATCACACCGGCCACGTTGGGGCCCATGGCGTGCATGAGCAGGAAATTCTGGTGGTTTTCCTCAAGTCCTACCTTGTTGGAAACCCGGGCTGCCATAGGTACGGCGGAGACCCCGGCAGAACCAATCAGTGGGTTGATCTTCTCCTTGGTCAGCGCATTCATAAGCTTGGCCATCAGCACACCCATGGCAGTGCCAATCGCGAATGCCACCATGCCGAGCGCCAGAATTCCCAGGGTCTGAGTGTTCAGGAACTGCTCCGCCGCCATCTTGGAGCCTACCGCCAGGCCCAGGACAATGGTCACGGCGTTGATCAGTGAGTTCTGGACGGTATCGCTCAGGCGGTCAACAACCCCACACTCCTTCATCAGGTTACCGAAGCAGAACATCCCCAGCAGCGGCGTGGCGTCCGGCAGGAACATACCTGCCAGCAGCAGGATGGAGACCGGAAATACGATCTTTTCCAGCTTGCCCACTTCGCGGAGCTGGGTCATCTTGATCTTGCGCTCCTCACTGTTCGTGAAGGCCCGCATGATCGGTGGCTGGATCAGCGGCACCAGGGCCATGTAGGAATACGCGGCCACAGCGATCGGGCCGAGCAGGTGCGGCGCCAGCACACTCGACACATAGATCGAGGTTGGGCCGTCCGAGCCACCGATAATACCAATGGCAGCCGCCTCGGCGATGGTGAAATTCAGCAGACCGAACATGTCCAGAAGAGCCGCGCCGAGCACCGTGCTGAAGATACCGAACTGCGCGGCCGCGCCCAGAAGCATGGTCTTGGGGTTGGCCAGCAGTGGTCCGAAGTCGGTCATGGCACCAACGCCCATGAAGATCAGCAGGGGCGCTACACCGCTCTCGATGGCAACAGAATAGAAGGATTGAATAATACCGGGCGAGTAGCCCTGGTCCGCCGCAATCTGGCTGGCCTGGAGCGCCGCTTCCGCATCGAGATTCTTGTAGGCCTCGATGAACGTTTGGATGACCTCGGGGGTCACCTTCTGGCTCGCCTGATAGCTTACATCCATAACGGTAGCCAGGGCCGCGAGCACCCTGGGTGTCTCGCTGTAGATTGCACTCTCAACCGCACTGGCGGCGAGCCCCGCTTCCGGGAGGTTTGCCATGATGGTGCCAAAACCGATCGGCACCAGCAGCAGTGGCTCAAACTTCTTGTTGATCGCAAGATAGAGCAGAACCAGGCCCACCAGCATCATAACCGCTGCGCCCGGCGTGAGATTATAGAGACCGCTTCCGGTCCAGAGAGTTAACAGGTTGTCCATTGGTACAGCCTTTTTATCCCAGAGTCAGCAGTTCATCACCGACGACGACAGTGTCGCCGACCTTGACACTCACATTACCAACGGTACCGCTGCGGTCCGCTTTCACTTCGGTTTCCATCTTCATGGCCTCGAGAATGATCAGGGTGTCGCCCTCGTTGACCTGGTCGCCAGGACCCACATGGATCTTGAAGATGTTCCCGGCCAGTGGTGCGGACACTGGCTCGCCGCCTCCGGCGGGCGCCGCGGCGGGTTGCGATGCCGGTTGCTGGCCGCCCTGACCCTGCTGGATCTGGGTGATCTCGCCACCCTCGGACACCGCAACGGTATAGGACTGACCGTTGACGGTCACCGTAAAGGTGTCGGGCTCGCCGGCTTCTTTCTTGGCCGGAGCGCTGGCCGCCTGCGCGTCCTCCAGGGTAGGCGCCGGCTCGAAGGCACCGGGGTTGCCGCGATTTTCAAGGAACTTGAGACCAATCTGGGGGAAGAGCGCATACGTCAGCACGTCATCCACTTCCTGATCAGCCAGCTTGAAGCCTCTGCTCTTCGCTTCTTCCCTGAGCTCCGTGGTGAGCCTGTCCATTTCCGGCTCGATCAGATCCGCCGGACGGCAGGTGATCGGCTCGCCCCCCTCCAGGACTTTCTCCTGAAGCTCCTTGTTGCAGGGAGCCGGGGCAGCACCATATTCACCCTTGAGAACGGCGGCCGTTTCCTTGGAAATGGACTTGTATCGCTCGCCTGTAAGGACGTTGAGCACCGCCTGGGTACCCACAATCTGGGACGTCGGCGTTACCAGCGGAATGTAGCCGAGGTCCTCGCGAACCTTCGGAATCTCGTCAAGCAGCTCGTCCATCTTGTCACTGGCGCCCTGCTCCCTGAGCTGGCCTTCCATATTGGTGAGCATGCCGCCAGGCACCTGGGCCACGAGAATGCGTGAATCCACGCCCCTGAGAGAGCCCTCGAACCTGGCGTACTTCTTGCGCACTTCGCGGAAGTACTTGGCAATCTCTTCAAGCTTTTCAATGTCCAGCCCAGTGTCACGTCCGGTGTCCTTCATGATGGCGACGACCGACTCTGTCGGCGAGTGGCCGTAGGTCATGCTCATCGAGGAAATGGCCGTATCCACACGATCAACCCCGGCTTCGGCGGCCTTGACGATACTGGCGGTTGACATGCCGGTGGTCGCGTGGGAATGGAACTGGATGGGGATGCTGAGTTCTTTCTTGAGGCGGCTTACCAGATCGTAACAGACGTAGGGCTTCATCAGCCCGGCCATATCCTTGATCGCCAGTGAATCGGCGCCCATGGACTCGATCTTCTTGGCCAGGTCCACCCACATTTCAATGGTGTGCACGGGACTCACCGTGTAGGAGATGGTGCCCTGGGCGTGCTTGCCCGTTTCCCGGGCGGCCTTGATGGCGGTTTCCAGGTTGCGGGGGTCGTTCATCGCATCAAAGATACGGAAAACGTCAACGCCATTGTCCGCGGCACGCTCAACAAAGCGCTTCACAACGTCGTCCGCGTAATGCCGGTAGCCCAGCAGGTTCTGGCCCCGCAGCAGCATCTGTTGGCGGGTATTGGGCATCGCCTTTTTGAGTTCACGGATCCGCTCCCAGGGATCCTCGCCAAGATAACGAATGCAGGAGTCAAAGGTGGCGCCACCCCAGGACTCAACAGACCAGAAGCCAACCTGGTCCAGCTTGTCAGCAATCGGAAGCATGTCATCAAGGCGCATGCGGGTCGCAAACAGGGACTGATGGGCATCACGCAGTACGAGATCCGTTATCCCCAGGGGCTGTTTGGTATCTGTCATCATTGAGACCTTCTGTTTTCAGAATGGGTGCCGGGCTCTTCACGGCCCTTTCGCATCGGTTATTTTCGATGCCGCTCGCGATACTCCGAGATTGCCGCAGAGATAACGGCCTTGAGCTGGGGATCATTCACCTGTGAACCACCACCGCCGCCATTGCCGTTCCGCGTTTTGGGGACCGGCTTCGGTTCCGCGGGCGAAAACCGCGTGGTGATTATCGACATGATCATGGTGACGAACACGAGAATAATGAGAAACGAGAAAACGAATCCCATTCCGACGAGCATCAGATCAAGGGAGCTATCCATTAATTCAGTCATGGAACTGTCACCTTCAGAAGATGTTTGGGTGTGATGGATTGCCGCTCAGGGCATTCAGAAAATCTGCCATAATTTACAGTTTCTCAATCCTGCGAGCAACACAAATCCCCTTTCATTCTTTGGGGTATCCGAAATTTTTATTTACTTTTCAATACCTTGCGCGGTCGCGCTCGAAGAAGGAAATTCAGAAAAAAGTACTTTGATGGTGCGGCTGGGAGGATTCGAACCCCCGACCCCGTGGTTCGTAGCCACGTGCTCTATCCAACTGAGCTACAGCCGCTCAAATAAGGCGGGTTCTGGTACTGAAAATGGTGCGGCTGGGAGGATTCGAACCCCCGACCCCGTGGTTCGTAGCCACGTGCTCTATCCAACTGAGCTACAGCCGCAAATAATGGCGGAGAGGGAGGGATTCGAACCCTCGGTACGCGCAATGCGTACGGCTCCTTAGCAGGGAGCTGGTTTCAGCCACTCACCCACCTCTCCTTGAGAACGCGGCGTATACTAGCATATCTGATGAGATTTCATAGGGATGAGCCCAAGAAAATTCCCGATATACGCCGCAGAGGACCGAGATAAAGCAGTCAGTCTTCCTCGGTTTCCCCTTCGTCCTTTTCCTGCTGGATGCGCTGGTAGATTTCCTCGCGATGAACCGCGACGTCCTTGGGGGCGTTAACCCCAATACGCACCTGATTTCCCTTGACCCCGAGGACCGTGACCGTTACCTCGTCACCGACCATCAGTGTCTCGCCAACGCGCCGTGTCAGAATCAGCATTTCCCAAGCTCCTTGTCCTAAAAACCGCTTCACGGTTGTACGCTTCCATACGCCGACTGTATTGCCGGCTCTGGAGCGAATATCTTGTCGTTATCGCTTCAGCCTCCTAATTATTGGAGCTTACACGCATTTTCGCCAGTCCATCCCTGTTTATTTGTTATTCTTCCTGTGCTTCCACCTGATCCAGCTCGAAGGCACTGTGCAGAGTGCGAACGGCCAGCTCAAGGTATTTCTCGTTAATCACCACCGAGATCTTGATCTCCGAAGTGGAAATCATCTGGATATTGATGCCTTCCGCGGACAGTGCGTCAAACATCCTGGACGCAACACCGGCGTGGGAGCGCATCCCCACCCCCACAATGGACACTTTGGCGATATGCTCATCGCCCTGCACGGACCGCGCGTCCAGCTCGCTGCCAAGCGTCTGCAGAAGCTCCAGTGATTGCCGGTAATCGTTACGGTGGACCGTGAAGGTGAAGTCGGTACGGTTATCCGAGCCCACATTCTGGAGGATCATATCCACTTCGATGCCAGCGTCACTGACAGGCTTCAGTATACGGGACGCGCAGCCCGGTATATCTGTTACACCCACGACGGTCAGTTTTGCTTCATCGCGGTTGAATGCGATGCCGGAGACTACTGGCTTTTCCATATCGTCCTCATCATCAAACGTAATGAGGGTGCCGGGCCCCTGCTTGAAGCTGGAGAGCACCCGCACCGGTACGTTGTATTTACCCGCAAATTCCACAGCCCGGATCTGCAGCACCTTGGAGCCCAGGCTGGCCATTTCCAGCATTTCCTCGAAGGTAATGGTGCTCAGCCGGCGAGCGGTGTCCACGATCCGCGGGTCCGTTGTATAGACGCCATCCACATCGGTGTAGATATGACACTCATCGGCGTTCAGCGCCGCTGCAAGGGCAACGGCCGTTGTGTCCGAGCCGCCCCGCCCCAGCGTGGTGATATGCCCCTGTTCATCCATACCCTGAAAACCGGCAACCACCACCACACGGCCAGCGTCCAGGTCCTCGCGCATGTGGTGCTGATCAATGTTCTGTATACGGGCCTTTGTATGGGCGCTGTCCGTAGTGATCCGAACCTGGCTGCCGGTGTACGACCGTGCATCCACACCGCGCTTCAAAAGAGCCATCGCAAGCAGAGCAATGGTGACCTGCTCACCCGTGGATACAAGCACATCCATTTCCCGGGGAGCCGGATCCTCGGTCACTTGCTGGGCAAGATCAATCAGCCGGTTGGTCTCACCGCTCATGGCCGAAACCACAACGACAACATCGTCTCCGGCATCACGGGCCGCCTTCAGGCTATCGGCAACCGCTTCAATGCGCTCCACCGACCCGACGGATGTTCCCCCGAACTTTTTTACGTACAACGCCATTCTATGCTCATTCCTCTTTGCGGGTCAGGCTCTTCTGAATCGCCGTTCGCGACCGCCGCGAATTATAACCGTCATAATCGCTGTGTACAGGCAGGGATAGCCCCTAGACGCCTGTATTCTCCCGGACCCAGGTTTCCACTGCTGCAACGGCGTCGGGGAGCCCGTCCGGATTGCTTCCCCCGCCCTGGGCCATGTCGGGTCGGCCGCCACCCTTGCCATCCACCTTGGGTGCAACGGTTTTCATCAGGTCGCCGGCCTTCAGCGTATCGGTCAGGTTTTTGGTCACACCCGCAACAAGGGTGACCTTGCCATCCTCAACCGCCCCGAGAAGGATGACCGCCGTGCCAAGCTTATTCCTGAGCTGATCCGCCGTTTCCATCAGCGCCTTGCGATCCGCACCCTGCATGTCAGCGGCTACAACCTGGATGCCGTTAACATCGACCGCGCTGGACGCCAGATCGCTGCCCGCGGAACTGGCAAGCTTGCTCTTGAGCTGTTCGATTTCCTTTTCCATGACGCGGTTGCGTTCAATCAGGCCTTCAACCCGTTCCACGACCGTATCCTGCGCGCCCTTTACCAGTCCGGCTATACGGTTGAGACGGTTTTCAACCCCGCGATCATGCGCCAGGGCTGCCTCACCCGTGAGCGCCTCGATCCGCCGCACCCCGGATGAAATCCCGGTTTCGGCAACAATCCGGCAGAGACCGATGTCCCCTGTGTTGTGCACGTGGGTGCCACCGCAAAGCTCGATGGAGAAGTCACCCGTCCCCATGGACAGAACCCTGACTGTATCGCCGTATTTTTCCCCGAATAACGCCATGGCGCCCATGGACCTGGCGGTTTCCATGTCCGTGATCCGGGTTTCCACGCTGGTATTGGCGCGGACCTGCTCGTTGACCATCTCCTCAATGCGGGTCATCTCATCCGGTGTGACTGCTTCAAAATGGGAGAAGTCAAACCTCAGACGCTCCGCATTCACCAGCGAGCCCTTCTGGGCCACATGCTCTCCCAATACAGTGCGCAGCGCCGCATGAAGCAGATGGGTCGCGGAGTGATTAAGGGCGGTCTTCTCCCGGCGTTCCCCATTAACCTCGGCATCCACCTTCATACCCGGCGCCACCTCACCGGCGACGACACGGCCGACGTGCAGGTGATGGCCATCCTCTTTGCGGGTATCCTCCACCTCAAACCGTCCGCCGGACCAGCTGAGGGTTCCCGTATCGCCAACCTGGCCTCCGGCCTCGGCATAGAAGGGTGTCTGGTCCAGGACCACCACGGCCTGATCACCCACCGTGGCATGCCTGCGTTCGCCCCCAACCAGGACAGCGCGAATCTCGCCGGAGCCATGGAAATTGTTATAACCGACAAATTCGGTATGGCCTTCCAGGGACAGCCCCGCGTTGTAATCAATGCCAAACTTGCTGGCGGCCCGCGCCCTTTCCCGCTGTGCTTCCATGGCCTTTTCGTAGCCTTCAAGATCCAACGTCAGGCCACGTTCCCGGGCAATGTCATTGGTAAGGTCCACCGGGAATCCAAAGGTGTCATAGAGTGTGAACACCGTCTCCCCGGGAATCTCGTTGTTGTCCAGCTTGCTGATGTCATCCTCCAGCAGGCGGAGACCTTTCTCCAGCGTCCGCGCGAACTGCTGTTCCTCCTGGAGAAGGATCTTTTCGATCTGGGGCCGGGCCTTTTGAAGCTCCGGATAGGCTTCAGCCATCAGCGACTCCAGCGGAGCCACAAGCTTGTGGAAGAAGGCTCCCGTGGCGCCGAGTTTGTTGCCGTGCCGCGCGGCTCGGCGAATGATGCGGCGGAGCACAAAACCACGCCCCTCATTCGACGGCATCACACCATCCGTGATCAGGAAGGCACAGGAGCGGATATGATCGGCGATGACGCGGACAGACGCCATGGAGGTATCCACCCCGCCAAGAACGTCGGAAACTGCCCTCAGAAGATCCTGGAAAAGGTCGATTTCATAGTTGCTGTGAACGCCCTGGAGAACCGCGGTAATCCGTTCAAGGCCCATGCCGGTATCCACGGAGGGGCTTGGCAGATTGTGCATCTCGCCCTCCGCGGTACGGTTGAACTGCATGAAAACGACGTTCCAGATCTCGATATAGCGATCGCCGTCCTCTTCCGGGCTACCGGGAGGACCACCTTCCACCTCCGGCCCATGGTCGTAGAACACTTCGGTACAGGGGCCGCAGGGACCGGTATCGCCCATGGCCCAGAAATTATCCGACTTATAGGGCACGTCGTCCTCGTCCCCAATGCGCACGATACGCGACGTGGGAACGCCTATTTCCTCATTCCATATCCGATAGGCTTCCTCGTCTGTTTCATAGACGGTGACCCAGAGCCGCTCTTTGTCCAGGCCCAGCCAATCCTGGCTTGTCAGGAATCCCCAGGCATAGTGGATGGCTTCCTTCTTGAAGTAGTCGCCGAAGCTGAAGTTGCCCAGCATCTCAAAAAAGGTGTGGTGGCGCGCTGTGTAGCCCACGTTTTCCAGGTCATTATGCTTGCCACCCGCACGCACGCAGCGTTGGGCCGACGTCGCCCGGGTATAACCCCGGTCCTCGCGCCCAAGGAAGGCATCCTTGAACTGGTTCATGCCCGCATTGGTAAACAGCAGCGTGGGATCATCAGCCGGCACCAGGGAGCTGCTTGGCACAATGGTATGACCCTGTTGTCTGAAATACTCCAGAAACGCACTGCGTACTTCTGCTGTCTTCATAGCACAATGACCTGTCTAAACACCTGAAATCGGACCCGTACTCTAACACAGCTCGGGAAACCCGGGGAACGCGCCTGGAGCACTGACCCTGGTGGCAGTCGCCCGCGGTAAGCGGAATGCGTACAATACTTTCGGTCATAGTCACGAACATTACCGGACCCCAAAGATGTCGACTCGGTTTGAAAAGAGTACCGAACTCTACCCTGCCCCCCTGCTGCGCCGGTTCGCCGCCATGCTTTACGACGGTCTGCTGTGCATTGCCCTGTTACTGGTGGTGACGGGGCTGTATACGGGCTTTCACCAGCTCCTGATCCATCTCGATCTGCTGGGCGCTGACCGCTACGCACGGATGCTTGAGGCGAACACGGCCATCAACTACGACCCGGTGCTTACAACGCTACTGGTGGTGAGCCTATGGGGGTTTTTCGGCTTTTTCTGGCGACGCCGGGGTCAGACGCTGGGTATGCAGGCATGGAAGATCCGCGTCCAGAACGAGGACGGCTCACCAATCACCTGGCTGCAGGCGTTCATGCGGGTGTTGGTTGGAATCCTGAGCTGGCTGACCCTGGGGCTCGGTTACCTGTGGCAGTGTTTCGAGACGGGGCGCAGGTCATGGACCGACCTCGCCTCCGACAGTGTCACTGTTCTCGTCAACCGGCGCGCCTGAGCAGCACGGCGCCAACGGTGCCGGCAATGACGATCGGCACCAGGGTCGCCAGCGCCGGATTGAAACCGTAGACGAGGCTCATGGGGCCCAGCAGATCCTGGGTATACTTGAATCCCAGCCCGGCAATAAGCCCGGTGAATATCCGCCCGCCCATGGTGGCCTCGCGCAGGGGCCCGAAGACAAAGGAGATTGCCATCAACACCATGGCTGCGGTCCCCAGCGGCTGAAGGACTTTCTTCCAGAACGCCAGCCAGTAATCACTGGCATTAAGGCCCTGGCTCTCCATGTAGGTGGCGTAGGTGTAGAGCCCGTGAATCGCCAGCCGGTCCGGTTCAACAATCAGCACGCTGAGAACATCCGGAGAGAGCTCATTTTCCCATTCGAAACGCGCCATATTCTCTGTTGAGACCTCATTCCGGGACACTTCCGACAGGGTCACATCATGGAGTACCCAGTGATCTTCCCGATACTCACCGCGCACTGCAAACAACGCCTCCTGAAGCCAGTTATCCTCGAACCGGAAGAGCGAGACACCGTGCAGTTCGCCGTTCGAACGCACCGTGTTGAAATGCATGAAGACGTCGCCTTCGCGGTGCCAAAACCCCTGACTCGCCGCCGCGGAATCACCACCGTAACGGGCCACCGCTTTTTCACTCTGGGCAATGCGCTCGGTAACCGGCGCGACGAAATCCCCGATCACAAGGCTGATAACCACGACGACCAGCGCCGGTTTCATGGCGGACCAGGTAACCCGTGCCAGGGAAACCCCGGCCGCGCGAATCACCACCAGCTCGGAATTGTTGGCCAATTGCCCCAGGCCAATGAGCACGCCCATGAAGGCAGCCAGCGGAAGAAAGTCGTAAAGGCGCCGTGGCAGTGTGTAGAGCATGAATATCAGGGCTTCCAGGGCCTGATAGTCGTTCGCTGCATCCTCGAGTTCGGCGATGTACGCGAACACGAAATCAAGCGCGAGGATCACCAGCAGTATCAGCAGAATCGAGGCCGCTACCGCCCGCATAACATACCGGTCAATCAGCCGCATCGCGCCGCCCCTTCTGCCGTAGTCGCCAGTCCGGCCAGAACAGCAGCACAACCGCCAGCAACAGATAACAACCGTGCACCCACCAAAGGCCGAGCCAGTACGGAATCGATTCGCTGGCAATCGCATCCCGGCCCACGATCAGCAACCCCAGGTAACTGATGTAGATAATCATCGCGGGCAACAGATGGAAGAACCGTCCCTGCCGGGGATTGACGCGACTCAGGGGAATCGCAAGCAGTGTAATGACCGGGACCAGTACAGGCAGGGCCACGCGCCAGTGCAGCATAGCCCGTTGTTCAGGTTTTTCAGAACCCAACAGCTGCAGCGTACTGATCGCCTCTTCGGACTTCCGGGGGCGCGCATCCGGGGGTGTTTCAATGCGGGTGCCATAGCTTTCAAAGGTGGTGACATCGAAATCCGCCTGGCCCGGACGTCCCTCAAACCGCGCCCCTTCGTGCAGCACCAGGAAACGACCACCCGCCTGTTCGTCAACGATCTGGGTACCGCGATCGGCCATCATCAGGGTCGCACGCCCACTGCCATCGCTTCCCTGAGCAATAAAGACATTCTCCAGCTCCTGCTTGTTCCGTGACAGCGCCTGCGTATAGACGACACGCTCATCCGAACCGATATTCTGGAAGCGCCCGGGCGCCAGCATCTCAAAACCGGTCTTGCTGGCCTGCTCTGTAAAGATGCGATCAACCTGCTGCACACCGGCCGGCGTCAACCAGAGACTCATGGATGCCACGACCGCGGTGACCAGCAGCCCTGGCCCGAGCGTCAGGAACAGAATCTGGCGTTCACTCACCCCGCAGGCAGTGAGGACCGTCATCTCACTTTCCTGGTACATGCGACCATAGGTCAGGAGTATCGCAAGGAAAAAACTCAGCGGCAGAATCAGCTCCAGGAACTCGGGCAACCGATACCCCATGATGATAAAGAGCACACCTGCGGCGAATTCACCCCGGGCGGCAGCCGCGAGATACTGGAGAAAGCGCCCGCTCATGAACACAAGCAGCAGCACCAGCGCCACGGCGAACATGGTGGTCAGGACCTGGCGACCGAGGTAACGGAATATTATGAACACAGAATTTCCTGATTTTTCCTTAGCCTGACAGGACAGGCTATTCTAGATAACCTGATCCACCAATGACAGAGAAAGACCCAAGATGACCGACCCCAGCCGCTACTGGTTCCACATCCTCAAACGATCAGGCCCCGAGGCCCGATACCACCACGCCGCCCGCCTGGCCGAAAAAGCCTGGCAGGACGGCGACCGCGTCGGCCTGCTGTGCAACAACGAAGACGACGCCGAACACCTCGACGACACCCTCTGGACCTACCGCCCGGACGCCTTCATGCCCCACGAAATCATCACCGCCAACGACCAGAGCCCCACCACGAAGGTCGCCGCCCTAACCTGCGCCCCCTCCCCCCAGGACTGGGACACCCTGATCGTCCTCTCAACACGGCTCCCCACCACAGCCGAACAATTCAAACGCCTGGCGCTCATCGCCAGCAATGACAACGACAGCCTCCAACAGGCAAGAAACCAATACCGGCAGCTAAAGGATCTGGGCGTCACTCCGCAAGTCCATGACCAACGCTCAACGTAACCCCACAAATGCATGCCCACCAGTCCGGGTAACCACAGAACACAAAGGGGATCAGGTGGGATTGCTTTCCGGGAAGCTCCGGAGCCATGGATGGCGGAGGGCAGCCTACAGGGACGTACTCGTTGGCGGTTCCCGGAAAGCAATCCCACCTGATCCCCTGCACAAAACCATCAATTCAATACCCCCGGAACTGAAGCACAAACTTCGCCGCACCCCCACCACCATGTATAATCACCCCCCATCACCCAGCAAACAATGAACCCACAACCCAGATGCCAGGCACAGCAAGCATGGACAAGACCTACCAGCCGGAAAAAATCGAAAACCAGTGGTACCAGACCTGGGAAGAACGCGGCTACTTCGCCCCCGCCGGCGAAGGCGACCCCTTCTGCATCATGATTCCGCCGCCCAACGTCACCGGCAGCCTGCACATGGGTCACGCGTTCCAGCACACCCTGATGGACGCCCTCATCCGCCACCGCCGCATGAAAGGCAACAACACCCTCTGGCAGGTCGGCAGTGACCATGCCGGCATCGCCACCCAGATGGTGGTGGAACGCAACCTTGCCAACGACGAAGGCAAGACCCGCCACGACCTCGGCCGGGAAGCCTTCCTCGACAAAGTCTGGGAATGGAAGGAACAGTCCGGCGGCACCATCACCAGCCAGATGCGGCGCCTGGGCACCTCCGTGGACTGGGATCACGAACGTTTCACCATGGACGACGGCTTCTACCGCGCCGTCCAGGAAGTCTTTGTGCAGCTCCACGATGAAGGCCTCATCTACCGGGGCAAACGCCTGGTCAACTGGGACCCCAAACTGCACACCGCGATTTCCGACCTGGAAGTGGAGAACGCGGAAGAAGACGGCCACTTCTGGCACTTCCGCTACCCGCTGATGCATGGCCAGACCACGACCGAGGGCAAGGACTACCTGGTGGTGGCCACCACCCGCCCGGAAACCATGCTGGGCGACACCGCCGTGGCCGTGAACCCCGAGGACGAGCGCTACCAGCACCTGATTGGCAGCAGCGTGCGCCTGCCACTGGTCAACCGGGAAATCCCGGTGGTCGCGGACGAGCACGCCGACCCGACCATGGGCAGCGGCTGCGTCAAGATCACCCCCGCTCACGACTTCAACGACTACGCCGTGGGCCAGCGCCAGAACCTGACGCTGATCAACATCCTGACCCCGGACGCAGCTATCCGTGAAACCGCCGAGGTCTTCAACGCGGACGGCACGCCCAATGAAGACATTGATGGCAGCATGCCGGCCGCCTACGCGGGCCTGAACCGCTTCGATGCCCGCGAGCGCATCCTTGCCGACCTCGACAGCGAAGGCCTGCTGCACCAGACCGAGAAGCACACGCTGAAGGTCCCACGCGGCGATCGCTCCGGCCTGATCATCGAGCCCCTGCTCACGGACCAGTGGTTTGTTGCCACCAAGCCGCTGGCGGAACCGGCGATCAAGGCTGTGGAAGACGGCGACATCCGTTTCGTGCCCGAGCAGTACGCCAACATGTATTTCGCCTGGATGCGCGAGATCCAGGAATGGTGCATTTCCCGTCAGCTCTGGTGGGGCCACCGGATTCCCGCCTGGTACGACGCCGAGGGCAACGTCTACGTGGGCCGCGACGAAGCCGAAGTGCGCGAGAAGTACAGCCTCCCGCCAGACCTGGCACTGAACCAGGACGAGGACGTGCTCGACACCTGGTTCAGCTCCGCCCTCTGGACCTTCGGCACCCTGGGCTGGCCGGACGACACCGAGCGCCTGCGCACCTTCCACCCCACGAGTGTGCTGGTTACCGGCTTCGACATCATCTTCTTCTGGGTCGCGCGCATGATCATGATGACGCTCCAGTTCATGAAGGATGAAGACGGCACGCCCCAGGTCCCGTTCAAAGACGTCTATGTCACTGGCCTGATCCGGGACGAACACGGCGACAAAATGTCCAAGTCCAAGGGCAACGTCCTGGACCCCATGGACATGATCGACGGCATCGGCTGCGAGGACCTGGTCGCCAAGCGCACCGCCAACCTCATGCAGCCGCAGCTGGCCGAGAAGATTGCGAAAAACACCCGCAAGGAATTCCCGGAAGGCATCCAGCCCCACGGTACCGACGCCCTGCGCTTCACCCTGGCCGCGCTGGCCTCCACCGGCCGCGACATCAACTGGGACATGAAGCGCCTTGAGGGCTACCGCAATTTCTGCAACAAACTCTGGAACGCCGCCCGCTACGTGCTGATGAACACCGAGGGCGAAGACTGCGGCATCGGGAGCGAGCCCGTTGAACTGTCGCTTGCGGATCGCTGGATCCTCAGCCGGCTCCAGACGTGCATCGAGGAAACCAACAGCCACTTCGACCAGTACCGCTTCGACCGCATCGCCCACACGGTCTACGAGTTCCTGTGGAACGAATACTGCGACTGGTACCTGGAGCTGTCCAAGCCGGTCCTCTACGACGACAACGAAACCCCGGAGCGCAAGCGCGGCACAAGACGCACCCTGGTCCAGGTCCTGGAAACCGTCCTGCGCCTCGCGCACCCGCTGATGCCCTTCATCACCGAGGAAATCTGGCAGCGCGTCGCCCCCCTCGCCGGCGTCCCCGGCGAAACCGTCATGCTCCAGCCCTACCCGGAACCACACCCGGAGCTGGAAGACGCCGATGCCGAAGCCGACGCCGAATGGGTCAAAGGCGTCGTCGAGGCCGTGCGCAACATCCGCGGCGAAATGAACATCTCCCCGGCCAAGGCCCTGCCCGTACTCTGCCGCAGCAGCCAGGAACGCGACCACGAACGCCTCGAAGCCAACCGCACCTTCCTGGCCTCCCTGGCAAAAGCGGAAAGCATCGAGTGGCTAGACAGCCAGGAAGCCCCCCTGTCCGCCACCCAACTGGTCGGCGACATGGAAGTCCTCGTCCCCATGGCCAACCTCATCGACAAAGACGAAGAGATCGCACGCCTCTCGAAGGAAGTGGAAAAACTCGACAAGGAAATCACCCGACTCGACGGCAAACTCAGCAACGACGGCTTCATCCAGAAAGCCCCTGAAGAAGTGGTCGAAAAAGAACGCCACAAACTCGAAGACGCCCGCAACCACCGCGAGCGCCTGGATGACCAACTCGAAAAGATCCGCGCCCTCTAACTCAGCGTATCGCGGTTGAACCTGTCCTGAGTTCGGCGACGGGCACAATGTAGGAAGGTGAAGGGGCGGGCGCAGCTAAGCGGGACCCTCTGAGGCCATGGATGGCCGAAGGGAGCCTACACGGACGTATTCACGGCGTGTCCCGATTAGCTGCGCCCGCCCCTTCGCCCGGCACCAAACAGCTTCCCTTCATCAATCACGAGGAAACAGAGATGGGAAACCGCCTCTCCAAAATCTATACCCGCACCGGCGACGACGGCACCACCGGCCTGGCCGACGGCGGCCGAATCGCCAAAAACAGCCTGCGCGTCGAAGCCATGGGCACCATGGACGAACTCAACGCCCAGATCGGCATCCTCATCGAAACACTCGCTACCGACGACCCCTTCCGCCCCGTGCTTCAACAGACCCAGCACCACCTCTTCGACATCGGCGGCGAGTTCGCCATCCCCGGCAGCAAAGTCGTCAATAACACCCATATCGAATGGCTCGAAAACACACTCGACGAATGGAACGAAGATCTGCCACCGCTGAAGAACTTCATCCTCCCCGGCGGATCCATGGCCGCCGCACAATGTCACATGGCACGCGCCGTCAGCCGGCGTGCCGAGCGCGTTACCGTTGCCATGGGCCACGAGGAATCCATCAATCCGGACGCACGCCACTACCTGAACCGGCTGTCAGACTTTCTTTTCGTGGCATCGAGGGTGTTGGCGCGCCGGGATGGCGCGCAGGAAGTGCTGTGGGATCAGAGCATGAGCCAGCCCAAACCCTGAAACGCGCCACCTGCTGGTGCAGTGGGTGACGTGGCACCCTTGATCAGGGCAAAAAGCCCATGATGGCCAGAACCGCCAGCAGCGCCAGCCAGACAAACATACTGCGATTCAGCAGGTTCCTGACGGCGAAGAGACTGCCATTGCCGAAATCGGGCCAGGCCTCCGGGTGGTGCTGCTCAAATCGGTGCGGATCCAGCGCATAGCTGGATAGGGCACCGCTGGCCGTTCGAACCAGCCAGTACCGCGGTGACTCGCCCGAGGGGCGATTTTCCAGTTTCTGCTCGTGCAGCCAGCCGGACAGGTCACCGGCAATCCCGAAGCTGAACGACAACAGCCAGGCCGGCGCCCATGACAGCCACTCCACCCACACCCGGAAACGCTCTCTCACCGGGGCCGAGGGATAGTGATTGCGCACTGCCAGCGCGCCCAGAATCAGCAGCAGTCCGGCGGGGCCAAGCAACGCGTACCAGAAAATCGTCAGGAAATAGCGCTCGAAGGTGGTATGGATCAGTGCGGTCGCGACCTCCATATGCAACACAGCCGGAGGAAGGGCGTCACCACGCTGATCAGCGGGAAGCAGGTGGCTCACTTCATGCCAGGCTCGTTGCATATCGCCGTCGCTCCAGGCATCCCCGTAATCCTGCAGGGGTTCCCGCCACCCCGGCATCCCGGTCGCCGTTACCATCAGCACCAGGGCGACCAGGCTGGCAAAAAGCCCTCCCGCGATGCCGCTTACCCCCCAGGCAACAACGCCCATCAACAGCACCGCGGTGATATACACCAGAATAACCCAGAGAAGCGGGCCGGGACGCCCATCACCGTTGTCGCTGGGGGCATGCTGCAGTATTTGACGCTGCCACTGTTCCGGGTTCATCCGGCCGCGCGCATCAAGCTGGCGGCGCAGGATCCAGGCAAGCAGGATCACCAGAAGCCGCATCAGGAGATCTCTTCGCCGTCGTTCGTTGGTCGCATGACGGTGAGGTGATCCAGAAAGTAGGCCCAGTCAAAAGCCGGGCCCGGATCGGTCTTGCGCTCCGGCGCCACATGATCATGACCGACGATACGGTCCGGGGTAATCAAGGGATAGGCCGTCATCAGGGAGCGCGTGATCTCGATCAGGCTCTGATACTGCTCCGGGGTGTACGGATCATCATCGGTACCCTCGAGTTCGATTCCAATGGAATAGTCATTGCATTCGAGTTTGCCCTCAAAGATCGACCGGCCAGCGTGCCAGGCACGATCCTGGAAGGGCACGAACTGAACCGACTCCCCGTCCCGGCGAATCAGAAGGTGAGCGGAAACACGGAGCTCGCGGAGATGGTCGAACCAGGGGTGGGAGGAACAATCCAGACGGTTGCAGAAAAAGGCCTCGATCGCCTGGCCACCGAATTCGCCGGGCGGCAAGCTGATGTTATGCAGGACCAGCAGGGATACAGGCTCACCCTCGGGCCGCGGATCCGCGTTATCGGTGGGTTCTGGACGCGCTCCCCTGAGCCATCCATCGTCACCCACGGCAAAGGCGCCACTCTTTTCCTCGCTCAATGCGCTCCGCTCCCACCTTACACATTCAGTCCGCAGTGAAGCACAACTGCCGAAAATTGCAAGGCAAGGCAGTGCACGGTCATCCGGCCTTACCGTCGCGAAGACTGTCAATCACCGACTCGAGCGCGCGATCGAAAATCATGCAATCATCCAGGGTTTCCAGCGTCCCATCCCCAAGTGCCCGCGCCACTTCACCCTGCATGTATTCAACCACACGGGCACCATTGCGGTTCACGAATATGTACTTGCCCGTGGCCCCGATCACCGCCGCCAGCTTGCAGCGCACTGCCTTGCCTTCCCGAGGATGCCACTCTACCCAGGTACCAATCTTGAGCTCGGGCTCCCTCTCGACGGCGGCCGTCTCCGTCCGCGCCTCAATGCCGGCTGGCGCCACATCGATAGTACTGAAAGCATCGTCGGCACTGTCATCCGGGGCCGTCCTGAGCTGCTGCAGCAGCTCCACATGCTTCAGTTCCAGCTCATGCAGACACTTGTCGATATCAGAGGGGTCCCACGCAATGGCCCGCAGACCTTCGCGCAGACCCGAAACAACACGGGGGATCTCGCGCAGCAGCGCGGGCCTTGTTGAGCGCACCCAGGGCTGCGGATCGAGCGTCCAGACAAGGCGCTCCGTCAGGTCGCAATGGTGCTGCCAGCCAGGCCCTTCCTCACCCTCACGCAGGTGACAGCATTTCAGGACCCGGTACCAGCCACTGCTCAGGAAGTCCTGTATCCGTTTGGGAATGTCGTGATCGGCAACAATGCGTTCGATCACGGCGCTAACGGCCTGGCGCGCCAGTTCATCCCGCACACGGCCTTCCTCGGCGTCACGCAGGCGCTGCTCGACCAGCTCACAACGGCGCTGGTCCTTCTGCATGAAGGCGGTGAACTCATCAACAACCGACTCCAGAACCGCCACGTCATTGGAAAACTCATCCTGCATCCGGCTCACTGCCGCATCCATCTGTTCATAAAGCGGGTCCTTACAGCCGGACGCATCGTCGCTCCAGATCATGGCCGCACCCGCGAGCTCATTCAGGAGCTTGCGCGCCGGATGAGCAGTACACTCAAAGAACTCAGAATCAATCAGGGCAATCCTGACCATTGGAATCTGGAGTCGCGCGATCAACGCCTTCATGGTCTCGGGAAGGTTGCGGTCCTCCAGGATGAAGTCGAACAGCATGGAAACCAGATTGATCACATCGGCGTCGCCACCGCCGGACCCGTCGGGCCCCATACCATCCCCGGAGCCACTGTTGTGAAGCAGCTGAAGCAGGGTTTCCATATCAGCGCCACCATCGGCGCCAGCGCTATAATGGCCCATTGCCGCACCGCCCTTGGTCTTTTCCCGGAGCCGGATATGAATTATTTGCAACGTTTCAAGCATAGAATCGGACGGCGTCACTATGTGTCAGGAATTGTCATCTTTTGTCTCCGCACGGCTGTGATAAACTTTCAGGCCGTCCAATCAGAGAAAAGTGACCGGACATGAGCGTGATTCCACCTGCCACTCTGCGTCAGGCCGTCAGCCGCGACGTTGCCGCGAGCATCGCCGAGGATGAGGGCACGGGCGACCTTACCGCCGCGTTGATTCCCAACGACAGAACGGCTTCGGCAACTGTCATCGCCCGCCATGACGCCGTGGTCGCCGGGCGCCCCTGGGTAGAGGAAACGCTGCGCCAGATTGATCCACGCCTGCGTGCCGACTGGCGCATTGATGAAGGCGAGTGGGTGACCAGTGAATCCGATCCGGTGATACTACGCCTTGAAGGCCCCGCCCGGCCCCTGATGACCGCCGAGCGAACGCTCCTGAACTGGCTGCAGACTCTATCCGGCGTAGCAACACGATGCCGCCAGTACGCAGACAGGATTGCCCACACGCAGGCCCGTCTGCTGGACACCCGCAAGACGCTTCCCGGTCTGCGCATCGCCCAGAAGTACGCGGTCACCCAGGGTGGCTGCCACAACCATCGTATCGGCCTCTATGACGGCATCCTGATCAAGGAAAACCACATCATGGCCTGCGGTTCTATCACGGCCGCGGTGGAACAGGCCCGCAAACAATCGAGCCGGGTACCGGTTGAGGTTGAAACGGAAACCACAGCGGAGGTGGCGGAGGCCATTGAGGCCGGCGCGGACATCATCATGCTCGATGAGTTTCCCCTGGAAACCATGCGGGACATGGTTTCCAGATATGCCGGCAGAGTCGGCTTCGAAGCCTCAGGCGGTGTCACGGAGGAGAATCTCGCGGCAATTGCTGAAACCGGCGTCGACTTCATTTCCCTTGGGGTGCTGACCAAGGACGTCACTGCGTTGGATCTGTCCATGCGGGTTACTACGGATTACGCACAGTAAGATTTTATTACAAGGTGTTTAGGAACACCCCGGAAAGGACAGGATAGAGTCCGGGAATAAAGCCACGGTAAAGGCAAGGGTTCCAAATGGAAGGAGCTTCGAACAGCCCCTGGTACAAGGGGACACCAACAGGACACGTAATCCTCTGGGCACTGGGGTTTGCGGCCATTGCCGCCCTCGCAGGCCAGCATCAGGAAAGCGTGCTCGCCATCATGCTGCCGCTCATGATCTGGGCCGCCACCTGCTTTCCCGCCCTCTGGTTCGCCCTGGCCCTGACCCTGTGCACCCTCTTCGGGCTTGCCACCATCCAGCAAAGCACCAGTGAGAACAGCCTGATCCTGCATGTGCTGCTTCTGATCATGCTGGCTGTATCCCTTTATGTCCGTCTCCTGCTGGGCTATCGCGCGCGTCTGGAAGCGGATCTCGATCAGGCTGTCGGCGAAAGAACCCGAGAGCTCCAGGTCCGGAACCAGGAGCTGACCGACGAAATCTACGTTCGCGAGCAGGCCGAACGCTCCTTTCGGCGCTCAACCCGACACTACCGTGCCCTGCTGGAGACCACCAGCAATCCCATCATCCTTCTGGACCGGGATTTCAGGGTCAGCCAGTGGAATGGTGCCGCCGAAGAGCTGTTCGGTTACAGCCGGGACGATGCGATCGGCCGCAATTTCATCCAGAACTTCATCCCCGCCGCCCACCAGGATGAATTTGCCTGGACAATCAACAAAATCCGAAGCAGCACTCTCTGGCGCGAGAGCATTGAAACGGCCGTGGCCGATTTCAGTGGCGAAACCCATACCGTACTCTGGAACATCAACCGTCTGGAGGGTGAGGATGATTTCGAGCAGAGCGAGCTGATCCTGATCGGACAGGATATATCGGAGATCCGGGAGACCCAGGACAGGCTCCATTTCCTGGCCCATTACGACACACTGACGGGCACCGCCAACCGCCGCCTGTTCGAGGACCGATGCAAGCAGGCCATGGCCCGCTGCCAGCGTTACGGCCATTCGTGCGCGCTCATTACCCTCGACATTGACCATTTCAAACGCATCAATGACACCCTGGGGCACGATGCCGGCGATGAGCTGCTCAAAGAGATGGCCCAGCGCCTGCACGAAGCCATCCGGGGCGAGGATACCATTGCCCGCCTCGGCGGTGATGAATTCGCGGTACTGCTGAGCCAGGTCAAGGGGGCCGACGGCTGCGAGAGAGTGGCCCGGAACATCCTTACCTCACTCACCCATCCCGTCTCCGTTCAGCACGGAGAGCTTGTTATTACCTCCAGCCTCGGGATCACACTGGCCCCACAGGATGGCTTAAATTACGAAACGCTCCTGAAGAACGCGGATATGGCCATGTACAGGGCCAAGAAGGCAGGCCGCAACAATATCCAGTTCTTTAACGAGAGCATGAACCGTGAAATCCAGAAACAACTCCAGATCGAGCAGGAGCTGCGCGATGCGGTCAGGGATGGGTTGCTGGACCTGTACTATCAACCCATCGTGGATATTGAGCACGGGCAGATCCAGGGACTTGAGGGGCTGCTGCGCTGGCATCATGAACAGGATGGACTGAGAACGCCCGCAACCTTTCTTGAGGTGGCCGAACAGACCGGCCAGCTTCAGGAAATCAGCGAGTGGGTCTATTACAACGCCTGCCTTCAGGCGCGGGCCATCCAGGCCATGCATGAACGCCCCACCCCGGTGAGCATCAACCTCTCGGCTCGCCAGTATCATCATCCGATGCTCATCGACCAGCTCACGCGCATCATTGACGACACGGGCATTGATCCCGGCCTGCTCTGCATCGAAGTGGACGAGGCCATACTTGCGGAACGCCAGGAAGATGCCATGAACGTATTAACAGGACTGAACAATCTGGGCGTGGGACTGGTCCTGGACCACTTTGGCCGTGGGCTGTCTTCCGTGCGGTTTCTCCGGGATCTACCATTTAAGCAGGTCAAGATTGATCGCAGCCTGGTCAGTGACCTCCCCGAGGGCAGGAACAGCTGCGCAATCGTGCGCACACTTGTGACCCTGGCAGACGAAATGGGCCTGACCGTGATCGCCAGCGGCGTGGAAAACGATGAACAGTTACAGTTTCTCCGTTCAATCAACTGTGAGCTGATTCAGGGGCACCGTCTGTGTTCCGCGATCCCGAGCAGCGAACTTGCGGAGCTGTTCAGAAAGACGCGCAGCGGTCACAGCTTCCATGCCCATGTTCAGTATGACCTGCTGACAACAACGGAGTCTGAAGGTGACATCTGACAACAACCGTTCCGGCGACAAAAAGATCCGCAGTTTCCTCGCCACCCCGATTCCTGAGGCGCTGGCAACGGCGTTACTGGAAGCTGCGGAAGCCTCGCGGAAGGACCTGCCGCCACTGCGGGTGACCGCGAGGGACAACCTGCACCTGACCTTGGTGTTCCTGGGCAACCTGACCGTAGAACAGCTCGACAACACAGTTATTCCGCGGGTCACCGACATTGTCGACCAGGCGACGCCGGGGCGTGTCTTATTTCGGCAGGTCGTGGGTTTCCCCTCAAAAGAGCAGCCGAGGCATCTGGTCCTGGAAGGTACCGGGTCGCGGAGCGCCGAGATACTGCAGGATAGTCTCCGGCAGGACCTTCAGGAGCTCACCGGAAACCAGGAACGCAGAGCATGGCGTCCCCATATAACCCTGGGACGCTTCAAGAAGAACACGGCTCCCGAAATCACGCCCATCCCCTGGCAGGCGGAACTTCCGATTGGGGAGGTCTGTCTCTATGAAAGCCAGACCACGATCCACGGTCCGGTATACCGGGTACGCCAGCGCTGGAGCCTTGGCCAGCCAGCTGCCTAATGGCTGGTCGTCACCAGGCGGTCCAGCTCACGCAGGGCTTCAATAAAGGCGTCGGCCGACCTCTGTTCCGTGCGGAAGTACTCCTCGGCCATGGGCGCCACCTCGCAGTAGTCCGGCATGGCTTCCCCTGCATTGAGCCGGTCGCTCAACTGGGGGAGGAAGACGAACTGGACCCACTGCGGAAACCTGAGCGTATCGACACAGAAGGGCTGGCGACTCGCCAGTGCTTCCGCCGACGGTGCTTCGGATTCCAGCAGGCCATGGCGGCGCAGCTGGACTTCCACCTCGGAAAGGGCCTCATCAAGCATCTGTCGGGCATGCTGGGGATCCGTCATGCCTTGGTCGGCTCCAGCGGCTCGACTTCAACCGCTTCCCCGTGCAGGACCCCATAAAGGTCCTGGAACTGACGTGTCAGGTTATGTTTAGGCGCCATATGGATCAACGGCTTACCGGCCTGATGAGACTCTTTCATCTTCACGGACGAGGACAGCCGCACCGGCAGCACCGGCAGCCCTTCGTCAATGAGCTCCTGAACCAGGCGGCGCGGCAGACTCGCCTGAGACTGGAACTGGTTGGCAATGATGCCCTCCACGACCAGGTCCGGATTGTGGTCTTCCTGCAGCTCCTGAATCTCGCCCATGATGCTGTACAGCGCCTGACGGGAGAAATCATCACAGTCGAACGGAATCAGGCAGCGTTGGGACGCGATCAGCGCGGAACGGGTATAGAAGTTGAGGGCTGGCGCGGTGTCGATGTAGATGGCGTCATAGAGGTCACTCAGCTTCTTTAAATACTCCCGCAACTTATAGATCTTGTGCTTGGCCTCAAGCTTGCGCTCCAGGTAGTCGAGATCCGGGCTTGAAGGCAGAACATGCAGGTTGGAAAAATCCGTGGCATGAACGAACTCTTCGGGTCGCCGACTGGAGATGCGGAACGAGATTGTCTGCTCGAGCAGGTCCGAGACGGTGTCCCGGAGCCTGTCAGCGGGCTGGCCCAACAGGTACTGAGAGGAATTGCCCTGCGGGTCCAGATCCACAACCAGGGTCCGAACTCCGCGACTGGCGCTGATGGCCGCGAGATTGCAGACAATGCTGGATTTTCCGACACCGCCTTTCTGATTGAAAACCACCCGTCGCATGGGTCTCCCCCTTTCCTTTTTGTTGTCCTTGGTTCTGCCGAAGTCTACCAGCCCAGAATATGCTTTACGAACGGGACTGTCAGCCGGCGCTGGTGTTGCAGTGAGGCGTCGTCAAGCTGTTCAAGTATGGCCAGCAGTTCACCGGTATCCCGGGGGGCGCGCTTGAGAATATAACCCGCCACCTCATCAGGAAGGATCAGGCCCCGGCTTGACGCGCGGGCAGTGAGCATCGCATGGCGATCTTCATCCCGGGGCAATGCAAGCTGCACCACCGGCAGCGCGCGCAGCCTGGAGGCAAGATCGGCCAGTGCCCAGTTCTGGGCAGCGGGCGGCGTTTGCGAGGCGATCAGAAGATGCCCGCCTGAATCCAGAACGCGGTTGTAGAGATGCAGCAGGGCCTCCTGCCACTCCGGGGTTGCGGGCAGGGCCTCAAGTTCATCCAAACAGACGAGGTCGAACCGTTCAAAGCCCTCGAGAGCCTGGGGCGCCAACGCGGCTGCCTCACTCAAGCTCAGGTAAAGGGCGTCCCGCCCCTGTTCTTCAAAGGCAAGACAGGCCGCATTGAGAAGGTGGCTTTTACCCACGCCCGAGTCGCCACAGACCAGCAGGGGCTCCGGACCTGGCTCCGCCAGCCACGACTGGATCCGGGTAACAACAGCACTGTTGCGCCCTTCATGAAAGTTGGCGAACCGGGCCTCATCCCGAAGCTTGATGCGCAATGAGAACTGCCCGTCATGGGATGCCGCCATAATAACGATGCCTCCTACATCGAGGGCATGCCGGTATCCCCTTCGTCGGTCGGCCCGGGTTCCGACAGGGGCACGATCTTCAGCTGGTCACGGTCATCAACCGATTCGAGCTCTTCCCCGGAGTCTTCCGACCGCCAGCGGTAGTAGAGCACCCGGCCCTTATCAGCACCCGAAGACGGGGAATCCTGTAGCGACAACACCCCGAAATCCGGGCCAATCGAGCCATTGGCCGGTCCCGCCATCAACCTGAAACGCTTGTCCAGGGCGATGTAATCGCGCACCAGTGGCAGGTCCCCGTGGTAACGAACCGCTAGATGCACCTGATCCCGTTTCATGGCCTGTGGTTTCACCGAGCGTATGGGTTCCATACTCATCAATGCCCTGCGGATTGATGCGTAATCCCCGAGGGAGTTCACATTGGTGGCAATCACCTCGAGATCCCTGGCTTGACGCTCATCCCCGTAGTCAACAGCGAACACCCGGGCAAAGTGGCTTGCCCAGCGATCCATGAGCGCTTCGGCAACATCCGTCCTTGAGTTTCCTTGCACCACCCCATCGACAACCGTCCTTCCGAATGGTTGACGCAGGATCCAGCGGGCCCGCCAGCCTTCACCGCGCCGGCTGACCCTCACGATGGCAATGCGATCCGGGGCGTAGCGCTGTGACGCCTTCTCAATGGGCTCCGGAAACAGCCCCCAGATCTCTGAAAGATTGAGAGTGTCACGATCCTGTTCATCATTGAAAGGCAGAAACAGCGGCACGCCGCGGAGGTTGGCCTGCTTCATCAACGGCCCCTTCCATGGCCCTTTTTCCACCACCCCTGCGGCATCCAGCGGTTGCATGGCGTCCTCAAGAAAAGCAGGACGCGTGGCATCGCGATGCACAAGCTCACGCCGTCCGCGGTCATCAACCACGAACCAGACAAGAACGCCGGGACGGTTGGCCCCCCAGACCGAGGTCCTGCGCCCGGCAAGGGCCCGCCCCAGGGGTGCGGCACTGATGGATACGTGCATTTGCAGCGTGTCGCCGTCCCGTCGATAGCTGTAGGCATTGACGAGTTCAGCGCCACGATTCAGAAGTGCATCCCCACCCTCTCCCCCGGATTCACTCCCCAGGGTTTCAAGCACTTCGCGGCTGCCGGTCAGACGCACAAGCACCTGGGCCAGCGCCTGCTCAAACCCTTCCCGGCGGGCTCTTTCACCGGTATTCGGAACCTCGACAACAGCATCGTAGAGATTATTCACAACCACGCCCCAGGCGGGAGCCGCGGTGCAAAGCACCAGAGCGCCAGCGAGCAGCAGTGCTGCCAGGGCCTTCATCCGGGACCGTTGTTTTCCTGCCACCTGTTTCACCGTGCCCATCCCTTCCTGCAAGCTGCGAATGACGACATAGGATACAACAAGGCCGGGAGTCACGACACCCAGCCATTTGGCGGGGGTTGCGGGGCCTGCTAGAATCCGCCCAATCCCTGCTTCTAGGATACGCATAATGACCGACCAGAACCGAGGAATGAGTTACCGGGATGCCGGTGTCGATATCGATGCCGGCAATGAGCTGGTGGACCGCATCAAGGACAGCGTCCGCCGCACCCATCGACCGGAGGTGCTCGGGGGACTGGGCGGTTTCGGGGGTGCCTTTGCGCTGCCCGAAGGCTACAAGGAGCCCGTTCTTGTCTCAGGAACGGATGGCGTTGGCACCAAGCTGCGGCTTGCCATGCAGCTCGAGCGTCACGATCGGATCGGCATTGACCTGGTCGCCATGTGCGTCAATGACCTGATTGTGGCGGGCGCCGAACCCCTGTTTTTCCTGGACTACTACGCCACCGGCAAGCTTAATCTGGATATTGCCACGGATGTGGTCAAGGGCATCGGCGCCGGCTGCGAAGAGGCGGGCTGTGCCCTTATCGGCGGCGAGACCGCCGAGATGCCCGGGATGTACCAGGGCGATGATTATGACCTTGCCGGCTTCTGCGTGGGTATTGTCGAACGCAAGCGTTTCATTGACGGCAGCCGGGTAGAAGCCGGAGACGCCCTTATCGGCCTCGGCTCGTCCGGTCCGCATTCCAACGGCTATTCACTGATCCGCCGCGTACTGGACGATACCGGCGCGGACCTCAAGCAGTCCGTCGGCACGGAAACCCTGGGCGATGCCCTGATGGCGCCCACACGCATCTACGTGAAACCACTCCTGGAACTTCTGCACCAGTTTGATATCCGCGCAATGGCGCATATCACTGGAGGCGGCCTGACCGAGAACCTCCCGCGTGTGCTTCCCGAAGGTACCGAGGCGGTCATCGATACTCACAGCTGGCAATGGCCGGACATTTTCCAGTGGCTTCAGAAGGCCGGGCGAATTGCCACGGATGAGATGTTCCGGACCTTCAACTGCGGCGTGGGCATGGTTATATGCATCCCGGACACCGTGCGGGATCAGGTCCTTGAGACGCTGAATGACACGGGCGAAGACGCCTGGCTTCTGGGCCATGTGCAGCAATCCGACGGGGCGGCCGGTGTGCGCTTTGTTCCCGACCGCAGCGAGGACGGATGATGGCACAGGCGGTGCCAAGGATCGTGGTCCTTGTATCAGGCGGAGGCACCAATCTCCAGGCCCTAATCGACGCGGCCTCAAAAGAGCAACTGGGGGGGTCAATCGTTGCGGTGATCAGCAACAAACCAGGCGCGGGCGGCCTCGACAGGGCGGCGCGGGCCGGCATTGAAACCGCCGTTGTAAACCACCGCGATTACCCCGAACGCGCGGCCTTCGATGCGGCCCTGCGTGAAACCATTGACGCCTATACTCCTGACCTGGTGGTACTTGCGGGTTTTATGCGCATCCTCACGGACAACTTTGTACGCCACTATCAGGGCCGGTTGCTGAACATCCACCCATCACTATTACCCGCCTACCCGGGACTGCACACTCACACCCGCGTTCTGGAAGCGGGTGATGAGGAGCACGGAGCCACAGTGCATTTTGTCACCGAGGAACTGGATGGAGGGCCGCCCGTGCTACAGGGGCGGGTTCCCGTGCTCACAACCGACACCGGTGAAACGCTCGCTGAGCGTGTACTTCGCCAGGAACACCGAATCTATCCTCAAGCCGTCAGCTGGTTCTGCGAGGGCCGACTGAGACTGACGGGCTCGGGCGCAGAACTCGACGGAACCCTGCTGAGCGAACCCATGGACATAGACAGCGGCGCCCTCTCCTAGCCATTACCATTATTTCATCAATCGGGGTTGAGGCCCGGCGCCGCTTCTCATAGGGTTAACGAACAGCGTCTACCAACAAGGACCTCTTCATGGAACTGATGCAACGGTACCTCCCTCTCTGGCTGGCCCTGTTTGTTGCGATCCCCGCTTTCGCCGACGAGGCTGCGGACAAGCAATCGGAGCCCGAAGCCAGGAAGGTTGAGCTCCACCCCATGGAAGCCACTTACGGGGCAACCCTTGAGCGCGGCGTTTCCATCAGCGGCGAAGCCACCCGCTCGCTGGAAAAGCGCGAAGATGGCCGCTGGCTGTACCGCTTCGATGTGGACTCCTTTATCGCGGACATCCGGGAATCCAGTGTCCTGCGCTACGAGGACCAGCTTGTCATCTCCGACCGGTACCGCTACAGCCTGGAAGGCTTTTTCATCCGCAACCGCAGTACCCGTTACAACTTCAACTGGGAGGACATGCTGGTCCGGTATCTGGACAAGAACCGGGACATCGACATCAGCGATGAGCCCGGAATACAGGACCAACTCGCCGCGCAACTCCAGCTCTGGATTGACCTGCAGGCCGGCATGCAGAAAATGGAATATGTGATCCTGGACGACGAAGGCGACTTCAAGGATTACCAGTTTGAGGTGCTGCGCGAGGAAACCCTTGAAACCCGCAATTTCGGTGACGTCGAGACGGTTCTTGTAGAACGGATCCGCGACGAGGATTCACCTCGGACCACCCTTATGTGGTTCGCACCCGAGTGGGATCACCTGCTGGTCCGGCTGGACCAGCATAACGAGGAAGGCGAAAATTTCGAGATCTATCTCAAGGAAGCCACCCTACACGACCGTGAGATTCAGCCCTGATCCCGCCAGGCCCGCTTCACTTCCTCGGCAATAACCTGGAGGCCGCGGGCCACATCCGCTTCATCCTGTGAGTAGGTCACCCGCAAGCATTCATGGCGATGGCGCCAGTCCTCGTCCGGCAACCCCGGAAAGAAGTAGTGCCCGGACACCACGAGGACACCGCGGGCCTTGAGGCGCTTGTAGAGTTCCAGGCTGCTGATGGGAAGATCCGGGAACCAGAGCCAGAGGAACATGGCGCCCTCAGGGGTGTGCACCCGCCATGGACAGTCTTCACCCATGGCCTCGCGGAACGCGGCCACCGCCTTTTCCATCTTGCGCTGATAGGCCGGCTGCACCTGCTCCCGGCTCATGGAAATGATCTCGCCACTACGCACCAGGGGTTCCGCCAGCATGGCCCCGAAGCTTCCCGTTGCCAGGTTGATGATGGCATTGACTCCGGACAGGGCGCGGATCACGGGCTTATCCGCGATCACAATGCCTGTGCGCGCCGCCGGGATACCCAGCTTGGACAGACTCAGACACAGGATATGCTGCGGCGTCCAGCGTGGCGTGGCCTCGGTGAACATCAGGTCGGGGAAAGGTGTGCCGTAGGCGCCGTCCACAATCAGCGGGATGTCGTGCTCCCGGGCCAGTTCTTCCAGGCCCAGCATCTCGGCGTCGGTGAGCACGTTCCCCGTGGGGTTGGTCGGGCGTGATACACAGATGGCCGCCGTATCCTCGGTGATATCTAGCCCGGAGAAGTCCACCCGGTACTTGAAGAGACGATCTCCGAGTTCATCAATCTCCGGGCGCACGGCACGGAACAGGCCCGGGCTCAGCCCCGCGTCGCCATAACCGATGTACTCCGGCGCCAGCGGCAACAGGATGTGCTTATGGCTGCCATCCGGGTGTTCACCGGCCAGCATATTGAAAAGCATGAAGAAGGCGGACTGGCTGCCATTGGTCAGCGCCACGTTCTCCGGGGTCAGTCCCCAGTCGTACTCGCGGTTAAGCAATTCCACCAGGCTGGCAATGAACTGCTTCTCGCCCTGGGGCGGATCGTAGACGCCGGTCAGGCGCCGGAACTGTTCCGGGTCATCCACCAGCTGCTTCGCGATGGCCTGGAGTCGATCCGTCACCGCGGGAAGATAACCGGGGTTGCCCCCGCCCATCATGATGACTTCATCCCCCGAGGCCATGGCCTCACCCAGGTCATCCATCAGGGAATTGATGCCCGCATCGGCCCCGAGCTTCTGGCCAAAGGTGGAAAGCTTCATTGTATATCCTCGACGGTCAGGTCCGGATACCCCGCCCAGCGTTCGGGCACTTCCAGTCCCAGGTTGCTGACGCCCTCATTGTGCGCCATTCCCAGGATCTCGTGGATGACGCTGGGGTCCGGGGCGCGGGCTTTGCGCAGCATGTCCAGCAGTGCCTCCTGAAACCCCTTTTCGGCGCGGGTCAGGTCGTGATCGTCGAATAACTTCACGAGTTCCTCGTCGCCCAGTCCCTCGCCTTCGGTCACCTCGATAAAGGTAGTCACCGTATTCATGGCGACGGAGGCGCCTTCCGCCGCCCGCTTCTTGTCCGGATTGACATGGCACAGCAGCGCCTGCTCCAGCAGCCACCAGGCGTCCAGGGCCGGTTGGACGCCGTAGACATCATGGTCGTCCGGGTTGGGACACCCGCGTTCCAGGCGGGTCAGTAGTTGAAGCACATCCACATTGTGATCCTTGCGCAGCAGCATGCTCCAACCGAGATTGAGTCCGTCCCGGAAACGGTCACCCGATGCCGGCTCGGTCAGATCCGAGAAGAGGGCAAAGTTCGGAAAAGCGCGCTCAGCCAACGCCAGCAGAAAGGCGAACTGACGCCAGCCTCCAAGCTTGTCCAGCTGTTTCTGCTGCTGTCTGGGATTCATTGATTACCTCGGCCACGCCAGATGGTTCGAATCAGGTCTTGGGAAGGGTTACGCCACGCTGGCCCATGTACTTGCCCTTGCGATCCCTGTAGCTGGTCTCGCAGATCTCATCGGATTCAAAGAACAGCATCTGGGCAACGCCTTCATTGGCATAGATCCGGGCTGGCAGGTTGGTGGTGTTGGAGAACTCCAGGGTCACCTGCCCTTCCCACTCGGGTTCCAGGGGCGTCACGTTCACGATGATGCCACAGCGCGCATAGGTGGACTTGCCCAGGCAGATAGTGAGCACGCTGCGTGGAATGCGGAAATACTCAACGGTCTGGGCCAGCGCGAAAGAGTTGGGCGGAATGATGCAGGATTCCCCGGAGATATTGACGAAACTGTCGTCGTCAAAATGCTTGGGGTCGACGGTGGCCGAATGAACGTTGGTGAAGATCTTGAATTCCGAACTGCACCGCACGTCATAGCCATAGCTTGAGGTGCCATAAGAGATGACACGCCCCTTTGCTTCGGTCTCACGGACCTGATCGGCCTCAAAAGGTTCAATCATGCCGTGTTCCAGCGCCATCTGGCGGATCCAGCGGTCGGACTTGATGCTCATAGGGGATTACACCCGGGCTCGTTGCAAACAGTCGGTAATGATACCGCAGTGTATCGATTAACCAAAACGACCCGAAAACGTCAGACGGTAGAGTCCTCACGGGCGGCTTTCCGGGCCTTCCGCCGCGCTATCAGGAAGCGGTGAAGCCAATGTGAGAACCCGTAACCGGCCACGGCGAAACTGGTTGCCACAAGCAGGCTGCCGATGACGGTAAAGACCACCGAATCCATCGGGCCATCAATCATCCAGGCAGGGAACGGATCACGGGAAAATGGCACCAGTTCGTAGAGAAACTCCCCCAGCTGATGAAAACCCCAATAGAGCGGCCCCATGGTGATGGGGTTGCTCAGCCAGGATACCGCGAAGGCCACCGGGAAATTTCCACGAAGGATAATACAACCAACGATCATGAAAATGGTCTGGAAACCAACCGTGGGGGTCAGGCCGATGAAGAGCCCAACAGCAACACCCCGCGCCGTTGCCTCCGGGCCGCCGCGAAGACACCCCGTCACATAGAGCCAGTGCCAGAGCCTTGGATGGCTGACCAGCCAGTTATGCCCACGACGCCGAAGAACACGATAGCGGGTGCGGAGGGTATTGAGCGCCTTCATGGGGAAACCGCCACCGATTCTACTGCCTGAAATTGAAATGTCCGCCCCTGAATGGCTATTCGAGGCAGACCCTTTTTAACGCAAGAAAAGCGGGATTGCCATTATGTACTCACAGCGCCAATGGAGGCACTGGTATCCCGCTCGCGCCGGGAGAGGATCGCCCCCAGCCGACGCGCCATATCCGCATACAACCGAGCCACTTCCGAATCCGGCTCGGCCACCACCGACGGCGCTCCCGAGTCGGTCTGCTCCCGGATGGTCTGGTGCAGGGGCATCTGCCCAAGGAGCTGGACACCGTAATCCTGCGCCAGGCGTTCGCCACCGCCACTGCCAAACAGCGGCTCATGATGCCCGCAGTTGCTGCAGATGTGCGTGCTCATGTTCTCAACAATGCCAAGTACCGGAATATCCACCTTCCCGAACATCTCAATGCCTTTCTGCCCGTCCATCAGGGCCATGTCCTGGGGCGTGGTCACCACCACGGCGCCCGTCACCGGCACCTTCTGGGCCAGGGTAAGCTGAATATCGCCAGTACCCGGGGGCATATCCACGATCAAGTAGTCCAGATCATCCCACAGGCTCTGGGTCAGCAGCTGCTGCACGGCGCCACTGACCATTGGACCACGCCAGACCATGGGCGTCTTGTCTGTGATCATGAAAGCCATGGACATGGCCTGGATACCATGAGCCTGGAGGGGAACAAAGTACTTTTCCTCCTTCGTCTCCGGCCGGGTCCCCTCCGGGATGCCCAGCATAATCCCGACGTTCGGCCCATAGATATCCGCATCCAGGATACCCACCCGGGCACCTTCGCCAGACAGCGCCAACGCGAGGTTCACCGCAGTCGTGGACTTGCCCACGCCGCCCTTGCCGGAGGCCACGGCAATGATATTGCTGACGCCCCCCATGGGATGGAGCTCGCCCTGGACCTTGTGGGCGTGGATATTCTGGGTGGTGGTAATCGCCACATCCTCCACGCCCTCAATATCTTCAATAGCATGGGTCAGGATGCTGCGCGCGGCACCCGCAATCCCCTGCCAGGCATAACCCAGGCTGATCTCAAAAGAGACCTTTCCGCCATCAATCTCAAGATTGCGGATGGCATCCAGTGACAGCAGATCCTGGTTCAGGTAAGGGTCCTGGTAGGCGGTTCGTATGGCCGACTCAACGGCACTGCGATCAACACTCGACATAGCGTTTCCGGATCCGTTTTTATGACACTCTGGCCCAATAATACCGAGTGGGCATCCGCCGCTGCCAGCGACGGGATGAAAAAAAGCCCGTTGAACGGTATCATCGCCGGTTCAGCAATCCAAACCACGGAGCAACCACAGGCTCATGAGCGAACGCCGCGATATTCTGGTGACCAGCGCCCTTCCCTACGCCAACGGCCCTATTCACCTGGGGCATCTGCTGGAGTACATCCAGACCGACATCTGGGCTCGCTACCAGAAACTCAGGGGCGAGAACTGCCATTACGTGTGCGCGGACGACGCCCACGGCACCGCCATCATGCTGCGTGCCGAGCGCGAGGGTATCACCCCGGAACAGCTGATCGAGCGCATCCAGAAGGAGCACGAGCAGGATTTCGCGGGCTTCCTGGTGAAGTTCGACAACTACTACTCCACCCATTCCGAGGAAAACCGCGAGTTCTCCACCTACATCTACGAACGCCTGCGCGACAGCGGCCACATCGCCACCCGCACCATCACCCAGGCCTACGACCCGGAAAAGGGCATGTTCCTCGCGGACCGTTTCATCAAGGGCACTTGCCCGAAGTGCAAAGCCCCCGACCAGTACGGCGATAACTGCGAGGCCTGTGGTGCAACCTACACTCCCATGGAACTGATCGAGCCGCAGTCCGTCCACTCCGGCGCCACGCCGGAAGAACGCGATTCCGAGCACTACTTCTTCACGCTCCCGGACATGGCGGACTTTCTCCACGAGTGGACGCGCAGCGGCGCGCTGCAACCGCAAATGGCCAACAAACTGGCTGAGTGGCTTGAGGCGGGCCTGCAGGACTGGGACATCAGCCGGGATGCCCCCTACTTCGGATTCGAGATTCCTGACGCGCCCGGCAAATACTTCTATGTATGGCTCGATGCGCCCATCGGTTACCTCGCAAGCTTCAGGAACCTGTGCAACCAGCGCGACGACCTGGACTTTGACCATTACTGGAAGGCGGATTCCGACGCCGAGGTTTACCACTTCATCGGCAAGGACATCATCAACTTCCACGCGCTTTTCTGGCCCGCCATGCTGAAGACAGCGGGTTTCCGCACGCCCACGGCCATCTACTGCCACGGCTTCGTCACCGTCAACGGCCAGAAGATGTCCAAGTCCCGTGGCACCTTCATCATGGCCAACACCTATCTCAAGCACCTGCACCCGGAGTACCTGCGCTACTACTTCGCGGCCAAGCTCACCTCGGGCGTGGACGACATGGACCTTAACCTGGATGACTTCATCCAGAAGGTGAACTCGGATCTGGTGGGCAAGGTGGTCAACATCGCCAGCCGCAGCGCCGGTTTCATCACCAAGCAGTTCGACGGCAAGCTGGGCGGCGAGACCACCGAACCCGAGCGCCTGCGCGAATTCGTGGCCGCCGGCGAGGAGATTGCCGGCTACTACGAGGAGCGGGAATTCGGCCGCGCCATGAAGCGCATCATGGAGCTGGCGGACAAAGCCAACCAGTACGTCGACGAGGAGAAGCCCTGGGTCCTGATCAAGGACGAGAACACCCGCGACCAGGTCCAGGCCATCAGCACCAACGCCCTGAACATGTTCCGCATCCTGATGACCTATCTGGCGCCAGTGCTGCCGGAGACGGCCGAAAACTCAGCGGCTTTCCTGAACACCACGCTGGAGTGGCACAAGCTGGATGATCACCTGCTCAATCACGGCATCAACAAGTTCAAGCCGCTGATGAAGCGCATTGACCGCAAGCAGATCGACGCCATGCTTGAGGCCTCAAAGGAGGCCGTTGCGGAAGACCAGAAGCCGGCGCAAGCCAGGACCGAGGAGAGCAACGTGGACCCCATCGCCCCGCAGATTGAGTTCGACGACTTTGCCAAGGTGGACCTGCGCGTGGCGCGAATTGAGAACGCGGAGCATGTGGAGGGGGCGGATAAGCTCCTGAAGCTGACCCTGGACATTGGTGAGAAGCGGCAGGTCTTTGCGGGCATCAAGACGGCTTATGCGCCGGAGGATCTGATTGGGCGGTTGACGGTGATGGTGGCCAACCTCAAGCCTCGCAAGATGAAATTCGGTACCTCCGAGGGGATGGTTCTGGCGGCTGGACCCGGTGGTTCGGACATCTGGCTCCTGGCGCCTGACTCCGGGGCTACGCCTGGGCTTCGGATTATGTAGTCCGTTGATTTAGGGGGAGGAGGAGAGGTGCCGGGCGGCCTTGTCGGGAACCGCCACAAGTACGTCCGTGTAGGCTGCCCTCCGCCATCCATGGCTCCGGAGCTTCCCGAAAAGGCCGCCCGGCACCTCTCCTCCCCAGACATCAAGCGGCCCGCAACCGAGTTATTTGAAGTGGTAGTGACGAAATAGATAGAACCACCCCGGAGCTCTGAGGCGGGTGGTTGGTGCGTCTTTCCGGGAAGCTCCGGAGCCATGGATGGCGGAGGGCAGCGTACATGGATGTATTCATAGCGGTTCCCGGAAAGACGCATCAACCACCCGCCCAGCACGAAGCTCAAAGGATACCGAAACCATGACCGAATACCTGCTGATACTGGTAAGCACCGTGCTGGTGAACAACTTCGTGCTGGTCCAGTTCCTGGGGCTGTGTCCCTTCATGGGGGTTTCCAACAAACTGGAGACGGCCATGGGCATGTCCATGGCCACCACCTTCGTGCTCACGCTTGCCTCCGTCGTCAGCTACCTCGTCCACGAATACCTGCTGGTCCCACTGGAAGTGGAATACCTGCGCACCATCAGCTTTATCCTCGTCATCGCCGTAGTGGTACAATTCACCGAAATCGTCGTCCGTCGCACCAGCCCGCTGCTGCACCGGGTGCTGGGCATCTTTCTGCCGCTGATCACCACCAACTGCGCCGTGCTCGGTGTCGCGCTGCTCAACATCCAGCGCCAGAACAGCTTCATTGAATCCATTCTCTATGGATTCGGCGCTGCGGCTGGTTTCTCGCTGGTGCTGATACTGTTTTCCGCCATGCGCGAGCGGATTGCGGCGGCGGACGTGCCTCACCCCTTCCAGGGTGCGGCCATCGGCATGATCACCGCCGGGCTGATGTCACTGGCTTTCATGGGATTTACCGGGCTGGTTACACTTTGAACGGCCGAGTACAAGAGACAGCAACACCATGTGGATGAACCTGGCCATTGCCATCGGAACACTGCTGATCCTTGCGGGGCTCTTCGGGGCGCTGCTCGGGTATGCATCCGTACGTTTCCGGGTGCAAGGCAATCCGCTGGTGGAGCAGGTTGATGCGCTTCTGCCTCAGACCCAGTGCGGGCAATGCGGCTACCCCGGGTGTAAGCCCTACGCGGAAGCCATTGTCGAAGGCGATAAAATCAACAAGTGCCCGCCCGGCGGCGATGCCACCATCCAGAGTCTGGCGAACCTTCTGGATGTGGAGCCGGAACCCCTGGATGCCGAGCACGGTGTGGAGCAGGAAAAGCGTGTTGCCTTCATCCGGGAAGACGAGTGTATTGGCTGCACCAAGTGCATCCAGGCCTGCCCGGTGGATGCCATTGTGGGGGCCGCCCAGCTGATGCACACGGTGATTGAAAGCGAGTGCACGGGCTGTGACCTCTGCGTTGACCCCTGCCCGGTGGACTGCATCGACATGATCACCGTCAGCAAGGATATTCGGGAATGGTACCCGAACGCCCCTGCTGATCGACCGTTCACCCATCCCGAACCAGTCATCGCCACAGATCGGCAGCCAGCAGCGGCGGAGGCCGGCGCCTGAGATGGGTCGACCCTTCGATTTCCCCGGTGGCATTGAGCTTCCCGACAACAAGGCGCAGTCCCTGCGCGGGCCCATACGGCAGCCGTCGCTGCCGGACCATTTCTCGGTCCCCCTGCTCCAGCATATCGGCGAACACGCTCGTGCCTGTGTCCAGCCGGGGGACACCGTGCTTAAGGGACAACGACTGGCGGACGCGGATCGGGGCGCCGGTGTGCCCGTCCACGCGCCTACATCGGGCACCGTTACGGCCATCGAGGCACGCCAGGTGCCCCACCCTTCCGGACTGGAGGATTGGTGCGTGCGAATTAAGCCGGATGGCCGGGATCAGTGGACGGAGCGGGTGGATTGCCCGGACTACGCGGAACTGCCGGTCGATGAACAGCTCGAACGGATACACGCCGCCGGTATTGCCGGGCTCGGGGGTGCGGGCTTTCCCACGGATGCGAAACTGGTGGCGGGCGACGGGGCCCGGATCCGCACCCTGATCCTCAACGGCGCCGAATGCGAACCCTACATCACCGCCGACCAGAGCCTGATGCGCGAGCGCCCGGAGGCCATCATTGCCGGGGCACAGATCATCAGGTCACTGCTGGGGTCCAAGGAATGCCTTATCGGCATTGAGGACAACAAGCCCGATGCCATCGAGGCCCTGCGCAAGGCCGCTGACGGGACCGGGATTGAGATTGTGGTGGTCCCCACCCGCTACCCGTCCGGCGGCGAGAAACAACTGATCCAGCTGCTGACTGGGCGGGAGGTCCCCCACGACGGCATCCCCGCCGACATCGGCGTGCTCTGCCAGAACATCGCCACCGCCGAATCCATATATCGGGCGTTGCGCTTCGGCGAACCAATCATCTCGCGCATCACCACCCTGACCGGCAACGCGCTGAAACACCCGGGAAATGTGGAAGCCCGCATCGGAACCCCGATCGGCCACCTTCTGGACGAAGCTGGACTGCAGAAGGGTCAGCTGAAGCGACTGATCATGGGCGGCCCCATGATGGGATTTGATCTGCCCTCGATGACCGCCCCCGTGGTCAAGGGCACCAACTGCCTGATCGCGGGAACAGTCGAGGAATTCCCGGATTCGCCGATCCCGCAACCGTGCATCCGTTGCGGCCTGTGCGAGCAGGCCTGCCCCATGGAACTTCTTCCCCAGCAGCTGTACTGGTTCGCCCGCTCCGGTGAGTACGACAAGGCGGAGAGTTTCAACCTCTTCGACTGCATTGAATGCGGCGCCTGCAGCTGGGTCTGCCCCAGCAATATTCCTCTGGTCCAGTACTACCAGCACGCCAAGGGCGCCATCCGGGAACAGCAGAGGGAACAGGAGGAGGCCGACCGCGCCCGACTGCGGTTCGAGCAGCGCCAGGCCCGCCTTGAAAAGGAAAAGGCGGAAAAGGAAGAACGGCGCCGGGCGCGGATGGAGGCACGCAAACAGAAAGCGTCGGGCGCCGCGCCCGAGAGCACGGCCACCAGCGGGCCCGACCTGGAAACTCTGGCGAAGCGCCGAGATGATGCCCGTGAAAAGGTTGAGGACGCCCTGGCAAGACTGGAAGACGCCCGCGAGACGGCCCCCGAAGCCGTGACCAAGCTGGAGCGTGCCCTGAACAAGCACCAGAAGCGGCTGGACGGCGCGGAACAGGCACTCGCCAATGCCCAGACCCATGGGTCAGTGGAGTAGCCCATGCTGACCACTGGACGCATCATGCAATGGGTGATCGCCGCCACCCTTCCAGGCCTGCTGGCCCTGACGCTCTTCTTCGGCTGGGGCTACCTCATAAACGTGCTCTGGTGCGCGCTGGTGGCCATGGCCACCGAAGCCCTGATCCTGGCGCTGCGCAAACGCCCCATTGCCTTCTTCCTGAGCGACGGCAGCGCTGCCCTCACCGGAGTACTCCTGGGACTCGCCCTGCCCCCACTTCTGCCCTGGTGGATCTCGCTGATCGCCGCCGCCAGCGCCATCATCCTGGCCAAGCAGCTCTACGGCGGCCTCGGCTCCAACCTGTTTAACCCCGCCATGGTCGGCTACGCCCTGGTACTGATCAGCTTCCCGGAAGCCATGACCACGAATTGGGCTCAGCCTTTGGCTCTGCTGGATGAAGCCCCGGGACTGCTGGACACGCTGTCGATGATTGCCGGCTTTGCTGAGTCCACCACCATTGATGGGATCACCGGCGCGACACCCCTGGATGTCTACAAGCATGAAATCGGCTCACGACTGGCCAGCACCGTTACCGCGAACCCCATCTTCGGCGACGGCATCGCCCGTGGCTGGGAATGGGTCAACCTGGGCTTCCTCGCGGGCGGTCTCTTCCTGATCCGCCTGAAAATCATCACCTGGCACATCCCCGTCAGCTTCCTCGGCGCCCTGACCCTGATGGCCCTGCTCTTCGGCTACGACCCCGACCAGTCCGTGCCTGTCCAGATGCATCTGTTCGCCGGCGCCACCATGCTCTGCGCCTTCTTCATCGCCACCGATCCCGTTTCCGCCGCCACCTCCAACAAGGGCAAGCTCTGGTACGGTGCCGGCATCGGCATCCTCCTCTACACCATCCGCGCCTGGGGCAGCTACCCGGACGCCGTCGCCTTCGCGGTACTGCTGATGAACGTCGCCGTCCCCTTCATCGACTACTACACCCGCCCCCGCACCTACGGCCACCGCAAACCGCAACGGGGGCTACCCTCATGAACGCCCTGACCCGCGCCATGCTCCACAACGCCACCGGCCTCGCCCTCTTCGCCGCCATCACCGCAGGGGCCATAGGCATAACCAAGCTCCTCACCGAGGAACGCATCGAACAACAACAGGCCCAAGCCCGCTACGCCGCCCTGCGAGAGGTGATCCCGGAGGACAGCTACACGAACACCCTGGGCACGGATACCATTGCGTTACCGGAAAACGAAGAACTGGGAATCGAGGCTGGCGACAAGGCATACCTGGCCCGCAAGAATAACCGGATTACCGGCGTCATCCTGCCCGTCACGGCGCCCGACGGCTACTCGGGCGATATCGACCTGATCCTGGGAATCAACCGTGGGGGCAAACTGACAGGCGTGCGCGTCACCCAGCACGCGGAAACCCCGGGCCTCGGTGATGCCATCGAAGCGTCCAAAAGCGACTGGATACTGGATTTTCAGGGCCACTCACTGGACAATCCTCCCCCTGAAGACTGGCAGGTAGCCCCAGATGGCGGCCAGTTCGACGCCCTCAGCGGCGCCACCATTTCAAGCCGCGCGGTTGTTAGGGCCGTATACCGGGGCCTGGTATTCTTTGATGAAAACCGTGAAAAACTGCTGAATGAAGGCACTCTTAAGGCCGACTAACCCCTGATATTCGAGGGGGACGAGTGGGGAACCCTGTTCAGGACCCTCTGAGGCCATGGATGGCCGAAGGGAGCGTACATGGACGTATTCACAGCGTGTCCTGAACAGGGTTCCCCACTCGTCCCCCGGCACAATGACCGAAGAGCATTCATGACAGAACCCCAGACAACAGAGATCATCCGCAATGGCCTCTGGAGCAACAATCCAGCTCTGGTCCAGTTACTTGGATTGTGCCCACTGTTGGCCGTGACCAGCACCGTCGTAAATGCGGTCGGCCTCGGCCTGGCCACACTGCTGGTCGTCACCAGCTCCAACATCGCCGTCTCGCTGATCCGCAACTTCGTCACCGAATCCGTGCGCCTTCCCGCCTTTGTAATGATCATCGCCTCCCTGGTGACCTGTACCGAACTGCTCATGAAAGCCTACGCCTACGAGCTCTATCAGATCCTCGGCATCTTCATCCCGTTGATCGTCACCAACTGCGCCATCCTCGGCCGTGCCGAAGCCTTCGCCAGCAGAAACCCCATCCTCCCTGCGGCCCTGGACGGATTGATGACAGGAATGGGTTTCCTGGGCGTTCTGGTAGCACTTGGGGCCATGCGGGAACTTGTTGGCCACGGAACCCTGTTTGCAGGCATGGACCTGCTGCTGGGTCCGGCAGCAGCCAACTGGGAAATCGCCGTATTCGCCAACTACCGCGACGCACTGATTGCCGTGCTGCCTCCGGGGGCTTTCATCGGCCTCGGGTTGCTGATCGCGCTCAAGAACCTGATCGACAGTCAGCTTGAGAAGCACCGCTCAACACAACCGGGAAGCTTTGAACCCGGAAGCAAACGCGTTCGAGTAACAGGGTATTTTTCATGAACGACGCCAAACGTGCGGAAATCTTCGCACGACTCAAGGAAGCTAATCCTGAGCCGACGACAGAGCTGAACTACAGCACCCCCTTTGAGCTTCTGGTCGCAGTTACCCTCTCAGCCCAGGCCACCGACCGGGGGGTAAACAAGGCCACGGAGAAACTGTTCAGGGTGGCGAACACGCCCGAGGCAATTCTTGAACTGGGCGAGGACGGACTGAAGGAATACATCAAGACCATCGGTCTCTACAACAGCAAGGCCAGCAATATCATCAAGGCCTGCCAGGGGTTGGTGGACCGGCACAACTCACAGGTTCCGGAGAACCGAAAGGACCTGGAGGCGCTGCCAGGGGTCGGCCGCAAGACCGCCAACGTTATCCTCAACACCGCCTTTGACCAGCCCACCATGGCGGTTGATACGCACATATTCCGTGTGGCCAATCGTACGGGGATCGCGACGGGAAAAACCGTACGTGAAGTTGAGGACAAGCTGATGAAACGGGTGCCGAAGGACTACCTGAAGGACGCGCACCACTGGCTGATCCTGCATGGGCGCTATACCTGTGTGGCACGGAAACCGCGCTGTGGCAGCTGCGTCATCGAGGACCTGTGCGAGTTCAGGGAAAAGGAACTGCCGTGATCCCTTAACGAAAACGCGGCGCCTGGTTGTCCAGAGCGCCGCGTTTCGGGGCTTAATGCATCAGCCCCGCGTGCCGTGCATTGACCGAAACGCCGGTGTCTCACCGACTCTCACCAATCAATTCTTGCCGAGCATCGCCTGCTTCACGCTTTCCTGCGCCGGCGTATCGCCAAGCCAGATTGCGAACAGCGCCTGCTTGAAGTCCAGGCCACCCTTGACGGTACCTGTCTTCTCGCCATTGCGATAAACGACAACGCCCTGCTCGGGCAGGTAAGCAATGCGGAAATGGTCACCTTCCTTGATTTCCTTCTCGAAGTTCTTCATGAAGGCATCAACGTCTTCCTGGATCGGCTCCATGTTGCCGGAAGTAGCGTTCTCAAAACCTTCAATGGTCGCGTCGGACATGCGCTCACTGGTGATCATGCCGGACACGATATCCAGAGTGATCGCCATGGGCTTGTCACCGCCGATGACCTCATTGGGATTGTCCGTTGATTCCGGCAGGTAGAGGCTGCCTACATACAGGCTCATGAACCACTTGGAGCGAATGCCGCCACCATTGAAATTGAGCTCATTACCTTCAACCGTGATGGTCTCCGGAACCTTAACACCCGCGATTTCCTTGCTTTCGGCATGCGCCGTCAGAGCAAAAGCGGTGAACAGGATAAAGATACTGTAGATCAGTTTTTTCATCGTAAGCTTCCTCATAGTCCGTTTTTCTGAATTATTGTCTTGCTCCGCCGCCCGAACTAAAGGCGCACGGAAACCCGACGATCCTTAACAGGCTTAGCGAGTCTAGCATTGTTAATTGCCGTTAAATGCCCAACAGTTCTCACTGTTTTTCCATTTCCGGCCACGCAACGGACCTCATTCAGACCGCCCCAACACCACGCCTTCCGGAACTGATCCGCATCGCCTCATCCACTGGCAGCACATAGATCTTGCCGTCGTGGCGCAGACCCGTGTGAGCCGCTTCGCGCAGTGTCTCCATCACTGACTCAACGATGTCATCGTTGCAGAAAGTCTCAAGCCGCGCGACGCGGCGGAAGTCATGAATCATCTCCGGGCTCGGCTCCATCTCATTGGCGGCTTCGCGCCGCCCGAACCCCTCGGCATGGATCACGGTAATGCCGGACAGGCCGTCAATGCCCCTCAGGACATTGGCGACCGCCTCGATCCGATCCTGCTTGATGAACGCTTCAATTTTTTTCATGGCTCTATCCTCCGAAATCAGTCTTCCTCGGTCTCGACACGGACCGAGAACCATTTGTACAGGGCGGGGATCACCAGCAACGTCAGAACCGTTGAGGTGATCAGGCCACCCACAACGACCGCCGCAAGGGGCCGCTGCACCTCGCTACCCGTGCCCGTGGCAAACAGCAGTGGAGCCAGACCCAGGGAGGTGGTAACCGCCGTCATGAGCACCGGCCGGACACGCATGCTGGCGCCGCGTATCGAGGCCTCATCCACGGGCACACCAGAGCGCACCAGCTGGTTCAGGTAGGTCACCAGCACCATCCCGTTCTCCAGTGCAATGCCGAACAGCGCGATGAAGCCCACCGAGGCCGGCACCGAGAGGTTCTGGCCGCTGATCCAGAGCGCGGCGACGCCGCCCACCAGCGCCAGCGGGATATTGAGCAGGATCAGCGCCGAATTGCGCAGCGAGCCGAAGCTCATGTACAGCAGCAGGGAGATCAGCGCCAGCGTGATCGGGATCACCACCGCGAAGCGCGCGTTCGCCTTCTGCTGCAGCTCGTACTGACCGCCCCAATCCAGCCGGTAGCCAGAGGGAATGGAAACCCCCTGATCGATGGCGGCCTGAGCCTCCTCGACGAAACCCCCGATGTCACGACCGGTGACGTTGGCCTGAACGGTGATGTAACGCTGGGCATCCTCACGGCTGATCTGTCGCGGCCCCTCCAGAGTCTCGATGGTGGCAAGCTGGCTCAACGGGATCTCCTCGCCCCCAGGCGCTTCCACCAGGATGTCACCAATGGATTCCGCATCGTCGCGGAATTGTTCCTGATAGCGCGCATAGATGTCGAAGCGCCGGATGCCGTCATACACCTGGCCGGCGGTGGTACCGCCCACGGCGTTGCGGATCAGATGCTGAACGGTATCAAGGTCGATGCCGTAACGGCTGAGCGCTTCCCGGTCGGGGCGGATCCGCATCTGCGGTGCACCGGTAACCTGCTCGGCCTGCACGTCCGCAGCACCACTGATGCCGCGCACCACTCCCGCGATCTCATCCGCCTTAGCCTTGAGCGTCTCCAGCTCATCCCCGTAAAGCTTGATCGCAAGCTCGGACTTCACCCCGCCGACCAATTCATCCACCGAGAGCTGGATGGGCTGGGTCATGTTGGTCATGATGCCCGGCATGCCCTTGAGCTTCTCACGGATGGCCTTCTCGATGTCCGCCTGGGATTCGTAGCCGTAGCTTTCCCACTGATTGCGCGGCTCCAGGTTCACCAGCGAATGCACGGAATTGATCGGGTCCGCGTGGGCACCGACCTCGCCACGGCCGATGCGGCTGACGGTCTTCTTGACACCGGGAACGGACAGGATCCGTTTCTCCGCAAGCATGGTCTGACGTTTCGCCTCGCTCAGCGAGATCGAAGGCGCCAGGGTCAGGTTCACGATCAGATCGCCCTCGTTCAGCTTGGGCCGGAACTCGGAGCCCAGCTGCGGGAAGATAGCGCCGCCGATCAGCAGCAACACCACGGCCAGCGCCACCGCCGCCGATCGTTTGCGCACGAAGAACCGGACCATGGGCCGGTAGGGCACCAGCAGCCAGCGCAGGACGACCGGTTCCCGTGACTCGCCGTCTCCGGCATCCCCTTTCGGGCGCCGCATCAGCAGATCACCCAGCACCGGTGTCTGGAAGAGCGCGTAGATCAGCGAACCCAGCATGGCCAGCGCCACGGTGTAGGCCAGGGGCCGAAAGGTTTTGCCCTCCACCCCCGTAAGGGTGAACAGCGGGATGAACACGATCACGATAATGGCGATTGCAAACAGGATCGGCTGTCCCACTTCGCGGCACGCCCGCCCGACCACATGGATGCGGGGCTCTCCGGGAGGTGACTCACGCAGGTGGCGGTCGATGTTCTCGACCATGACGATGGTGCCGTCCACCATCAGGCCTATGGCGATGGCCAGTCCCCCGAGGCTCATCAGGTTCGCGGAGATGCCAAAGTAGTACATGCCGATAACGGCAAAGAGCACCGAGAAGGGAATCGCCGTTGCCACCACCACGCTGGCGCGGACACCGCCCATGAACACCAGCAGCACCGCGACGACCAGGACAATGCCCTGGAGCAGCGAATTGGTGACCGTATCCACGCTGTTCTGGACCAGGGTCTTCTGCTCGTAATACGGCACGATCCGCACACCCTCAGGCAAGCTGTTCTGGATCGTCTCGAGCCGTTTCTCCACCCGCTCGATCACGCCGGAGGTGTTGGTCCCGAAAAGCTTTACGACCATACCGGAGACCACCTCACGCTCGCCATTGAGCGTCTGCATCCCCTGCCGGACCTTGCCGCCGATCTCCACTCTGGCCACATCGCGCAGGTGGATTGGGCTGCCATCCCGGCTTTTCACCGTGATCGACTCAAGATCCTTGATGGTTCGCGCCAGTCCCACGGAACGGATCACGAACTGTTCACCGTTCTGCTCCAGGTACTGCGCGCCCACGTTCAGGTTATTGGACCGAACCCGCTCGGTAACCTCTTTGAGCGTCAGGTCGTAGCGCTGGAGTGCATCCTGGTTCACGTTCACCTGGTACTGCTTCTGGAAGCCGCCAATACCCAGCACCTCCGTCACGCCCTTGACGGTCTCCATCTGCGGCTTGACGAGCCAGTCCTGGATTGTACGCAGCTCGGTCAGGTTATACTCATCTCCGGGTGCGTCCAGGTAGTAGTACAGAACCAGCCCCTGCCCGGTGGCAATGGGCCCCATCTGGGGTGAGCCGAATCCCTCCGGGATTTTCTCCCGCGCCTTCTGGAGGCGTTCGTTAACCACCTGTCGGGCGAAGTAGATGTCCGTTCCATTCTCGAAGTAGACACTGACAACCGACAGCCCGAAGTTCGAAACACTGCGTATCTCGCGAACATTGGGCAGGCCGGTCATGGCCCGCTCAACCGGATAGGTCACATATTTTTCAACCTCAAGCGGGGCGAGCCCCTCGGTCACGGTGAATACCTGGACGAGCTTGGGCGACACATCCGGGACCGCCTCCACACCGAGACGCTCCCAGGAGTAGACCCCACCCCCGAAAACGAGCAGGGCCAGCACAACCATCAGAAGACGGTTGCGCAATGCCAGATCAATCATTCTTGCAATCATTACGGTAATCCTATGGATTCATTGGCCCGGTGCGCTCAGTGCGAATGCCCGGCGCTCTCAAGCTTGTCACGCCCGAATTCGGCCTTGAGGGTGAAGGTGTTGACCGCTGCGTAGCGTTCACCGGCTTTTAGGCCTTCCTGAATAGCCACACGGCCCTTCGATTCAGGGCCCGTCCTGACCGGCCGCGCCTCAAAGCCATCGTCAGTGCGCACAAAGACCGTCGACTGGCCGTTCATGGTCTGGATAGCGGTGGCTGGCACTACAACATCCGCCTCAACACGCTCGACGGTCACGCTGGCGGTCACAAACTGACCCGGGTACCACTGGCCGGAAGCGTTCTCCAGCACAACGCGAGCCTGTGCCGCGCGCGTAGCCTCGTGCATCAGCGGCGTAATGTAGGTGATGGGGCTTGAAGCCGATGCCTTGGAGTCATCCGCCTGCACCATGACGCTCTGACCGGTCGCCACATCATCGATGCTCTGGGGGAAGATACTGAGTTCGGCCCAGACCTGTTCACGGCTTGCAATGACAAAGGGCGAGTCACCGGAACCGGCATCCACCCGCTCGCCACGGGTCAGGTGGCGCTCGATGAGAGTGCCGTCCGTTGGCGCCGTGAGCTCATACCGCGCCAGGCTGTCATTGGTGTCCAGGTTGAGGGCGTTGATGGCCTCCTGGGTCATACCCAGCGTCTGCAGTTCGCGGCGGCCCAGTTCCACCTGCACCTGGGCATCGCTCAGTGCCTGACGGGCCTCCTGCAGTTCGGCCTCGGAGGCAACCTGGTCTTCGGCGAGGCGACGCTTGCGTTCGAACGTAGCCTGGGCCAGCTCCAGTCTGGCCTTGGCCGCCAGATAATCCGAACGCACCCGCGCAAGCTCGCGGCTGGAGAGCACCGCCAGGACGTCGCCCTTCTCAACGCGTTCACCGCTTTCTTTCAGAATCTGTTCCGCCCGGCCGGGCACGCGCGCGGTTACATGCGTGATAAGTCCTTCGTCGAACACGATCTCGCCGGGAAAATCGCGGGTAAGCGCAATGCTGCCTGGTGCGGCTTCACGGATCTCGAGGTTAAACTCGCGGATCACCTCATCGGAAAGCGCCAGATGGTTGCCTTCACCCTCATGTTCGGAAGCATCCTTTTCATTACCTTTTCCCTGGCTTTCATGCCCTTCGCCACTGTGGTCATCGTCCTGCTTTCCGGATGCGTCATGCTGTTGATCGCCTCCGGCCTCTTCATGGCCGTGACCATCCCCCTCGGAATGCTGCGCCTCCGCGTGGGAGCCGCTATCGTGGCCTTCTTCGCCAGAGTGCTCGTGCTCGCCGCAACCAGCCAATACCAGGGCCAGCGCGGGAATAAGGACGTAGTACCGCTGTTTCATCACATTGACTCCCGTGGGGCCAGTCCGGCCGCCTCTTTCAGTTTCAGTTGTGCCGTACGCGCTTCCAGCAGCAGGTCCGCCTCGGTGCGCTCCGCGCGCCAGACCGTCTGGGTCGCGTCAATCAGTTCGGTAAGCGTGACGTTGCCCGCCCGGTAGCCTTTTTCCGACTGCGTCAGGACCTGGCGGGAGGGCTCCAGAATGCGCGCCCGGTGCTGCTCAAGGCGTTCAAGCAGGCGTGTGAGCGTCTGGTGGGCCGAGCGCAGCTGGCGCTCCAGCGCCAGACGCTTCTGGCGCACCCCTTGACGCGCCTCATCCGCCCGGCCCTGTGCGGAAGCCACCTGGCCGCCGTAGGTGGTGTAGAGCGGCACTTCGATACCCAGTCCAACAGAGTAGGCACTCGCAGCCTCTCCCCGCAGGTCGAAGCGTTTGTGCCCTAGCGTCAGGTTGAGATCCGGAATACGTGAGGCGCTGGCCTCACTAACCCGAGCCTCGGCGGCCTCGGTCTGGCCGCGGGCCTGCACCAGGGCAGGATGACCTTTGAGTCGGTTGGTCAGGGCCTCCAGCGCCGGGGCAGTCTCCGGTGTCCGGCTCGTCACAAGCTCCGGGGCGTCCTTGGTGGGAAGATCCAGCTGCTCCCGGAAGCGCTCCGTCACTTGCGCCTGCTTGCGCTCAGCGTCACTCAGGGCCGCATCCGCCTCGGCCGCCAGCACCGAGAGCCGGCTCGCCTCGCGGGGGGCGATATCCCCGGAATCGGCCCGCTTACCGGCGATCTCCTCAAACCGCTCGGCCTGTTCCTTCTCGCGCTGAGCAATGGCGGTGCGGGCCTGCGAGTGGCCCAGCGTCTGATAGAGGCGCGCCGTTTCGTGGGCGACGCTCAGCCTGGCCTGACTGACCCCGGCCTTCGCCGCCGAGACCGCCTGCCGGGCGGCCTCTTCCTGCGAGCCGATGCGACCGCCAATGGGGATGGGCTGCATCAACTGGACGTTCTGGATGCGGACATCGTCGGTCTGCAGCTCCTGGCCCAGAGCATCGCCCGCGGTAACGCTGACCGACGGGTTGGGCCAGATGCCGGATTCCTGATACTGCCCCTTTTCACTCGCCAGCGCCGCCTGTTCGCGCTGGACTGTCGGGGACACTCTTATGGCTCGTTCAATGGCTTCCTGCAGGGTCCAGGGTTGTGCAAAGACACGGCCGGCCGTCAGGAACAGGATTCCCGCAACCAGCGCCCATGGCACACGCCCACCCCTGCAGCAGCCTGGTTCTGGCTTCTGCATGTGGTTCTCCGAATAGATTCTGAACAGATGCGACGGCAAAGCGGACTCGTTTGCCGTCAAGGACAGTGATCAGGCGTGTGCTTGTGGGGGACCTCGGGGCTGGGGAAGCGCGTATCGAGGTGGAGGCTGTGGCGCCCGGGTAATATCAATGCCGGGCACCACGGTAGCCGCGGGAACGGATCTCAGCAGAGGCTGATCAACCGCAACCGCGTCCAGAGGCAGATCAGTTGTGTGCTCGCGCACCAACTGGTCCGGACTGAAATTCGACTGATCCGCATGCTGCGTGTGGGAAAAATCAGTATGGACCGACTCGCCCATGAACGCGGTGTGTTCACCCAGTCGGTGGAAATGCAGCGTGGCTCCAAGCGCCAACTGCAGCATCAGGAACGCAATAACCACACCGCTAAGCCACTTAAGGCGTGGCACACTGTGCGTTCCAGTATGTGGTTGCATTGCAGTCATCACTGGTTTCTCAGGGTCGCGAACACGCTTCATTTCAATCGATACGTTAGAGGAACCCATCTTTGTATTCAACCGTCGATGCCGCCATGGTAGAAACGGAACTCCGTCAATCCCAGCTCTGAAACCAACACTAATCCGGATCCGGTGGCTCCTGTCCATGATAGCGGCACAGCTGGTGATCACTGAGCACTTCGATGATCCGGCACTCCCCGACTCTGTCCCCATCACACTGCACAATCATCCGACGCAGCTCATCACGCAGCGTGGCAAGGCGCGCCAGCTTCGTTTCAACCTCCTCAAGGTGGCGTTTGGCCAGGCTGTCGACATGGTCACAGGGCATGTCAGGCTGATCCGACATGTCGAGCAGTTCGCGTATCGCCTCCACCGTAAATCCGAAATCGCGGGCATGGCGGATGAAGGTGAGTCGTTTGATGGCGGCTTCCGTGTAGCGCCGCTGGTTGCCGGCATTGCGCTCGGGCGGCGGCATTAATCCGATCTCCTCGTAGTAACGGATCGTCTGGACCTTGCAATCCGTACGCTCGGCCAGCGTACCAATGGACAGGTCCGAACTATCCTGGCCAGTCCTCTTTCCACTCATGGCTTGAACCTCTAGTGGCTGTAGGGAATATCCTGCTGGTCACTACCCATGAACGCAATGCCTGGAGGACACCCATGACCGATCAATCACGGACTCCAGCCGCTGGCGAACACCAGCGTTTCCGGGTCGAGGGCATGGACTGTGGTGGCTGTGAGCGCAAGGTTGAGGCCGCCGTCGCGAGACTGGACGACGTGGCAGACGTCAACGCCAATGCCAGCGTGGGGACGGTCGATGTAGTCGCTGAAGAAGACGCCACCCCTTCATCGCAGGCCATTGAGGCGGCCATACGTAACCTCGGCTACTCGCTGGCCCCCAAGGACAACGCCGGCGCGTCGACAAGCAACGCCGAGCCTGAACCCTGGTGGCAAACCCCCAAGGGGAGGCTCGTCCTGGCTACTGGCGTCCTTCTGGTCGTGGCGCTCACCCTTCACCTCACCTGGCCGGCCCTGGGCAACTGGCCGTTCATCATCGCCACCCTGGTGGGGCTGGTCCCCATCGCCCAGGGGGCCTGGCGCGCCTTACGCGTCGGTCAGCCCTTCACCATTGAGATGTTGATGACGATTGCCGCCGGCGGGGCGTTGCTCATTGATGCCGCGGCCGAGTCCGCGGTCGTGGTCTTCCTGTTTGCCGTGGGTGAACTACTTGAAGGGGTGGCGGCTTCCCGTGCACGCCGCAGTATCTCGGCGCTCGCCGATCTGACCCCTTCGACGGCCCAGTTGCTCGAAAACGGAGAGCCCCGGGAAGTGGCCGCCAGGACCTTGCAGCCTGGCCAAAGGGTACTGGTGCGCCCCGGCGATCGAGTGCCCTGCGATGGTCAGATTATTGAAGGTGGCTCCTACCTGGACGAGTCGCCGATCAATGGCGAGTCAGAGCCCCGCTACAAGCAGATTGAAGATGGGGTATTTGCCGGAACCATCAACCTTGAAGGGGTGCTCAGGGTAGAGGTGACGCGCGGGGCGGAGGACAACACCATCGCGCGGATCATTCGCCTTGTGGAAGACGCCCAGGCCGCAAAAGCACCGGTGGCACGGTTCATTGATCAATTCGCGCGCTGGTATATGCCAGCCGTCGTCTCAGTGGCCCTGCTGATGGCAACGGTGCCACCGGTTGCCATGGGCATGGCCTGGTCGGAATCGGTCTATCGCGCGCTGGCGCTGTTGTTGGTCGCCTGCCCCTGTGCCCTTGTCATCTCCACGCCTTCGGCCATCGCCGCCGGTCTTTCCAGCGCGGCCCGTCGGGGACTGTTGATCAAGGGCGGCGGCGTGCTGGAAACCCTTGGCAAGCTCAGGACGATCGGCCTGGACAAAACCGGTACCCTCACGGCTGGCACTCCGCAGGTCACGGATATCGAAGTCTGGGCTGATGGCGATAACGAACGGGACGTCCTGCGCGAGGCCGCCACACTTGAGCGGGAGTCCAGTCATCCGATTGCCACCGCGATCGTTGCCTGTGCACGCGAACGCGATCTGGCACTGCCGGGCATTGACGCTGCGCATGCCCTTCCCGGTTCCGGCGTGGCCGGGCGGATTGAAGGGCGGGAACTGAAGCTCGTCAGTCCCCGCTATCTGGATGAATTGCTTGAGGCCTGGCCCGAGCGTCGCTCGCGAATCGAAGCCCTGGAAAACGAAGGAAAGACCCTTGCTGTCCTGCTCGAGGGAGAACGGTTACTGGGAGCCATTGCAGTGCGTGACGAGCCGCGCCGGGATGCCAGGCAAGGGTTGGAGGCTCTGGAGCGGCTGGGCGTCAAGGCGATAATGCTCAGCGGTGACAATGCACGCACCGCCGCGGCAATCGGTAAGACGCTGGGCATCGAGGCCTATGGCGAGCTGATGCCTGAAGACAAGGCGCATCGAGTGCGTGAGTGGCAGACGAATGGCCATGGGCCGGTCGGCAAGGTCGGCGATGGCATCAACGATGCGCCGGCGTTGGCCGCAGCGGATGTGGGGATCGCCATGGGCGGAGGCACGGACGTGGCGCTCGAAACGGCTGATGCCGCTCTGCTCAAAAACCGGGTCACTGGTATTGCGGAGTTGATTGATCTATCGCGCGCCACGCTGCGCAACGTCAAGACCAACGTGGCGTTGGCGCTGGGTTTCAAGGCGATCTTCCTGGTCACTACGGCGTTGGGCATTACTGGCCTGTGGATTGCCGTAATGGCCGATACCGGCGCTACGGTTCTGGTCACCCTGAATGCCATGCGGCTGTTGGGATATCGCTTCCAATGAATGGCGTCGTCCGACGTCGCGCTGCATACTACCTGGGGTTGGCCGGAAATCCGGGCCAAACTTAAAAAGCATGGATCAGGGAGAGACAACTATGTCATACACGATCAGTCGGGTTATCAAAGACGGGGATTTTGCGGCAGTGGACGATAGGGCGCGTCAGGCTCTGGCCGACCACGGTTTCGGGGTCCTGACGGAAATTGACGTCAAAGCCACCATGAAGGAGAAACTGGATAAGGATATGTCCGAGTACCGGATTCTCGGCGCCTGCAATCCCAATATGGCCTGGGAGGCCATTGGGATTGAACCTCGTGTCGGAGCAATGCTGCCCTGCAATGTCATTCTTCGGGAAAGCTCGGAAGGCATTGAAGTCAGCGCAGTAGACCCCGTAGCGTCCATGACCGCCATTGATAATGATGAGCTTAAACAGGTTGCGGGAAAAGTCAGGGATATGCTTTCGGATGTTGTTCAATCCATCTGAAAACAGAAATGAAACTGCTCGGCGTCGCTGTTAGCGACGCCAATCCGAATCAAGCCTCAAAAAGCATGTCGCCTGAGAGCCCCTCCTTCTCAAGGATCTCCCGCAGACGGCGCAGGGCTTCAACCTGGATCTGGCGCACCCGTTCGCGGGTCAGCCCGATCTCGGAACCCACTTCCTCCAGCGTGCTGGTGTTGTAGCCCCTAAGGCCAAAGCGACGGCATAGGACTTCCTGCTGCTTGTCGCTGAGCTGGTCAATCCACTGCTCGATGCAGCCCTTGATGTTGCTTTCCTGCAGCTGGGAGGCCGGGTCGGCGGAACCTTGATCCGGAACCGTATCCAGCAGTGACTTGTCACCATTGTTGCCAATGGGTGTGTCCACGGAGGCCACGCGCTCGTTCAACCCGAGCATGCGCTTGACGTCCGCCACCGGCTTATCGACCTTGTTCGCGATTTCCTCGGCAGTGGGCTCGTGATCCAGCTTCTGGCTGAGCTCGCGGGAAGCACGCAGGTAAAGGTTGAGCTCCTTAACCACGTGGATCGGCAGACGGATGGTGCGGGTCTGGTTCATGATGGCCCGCTCGATGGTCTGGCGGATCCACCAGGTCGCGTAGGTGGAGAAGCGGAAGCCACGCTCCGGGTCAAACTTCTCCACCGCGCGGATCAGGCCCAGGTTCCCCTCCTCGATCAGGTCCAGCAACGTCAGACCCCGATTGACATAGCGCCGCGAAATCTTCACCACGAGGCGCAGGTTGCTTTCGATCATACGGCGCCGGCCGCTTTCATCCCCCTGACGCGCCAGGCGGGCGAAATGGACTTCCTCCTCCGGCGTCAGCAGTGGTGAAAAACCGATTTCGTTGAGATAAAGCTGCGTTGCATCCGCCTGCTGGCGGCCTGACTGACTGTACCGGGAGGAATTGTTGCGGGCACGCTCAAGTGCTGCGGCCCCATCATCCTCGGCAACTGTTGCCTGCACCGGCGCCTCAGCCACCGCAGCCTCTTCATCCAGAGCCACTTCCTGAACTATTTCGTCACGCTCTACCGACATAGTTTTCACCCTGCCTTATAATACTACCCCTTGAAGACTTCCATTATTGTTTGATTTTCAGGAAGCCACTTTGTCTAGCGAGGCGGCAGATACTGCGCCGGATCGACCGGATCCCCTTTTCTTCTAATTTCAAAGTGAAGCATGGTCCGGTCCGCTCCGGTGCTCCCCATCTCGGCGATCGTCTCGCCCTGGCTGACTTTCTCGCCCTCCTCAACCAGGATGGCCCGGTTGTGGGCATAGGCACTGAGAAAGTGTTCGCTGTGATTGACAATGATCAGATTGCCGTATCCCAGCAAACCGCTGCCCGCGTACACCACACTCCCGTTGGCAGCAGCCGCGATGGGGTCTCCCGCATCACCGCCGATATCAATACCTTTATTCATATCGGCGCTTTCAGATGAATATTTCGCAATAACCGGGCCAGAATGAGGCCAGCGCCAAACAATGTCATTATCGGAAGTATTGCCGCCCTGTAACGCTTTGTTACGAGCTTGGTTTTCGGAAGATGGCCTGGAGGATGATTCCCGGCTACTCGATGAGGAGCTTTCAGAGGTCTTTGGGGAAGCGCTTTTCGCGCCCTGATCGCTGGAACCCGATGAAGACCGGCTGGCCACTGAACGCGAACCGCTTCCCGGCTCCACCTCTCTGTCCAGGCGGATAACATCACCGGGATGAATCTCGTAAGGCGGCCCAATCCCGTTGGCGGCCGCGAGATTCCGGTAGTTCCAGCCATATCGCATGGCAACGCTGTAGAGGGTTTCCCCCTCTGAAACCACGTGCCGTCCCCAGGTCACTCTGGGGTTGTAATCGTCATCAAGAAGCAGTTCCGTCGAATTACAGCCACTGAGCACAAGCAGTGCCACCAGACCGATAAGGCCGGAAACAGAGTTGATAAAACGGCGCCGACTCATAAGGTTACCGCTTACTTTTGAAGCCCGGTATGCCATTTTTCTATGCTTTTTTGGAATTTTGTTACCATTTTGATAACCAAAAGATCTTAATAATTAACCAAAACATGAATTTTCTCCGGTAACCCGCTCTTTTATCTGTATAAATTTTGGGCAATCTGGAGTTACATCATTAAGATTGGTGTTACCTGGAGGAACACTACCGGTAACAGATCACACGAATTCTGTGAGCTTGCTCCCGGGGTTACATCTTTTCCTTAATACAGTATTACAGGAGTTGCCCTTTTCTTCCGGAGTCTACTCTTCCGGGCCCGTGACGTCAGATCCAGAAAAGCGCTCAAGGAGCATGACCAGACCAATCCCCGTCAGCAGCACAATACCAACAGCAAGCACCTGATGGGGCTCACCAGTGACTTGAGCATAGTGCAGAGGACCGAGATTGTCGTGAACCAATGCATCGGAAGGCAGCACGCGCCAGGGCCAGAGGTTGGCGAGGGAGCCAAGCATGATGCCCGCCAGGACGGCCAGCGTGGCGCTGGGGTAACGGTCCAGTGTTGCCGAAACCGCGCGCGCCATGGCGACAAGCCCAAGGGCACAGCCAGTGGCAAAGAATGTCAGAATGGCGAGATCACCCCCCCTGACAGCACCCAGAACCGGCTCATAGAGCCCCAATAGAAGAAGGATAAAGCTTCCCGAAATACCGGGCAGGATCATTGCGGAAATGGCAATGAAACCGGCGCCAAACGCAATCAGGGGGGTCAGCTCCAGGGCAGCGGGCGTCAACTGGGTAATTCCCCATGCCACAAGGGTACCCGCTGCAAGGCCGAAAAAAGCCGGCACACGCCAGTACGGGACCTGACGGCCGACATGAATGATGGCGCCCACGACCAGGCCAAAGAAAAATCCCCGTACCAGGCGCTCGTGGTTCTCAAGCAGGTACCCGATGCCGTGAGCCAGGCTGATTACACTGATCAGGATGCCGGTCAACAGCAGCAGCAGGAAAGCGCCGTCGACACGACGGAACGCCTCGGGGATGCTGCGTTGACGCACCAGGAGCACGGCAGCTTCCGGAATCTGCCCGAGCGCATTGAGAAGGCGCCCGTAGATGCCCGTAATAAGGGCCATGGTCCCACCGGAGACCCCGGGCACGATATCGGCCGCCCCCATCAGGCAGCCGCGGGCGATAATCCCCGGAGTGGAGTGGTTTCCGGGGCCGTTGGTCATCGCACCACGCCACCGAGCACGGGCACGAATCGCACGGGCTCGATCTCGCGGCGCTCAAAGCTGTCCCCGCGACGCGTTATACAGGTCAGCATCTGAGTCTCATAGCCCAGAGGGACGACCATGGTTCCACCCTCATCCAGTTGTTTGAGGAGTGTCTCCGGAACACCGCCGGGGGCCGCTGTGAGAATCATGCCATCAAACGGAGCGGCATCGGCCCAGCCCTGACTGCCATCCCCCAGGCGCAGATGCACATTCCGGTAGCCTAGACGTTGGAGCCGCTCGCGGGCCTGCTTATGCAGCGGGCCAATCCGCTCGATGCTGTAAACCTCACCCACCAGCTCTGCCAGGACAGCGGTCTGGTAGCCGGATCCCGTGCCCAGCTCCAGAACCCGTTGTGCGCCCGCCTCCATCAGGAGTTCGGTCATGCGCGCCACCACATAGGGTTGCGACAGTGTCTGCTGATGGCCAATCGGCAACGCCGTGTCCTCATAGGCGCGGTGGGACAACGCTTCATCGAGGAAGATGTGGCGAGGGACCCTCGATATGGCATCCAGAACCTCGAATCGCTCGATGCCTTCTTCCCGAAGACGCTCCACCAGACGCATGCGCGTCCGCTGAGAGGTCATACCGATACCCTGGAGTTCCGTATTCATTTACAACCCGTCTTTCAACCAATCACTCAGACTTTGGAATGTATCATAGTGCGTCATATCCACTTTTACAGGCGTAATCGATACATACCCTTCCCGGATGGCATGAAAATCCGTTCCGGGTCCCGCGTCATCCTCATCCCCGGCAGCGCCAATCCACATCATCTCACGTCCGCGCGGACAGGAAATACGCTGGGGCAGCTCGCCACGTCCACGATGCCCAAGGCGGGTAATCTGGACGCCCCGCAGATCCTCCCACTCCACATCGGGCACATTGACGTTCAGTACCGTCTTGGGTGGCACGGCAAGCGGATCGGGACGGGAAAGCAGGGCCCGGACCACCCGCGCCGCTGTCTCGAAATGCCAATTGCCCCGGTTCGCCAGGGACACGGCAATGGGCGGATGCCGCAGCAGTCGACCCTCAACGGCAGCCGCCACGGTCCCCGAGTAGAGGATATCGTCCCCCAGGTTGGAGTGGGTATTGATGCCGGAGACGACCCGATCAAATTCGATATCAAACATGTCCCCGATACCCAGGTGGACACAGTCGGTCGGAGTGCCATCAATGGCCATGAACCCATTGGGAAGCTCGGTGGCGGACAGGGGGCGGGTGAGCGTCAGGGCATTGCTCGCCCCGCTGTGATCCCGGTCAGGCGCGGAAACCCGCAGCTCGCCCAGGTCCAGGAGCGTGTCATAGAGAGTCTGGAGCCCCGGGGAATGCACCCCATCATCGTTGGACAGTAGAAGTTTCATGAGTTCCGGACGTCGTCGTCAATAATCAGAAGTTCATTCAGGATGGCGGTCGCGAAGGCGCCCCTGGGCAGGGTAAACGTCAGGAGCACCGAGTCGCCATCATGATCCAGAGCGCAGTTTAGCGGTTTCACGGCGAGCGCGCGACGAGCTGGCTGCATTCTTGTGGCCCGGAAAAGCGCCATGAAATGCGGATAGTTACCGGCAAACGCCAGCTCCCGCCCGGCCAGGGGTTCTCGGGCGCCGCAGGCGTCATCGCCAAAGAGCGGACCCGATGGCTCGGGGTCCGGGTCCCCTTCCGCCACCTCCTGCCAGTCCCCTGCCCGCATTCGCTGTTCCAGCCATTCGTTGAAGAGCCAGCTGCGGGCCGCGGACAGCAGCATGCCCGAACGAGCCCGCTTGCGCGGGTTACGCAGTGAGTCCGGATTAAGCTCAGCTGCCGCGTCCAGGTTACTCCCGCCCCAGCCAAACCGCTGTGGCCCGAAGTAATTAGGGCACCCCTGCTCGGTTACCTGGCGCCAGCGCTCCGCCAGCAGCGCCTGGTCCGCATCCAGCGAGCGCACGCGGATACGAAAGTGGTTGTATTCATGCTGGCCCCGGCGCAGCTTGCGCTCGTGGCGATGCTGGTCCTGGACCCGCCAGCGCTGGGACACCCGGCCAATGAGCGCCTGTTCCCGCTCCGTCGGACAGGGAACACTGAACCATTGCCGAGTGATGGCCTGGCGGTCCTTACGGCCGCAATAACCGACATCATAGTCGCGACACCCGGCCAACTCCGCAACAGCGCGCGCCACATAGTCGGTATTGTCCCCATCCTTCTCCAGGTACAGCAGCAGGTGTTCACCCGTACCGGTGGGCTCCCAGCCGAGCGCTTCAGCAACCTCGAAGTCGGCGTTCTCACGCCGGATCCGGCCCTGTCCCGCCGGGCGACCCCAGGCCCGCTCCCATTCCAGCTTCCACGCACTCACGATGGGGATTGGTCCGCATTACAGTTCTCGACAAGACAGACCGCCTGTGCCGCAATGCCTTCTTCGCGGCCCACGAACCCCAGTTTCTCGCTGGTGGTCGCTTTCACGCTAACCCGCTCCGGGTTCACGGTCAGGTCCTCGGCAATGTTGTGCCGTATGGCCTCCACGTGGTCGGCCATCTTCGGTGCCTGCGCAATCACGGTCGCATCCAGGTTGACCAGGCGATAGCCGCGCATCTGCACCTGGCGATACACCTCCCGAAGAAGGGAGCGGCTGTCCGCATCCCGCCAATTCTGGTCCGTATCCGGGAACCAGTGGCCGATATCGCCGAGGGCCACCGCCCCCAGCAGGGCATCGGCAATCGTATGCAGCAGCACATCGCCGTCGGAGTGAGCGCGGAGTCCATAGTCGTGGGGAATACGGACGCCCCCGATGATCACGTGATCGCCCTTTTCAAACGCATGGACATCAAACCCCTGCCCAACTCGAATCATGCACCGCTCTCCAGTTTTTGATCATGCTGTTGCAGTATCCAGGCGGCAAACACCAGGTCGCCCTCGTGGGTTACCTTGATGTTATCCGACCGCCCCCGGATAACACGCGGGTTCAGCCCCAGGGCCTCCACGGCCGAGGCCTCGTCGGTTACATCAATCGCGCCGTCCCGAGCCTGATCCAGTGCGCGGCAAAGTACGCCATAGGGGAACAGCTGAGGAGTCAGGGCCCGCCACAGGTGCTGTCTGTCCCGGGTTGCCACCACCCGACCGGTGTCGTCAACTTCCTTGACCGTATCCGTAATCGGCGCTGCCAGAAGCCCGCCCGCCTCATGGCCGGCCACCTCGCCAATCAGGCGGTGGATGTCAATGGCGGCGATACAGGGCCTGGCAACATCGTGAACCAGAACCGGGTCATCACCGCGCGCGCTCATGGCTGCCAGTCCGGCCCGCACTGACTCCGCCCGCGTACCGCCACCCGTACAGGCCCGAATTCGCGGATTCGCGGCACTACGGGATGACTGCCACCACTTGTCCCGGGGATGCAGGGCGACATAGACAGAGGAATCCGGAAGCGCCGCAGACAGGCGATCGAGGGTGACATCCAGAAGGTAATCATTGCCCAGTAACTGGTACTGTTTCGGACGGTCGCCCCCCGCCCGGGCGCCAACACCCGCGGCGGGAACGATGACGGTCAGGTCCGCTGAAAGTTTCTGGTCCAACGCTGACATGTCAGGCCCTTCCTCCTTGGAGGGACTCAGGGATCGACCACCAGGAAGAAGGTCTCATCCTCACGAATCATGCCGAGATTGACCCGGGCACGCTCCTCAATGGCTCGTGACCCGTCACCGAGGTTGTTCACTTCGGCGAAGAGTTCGGCATTACGGGCTTCCAGCCCCGCGTTGATCTCCTCCTGCTGTTCGATCTGCTCATGCAGGTCCCAGGCCTGGATGAGGCTGTTCTCGCCCGCCCAGAGCCGGATCTGCAGCAGCAGGATCAGCACAGCCATAATGCCCCATAACCACTTCATGAGTGACCACTCTCCCAGTAGGTTCAGGGCGTATCAGTCGCCCTGCCCCTTGATTTCGGAACGTCCGCGGTAAAGCGCACGCTCGCCCAGCTGTTCTTCAATCCGCAACAGCTGATTGTATTTGGCAACCCGGTCCGAACGACAGAGGGAGCCGGTCTTGATCTGCCCGGCATTCGTTGCCACCGCCAGATCGGCAATGGTCGTATCCTCGGTCTCGCCGGAACGGTGCGATATAACCGCAGTATAGCCAGCATCCTGTGCCATGCGAATCGCGTCAAGCGTTTTGGTAAGACTCCCGATCTGGTTGAACTTGACCAGTATGGAGTTTGCGACGCCCTTCTCAATACCTTCCTTGAGGATGCGCGTGTTGGTGACGAACAGGTCATCGCCCACCAGCTGGACACGATCGCCCAGGCGTTCGGTCAGGGTTTTCCAGCCATCCCAGTCGCCCTCGTCCATGCCATCTTCGATGGAGAGGATGGGGAACCGATCGCACAGGCCCGCCAGGTAATCGCTGAACTCGGCCGCGTTGTACTGCTTGCCCTCGCCCTTGAGGTCGTAGACGCCATCGCTAAAGAACTCGGAAGAGGCGCAATCCAGTGCCAGGGTGACGTCGGTGCCGAGCTTGTAGCCCGCGCCTTCCACTGCCTCACGGATGACCTCAAGTGCTGCTTCGTTGGATGGCAGGTTGGGCGCAAAGCCGCCTTCATCGCCAACGGCCGTGTTGAGCCCTTTTTCCTTCAGCACTTTCTTGAGGCTGTGGAACACCTCGGCGCCGCAACGCAATGCTTCGCGGAAGCTGGGCGCGGAGACAGGCTGGATCATGAACTCCTGGATGTCCACGTTGTTGTCGGCGTGTTCGCCGCCGTTGAGGATGTTCATCATGGGCACGGGCATGGAGAAGCGGCCCGGGGCGCCGTTGAGTTCGGCGATGTGTTCGAACAGCGGTTTATTGCGCGCGGTCGCCGCGGCCTTGGCGGCGGCCAGGGAGACGGCGAGGATGGCGTTGGCGCCGAGTTTCTGTTTGTTGTCGGTGCCGTCGAGTTCGAGCATGACGGTGTCGACGGCCCGCTGGTCGGTGGCGTCGAGGCCGATGAGGGCGTCGCGGATGGGGCCGTTGACGGAGCCGACGGCGGTCTGGACGCCCTTGCCGAGGTAGCGGCTGGGGTCTTTGTCGCGCAGCTCGAGGGCTTCGCGAGAGCCGGTGGAGGCGCCGGAGGGGGCGCAGGCGCTGCCGATTTCGCCGGTTTTGAGGATTACGTCGGCTTCTACGGTTGGGTTGCCGCGGGAATCGAGGACTTCGCGGCCCTTTACGTCTGCTATTGCTGTCATCCGTTTAACCTCTTTCTATATATTGAAACATTGATCCAAATTGGTGGCTCCGTGCAGGAGCGATCGGGTACTGCTTTCCGGGAATCGCTGTAAATACATCCCTGTACGCTGCGCCTCCGCCCTCCATGGCTCCGGAGCTTCCCGGAAAGCAGTACCCGATCGCTCCCCGAGCCTCCCAGTAATAGTCAGAGCACAGCCCCAAAAGCAGTGTTATTTACTATTTTTCAGGCCGTATCCAACGGCTGAAAACTCTTGATCAGGTCATCCAATTGTTTCAGTTGTTTCAGGAACGGCTCCAGCTGGTTCAGGCGCAGGGCGCAGGGGCCGTCGCATTTGGCCTGGTCCGGGTTCGGATGGGCTTCGAGGAACAGGCCGGCGAGGCCCTGGGAGAGGCCGGCTCGCGCCAGTTCGGTGACCTGTTCGCGGCGGCCGCCGGCGGAGTCTGCCCTGCCTCCGGGCATCTGGAGGGCGTGGGTGACGTCGAAGAAGACGGGGGCGCCGAGTTTCTTCATTTCGCCGAAGCCGAGCATGTCGACGACCAGGTTGTTGTAGCCGAAGCTGGTGCCGCGTTCGCAGAGGATGACGCGGTCGTTGCCGGCTTCTTCGCACTTGCTGATGATGTGGCTCATTTCCCGGGGCGCCAGGAACTGGGCCTTTTTGACGTTGATGGCGGCGCCGCTCCGGGCCATGGCCACGACCAGGTCGGTCTGGCGGCTGAGGAAGGCCGGGAGCTGGATGACGTCGCAGACTTCCGCTGCGTGCGCCGCCTGGTAGGGTTCGTGGACGTCTGTGAGTACCGGGACCTGGTAGCGGGTGCGTATCTCTTCCAGGATCGCAAGGCCTTTGTCGAGGCCGGGGCCCCGGAAGGAGTGCATGGAGGAGCGATTGGCCTTGTCGAAGGAGGCCTTGAAGACGTAGGGGATGCCGAGGCGCTGGGTGACATCGTGGTAGGCGTGCGCCACTTCCAGGGCAAGGTCCCGGGATTCGAGTACGTTCATGCCCCCGAACAGCGTAAAGGGGCGGTCATTGGCGATGGTCAGGTCGGCAATGTCGATGCTGGCTCTGGGCATGTCGCAACTCCCTGTAACTGAATGGTGATGGTTCAGGACTCACGGTGATGCTTGAGAGCCGCTCCCACGAATCCCTCGAAAAGGGGGTGTCCGTCACGGGGCGTTGACGTGAATTCCGGGTGGAACTGGCAGGCCACGAACCAGGGGTGATCCGGCACTTCCACGATTTCCACCAGTCCGCCGTCACCGGAGACCCCTGCAACGCGCAGCCCTGCTTCCTTCAGCCGCGGCAGCAGGTTGTTGTTCACCTCGTAACGGTGGCGGTGGCGCTCCCGGATAAGCTCCCTGCCATAACAGTGGTAGGCAGTGCTGTCCGCCACCAGCCGGCAGTCCTGGGCGCCCAGGCGCATGGTGCCGCCCAGATCCGAATCTTCCGCCCGCTCCTCGATCTCACCGGATTCGTTGACCCATTCGGTAATCAGGCCCACCACGGGGTATTGTGAGTCCTTGCGGAATTCGGTGCTGTGGGCACCGGACAGGCCAGCGACGTTGCGGGCATATTCAATGACGGCCACCTGCATGCCCAGGCAGATTCCCAGATAGGGGATCTGCTTTTCCCGGGCATAGCGCACGGCGCTGATCTTGCCTTCCACACCACGCTCGCCGAAGCCTCCGGGAACGACAATGCCATCCACGCCTTCAAGGGCGTCAGTACCATCGCGCTCGATATCCTCGGAATCCACATAGGTCATGTTGACCTTGGTCCGGGTCTTCAGGCCGGCGTTGTTCAGGGCTTCAATGAGCGACTTGTAGGCATCCAGCAGTTCCATGTACTTGCCGACCATGGCGATGGTGATTTCCTGCTCAGGGTTCTGTTCGGCCTCAAAGACACGGTCCCACTCGGACAGGTCCGCGGGCCCGGCCTCGAGGTTGAACCGCTCAACGATCAGCTGGTCCAGACCCATTTCGTGGAGCACCCGGGGAACAGCGTAGATACTGGGCGCATCGCAGAGCGGAATGACGGCCCGTTCCTCCACGTTGGTAAAGAGCGCAATCTTGCGGCGCGAGGCGGCGTCCACCTCGTGTTCCGAACGGCACAACAGGATGTCCGGCTGCAGACCGATGGAGCGCATCTCCTTCACCGAATGCTGGGTCGGCTTGGTCTTGATCTCGCCAGCCGTCGCGATATAGGGGACGAGCGTCAGGTGCATGAAGAGCGCCCGCTGTGCGCCCACCTCCACCCGCAACTGGCGGGTGGCTTCCAGGAACGGCTGCGATTCGATATCGCCCACGGTACCGCCAACCTCAACAAGGGCCACGTCCACATTACCCGCGCCTTCCACAATGCGGCGCTTGATCTCGTCGGTAATATGGGGAATGACCTGAACCGTGCCGCCAAGATAGTCGCCACGGCGTTCCTTACGGATCACCTCCTCATAGACACGCCCGCTGGTGAAGTTGTTGCGGCGGGTCATGGTGGTGCGGATGAAACGCTCGTAGTGGCCAAGATCCAGGTCCGTCTCCGCACCATCATCGGTGACAAAGACCTCACCATGCTGAAAGGGACTCATGGTACCCGGATCAACGTTGATGTAGGGGTCCAGCTTGAGGATGGTTACCGTCAGCCCGCGGGCTTCCAGAATCGCCGCCAGCGAAGCGGATGCAATACCCTTCCCGAGCGAGGACACAACCCCGCCGGTGACAAAAATATAGCGCGTCATGCGAATCCCGTATTTGCCAGATTGCCTGTTTGATGAGGAGGGAGACGACGTCTCAAGATGGGACGACAGACTACCAGAAAGGGATGCCGGGCTCAATTTACAGAATTGTAGTTCTCGCAATCAGCAACACCATATCAGCCTGTTCTGCGTTAAACTGGTGACGTTGCCCCTGCGGGAGCTACTTGATGCGAGAGAAGCCTAATGACTACTGCGACTGAACAGAAAACGGATCCCCACCAGGGGCAATCCGGGGAAGCACGACGGTACCAGGTCAGCCGTAACCGTGGATCGGCCCGCCACCGCATCCGTTACGTGGAGAGCGGTGGCGCCATCGACACAGAGGAGGGGTGCCTGCTCTGCAAACCGGAACCAGAGCCCTCTAAATAACGGCCTTCGCCGCGGCACGCCCGGCATTACGCCCTGAGAACAGGCAGCCGCCCAGGAAGGTGCCTTCCAGCGCCCGGTAGCCGTGCATGCCACCGCCGCCAAAGCCGGCTGCTTCCCCCACGGCATAAAGGCCCGGCACGGCTTCACCCTGCTCATTCAGCACGCGCGCCTCAAGATCGGTCTCGAGCCCACCCAGCGTCTTGCGCGTCAATATATTGAGCCTGACAGCGATCAGCGGGCCATGGGCCGGGTCCAGTATCCGGTGCGGTTTGGCGGTGCGCACAATCTTATCCCCCATAAAACGCCGGGCGTTGTGCATGGCCATTACCTGGAAGTCCTTTGTGAAGTCGTTGTCCAATTCCCGGTCCCGACCCTCGATCTGGCGGCGTATATCAGCGGGATCAAGCAGATCGTCCCCGCTGAGCTCGTTCATGCCCCTGACCAGGTCCTCGATGTTGTCCCGAACCACGAAATCCGCGCCATGTTCCTTGAAAGCCTCAACAGGACCGGTTCCCTTCGTCCCGAAGGGGCGTTTCAGGGTCTGCATCCAGCTCTTGCCGGTAATATCCGGATTCTGCTCCGAGCCCGACAGTGCGAATTCCCGCTTGATGATGCTCTGGTCCAGTATGAACCAGCTGTACTCATAGCCACTGGCCTGGATATGCGCGAGTTGCCCCAGGGTATCGGAGCCGGGATAGAGCGGAGCCGGGAAACGGCGTCCCTCGGCATCGAACCAGAGCGAGGAGGGGCCGGGCAGGATGCGGATGCCGTGCATGGGCCAGATGGGGTCCCAGTTCTGGATACCCTCAACGTAATGCCACATGCGGTCACGGTTGATGATGCGCCCACCAGCCTGCTCAGTGATGCCCAGCATGCGGCCATCCACATGGGCGGGCACCCCGGACACCATGTGCTTCGGGGGCTTGCCAAGGCGTTCCGGCCAGTTCTTGCGCACCAGCTCGTGATTACCCCCAATGCCGCCGGAGGCCACGATTACAGCCTGGGCGCGATACTCGAATTCGGATTGCTCGTTCCGGTTGCTCGCCACTCCACGCTCGGAGTGGTCATCCTCCAGGACCATACCCCGGACGCCATCAATATGCCCATCGGTGGCCAGAATCTCATCAACACGGTGGCGGAAAAGGAAACGGATCAGCCCCTTGCGCTCGGCCTCCCGAGCCCGCCGCGCAAAGGGCTCCAGGATCCCGGGGCCCGTGCCCCAGCTGATGTGAAAGCGCGGAACCGAGTTGCCGTGTCCGCAGGCGTCATAGCCGCCACGCTCTGCCCAACCGAGCACAGGGAAGACCCGGTGGCCCATCTCACGCAGCCAGGCACGCTTCTCGCCGGCGGCGAAGTCCACATAGGCCTCGGCAACGCGTCGGGGCCAGTAGTCCTCCTCCCGATCAAAGCCTGCGGTTCCCAGCCAGTCCTGCCAGGCCAGTTCCCGCGAATCCTTGATGCCCATGCGACGCTGTTCCGGGGAATCCACAAAGAGAAGCCCGCCCAGGGACCAGAATGCCTGACCGCCCAGATTCTGTTCCGACTCCTGCTCCACGATCAGGACCCGGCGTCCCGCATCGGCCAGCTCCGTTGCCGCTACCAGGCCGGCAATACCCGCCCCCACAATGATGACGTCTGCTTGTTCCGCCATACCGTCTCCGATTTGCCACTGCATTATTGTTGTTGATAACGGGTTGACATCCTCGCCTTCCAATCACGCTGCGCGTGATTGGAAGGCGATTCCTCCTGCGAGACGGCTATGCCCAGCCGCGAGAATGTTCCGGGCCGCGTTGATGTCGCGGTCGTGTGAGGCACCACACTCACTGCACGCCCATTCTCTTATTCCGAGTCCTGCTCTACCTTTCGGGCTGCTGTCGGAGATTGATCCGCAGCACGAACAGGTCTGGGTAGTGTAGGCTTCGTTGACCTCTTTAAAGACGATGCCTGCGTGTTCGCATTTATATTCCAGCATGGTCTTTAACATACCCCAGCCCGCGTCCAGACTCGACTTACCAAGTCGGGTCCGGGCAATGGCTCGGGCATTGACGTTGCCAACGAAAACAGCCGCGTTCTGATTGACCAGATCACGGCTGAACTTATGCATCGCATCCTTGCGCCGGTTGGCGATCTTCGCGTGAATCGCCCGTGTGCGCTGTTTCTTCCGGGCGCGTTGAGCCACTGCCAGCTTGCGCTCCTGGTCCCGGTACCAGCGCCCATCCAGCGTTTCGCCATCGGAGCAGGTGGCGGCCTCCTTGCAGCCCAGATCGATACCAACGGCGCCGGTACCTGCGCTCTGTGCCTTGGGAACCTCAACGGCGACGTTAAAATACCACCGGCCCCGGGCGTCCTCCGTGAAGTTGGCGGTTTTGAACCGATACTGCGACAGCCCGTAGCTGTCCCAGACCTTATAGTGCTGGCCGTTGAAATGAACCTGACCATTTCGCCAAGTGGCAGCGCCGGTGTTGACTGGCACCCAGCCGAGCGAACGCCGAGCACCAAAGGTCTTGCGCCACGCCAGGCGGCGCTTACGGAATTGCTTGCGGCGGGTGACATACTCGGCCGATACGCGCTGCACCGTTTGACTGTGTAACCCGAGCATCTTTCCCGATCCATTGGTGTATCGCTGGATATCATAGGCCGATAGAAACACGCCATGCTCACGAATGAATCGTCCGCTGAGCTCATTGACGTAGTTCCAGACCGTGTTGACCGCTGCTGCCTGGCGACTAAGGGCTTTGGCGTGCTTGTCGCGGACCCGGACTTTGAGAGTTTTGGTGATGGTATCGGTCATGCTGTATATTTTAACAGTTGTGCGAGACGCCAGGAAGGCTCCGCCTTCCGCGCTTGTATCTCCCACCAAACGGTCAATGATGGCGCAAGCGCTCCCGGTTCCGTTTGGAAGGAGCCTTACGCGCCATTAGGTAACAGTAGGCGAAAGCGCGGGCTTTGTTAAGCCCGAGGTAAACGGTCCAGTCGCGGCTAGGTATCCGGTTGATGCAGCCCTTCCGGATCAATGGATTCCGCTTCATCGGATTCGAACAGGCCTTCCAGCTCGTCGATGATCTCCTGGTCGCTGGGATTGCGACTGCCCTCTTCCTGGTGGATCGCGTAGTACTTGCGCAGCTCCGCTTCGTCGTGTTGACGGAAATGCTCCACGGATTCCCTGGCTTCCTCCTCGTCCCAACCGAAGATCTGCAGCAACTGTTCGCCCATATCCAGACTGCCGGTCAGCGTCTCGCGCGTGATGACCCGACACCCCAGATCCATGAGACGCCATACGTGCTGGCGGTTGCGGGCCCTGGCATAAACCGGCACCCAGGGAAAATTGCGACGGATGTGATCCACGATCCGCATGGAATATTCCGCATTCTCAACGGCCACGATAATGGCCTCGGCATCCGCTGCCCCTGCGGACTTGAGCAGATCCACCCGCGCCGGGTCCCCATAGTAGATCCGATGGCCATAACGGCGGATAAAGTCGACCTGCAGAGGATTGGAGTCCAGAGCCGAGAAGGGAATATTGGCACTGTGCAGAAGGCGCCCAACCATCTGCCCGAAGCCACCAAAACCACAGATCAGGACCTTGGGTTTCTCCTCGTCCTGGTTCACGGCATCGTAGGGGCGGTTATCAATAATCTCGCTGGCAAGCAGAGGGTCCAGAACCCGGCGATTGAACAGTACCGTAAAGGGCGTGGCTGCCATAGTCAGGATCACCACAGCAATCAGGACATCCGTTGTCATTTCGCCCATGACGCCGTAGACCGCCGCCATCGAGAACAGGATGAAGGCGAGCTCACCACCCTGGGGCATAAGTGCTGCGAGATACCTGGAGGAACGCCCTTCCAGTCCGGCGATACGGCCCGTGGCGTAGATCAGCACCATCTTGAGTACCAGTACCGCCCCGGCAATCCCAAAGATCAGGCCAGGCATATCCGCCAACATATGCAGATCCGCGGACATGCCGACGGACATGAAGAAAAGCCCCATGAGCAGGCCCTTGAAAGGCTCAATGGAAACATGGATCTCGTGCCGGTACTCGGAGTCGGCCAACAGAACGCCGGCAAGGAAAGCGCCGAGCTCCATGGGCATGCCCGCCATCTTGAGAATCTGCGAAACACCCAGAACAATCAGCAACGCCGTTGCCGTGAAGGTTTCCCGCGCGCCCACCTTGGCGACCGTCCGGAAGACGGGGCGAAGCAGATAATGGCCACCCACAATGACCGCGACCAGCACGAGCAGGGTGCGGGCAATAGCCATTGCCACATCACCGGGCGACATGGAGGCACTGCTGCCCTCGCTCATCAGGGGAATCGCCGCCAGCAGGGGAAGCAGCGCAATGTACTTGAACAGCAGCATGGCAAAGGCGCTGCGGCCATGGGGGGAGGACAGCTCGTTATGTTCGGCCAGTACCTGCATGGCAAAGGCCGTTGAGGAAAAAGACAGACCCAGGCCCACAATCAGTGACGCCTGCCAGTCCAGCCCAAAGCTCCAGAGCGCCACCAGGCCGATCGGCACCGCGCAAACGACAACCCCTGCCATGCCCAGCCCGAAGATATTGTGGCGCATCACCCAGAGGCGTTGCGGGGCCAGCTCCAGGCCCACCAGAAAGAGCAGCAGTATCACGCCAATCTTCGAAAACTGCAGCATGCTCTCGACGTCATCGATGACACCGAAAAGCGACGGCCCCATGACAACACCGGCCACGAGATAGCCCAGCACCGCGCCAAAGCCGAGCCACTGGAATATAGGCACCGCAACCACCGCCGCCAGCAGAAACAGCGTTACTTCCAGCAGGAAATCCAATGCACGCACTCCTTACCCTGTATTTCGGGCCTCATAAGGGGCCACGCTGGAAAAAGAGGCATACTACAGGCGCAAAGAGGCGTTGCGAAGAGGACAGGTCACGCCGTTATTGCCGGAAATGTAATCGTAAGGATACCCTTGGCGGACACACCGTCGACGGAGTTGCTATGCAGGCCTATTCCCTCCTTGATCTGGCCCCCATCAACCAGGGCAGCACACCACGCGAGGCCCTGCTGAACGCACGGGATCTGGCCCGCCATGCCGAACAGCTCGGCTACCGGCGCTTCTGGATGGCCGAACACCACAACATGACCGGCATCGCCAGCGCGGCAACGCCCGTGGCATTGGGGTTCATTGCCGCAGGCACTGAACGCATCCGCGTGGGTGCGGCCGGCATGATGCTGCCCAACCATGCGCCGCTGGTGGTAGCGGAAGAATTCGGTACGCTGGAGGCCCTCTATCCGGGGCGGGTTGATCTCGGTCTGGGGCGGGCACCGGGCACTGACCAGGAGACGCTGCGAGCTCTGCGCCGCACTCCCTCCGCCGCAAACCACTTCCCCCAGGATGTGGAGGAGCTGATCCATTACCTGGAACCCGTCCAGCCAGGGCAACGAATCCAGGCGGTCCCGGGAGCCGGGAGCCAGGTGCCGGTCTGGATCCTCGGGTCCAGCCTGTTCGGCGCTCAGCTGGCCGCTGCCATGGGACTTCCCTATGCGTTTGCCTCCCACTTCGCCCCGGATATGCTCGACGAAGCGCTCCACGTCTACCGCTCCCAGTTCCAGCCGTCACGCTTTCAGGAAAAACCCTATGCGGCAGCGGCCATCAACGTCTTTGCCAGTGACGACGAAGCCGACGCCCGCCGGCTGATGACCTCCATGGAACAGCAATTCATTGCCCTGCGACGCGGGACACCAGGCCCTCTTCAGCCTCCGGTTCAGAATCCTGAAACCCTGGGTAATGCCGCGGAAAGAGACATGGCGGGACATGCACTGCGGGAGTCCGCCGTGGGTACGCCGCAGCAGGTGGACGCCTGGATCTCGAGATTTCTGGACAGGACCGCCGTAGACGAAGTCATCGTCACGGGCCAGATCTACGACCATGAATCCCGGAAGCGGTCCTTCGAGATCGCCTCAGAAGCACTTGAGGCCTGCCAGGCACGATACCTAAGCACGGCGACCGGAACCAGGTCTACGTGATGGCGCCGGACGAACTGGAGAGAGCAAAACAGTAACTCAGGGAAGTTCCATACCCGGGTAACGCCGGCGCATCCGCCTCAGCCGCAGGATGGTCACGGCATTGGTGCACACCACCAGTGCCTCGGCAAGCGTTGCCCCCACCGAGCCGATGGCGATGTTGTTGCCCATCCAGGCCAGCCCCGCGCCGGCCAGGAAGAGGCGCATGGGAATGCCCCGCAGCAGGAACATGCCCACGGTGCCCAACAGCATCGCGGTCACCGGGAAGAGGTCGATCCAGCTCTGCCAGGTCAGCGCTGCCGCCACGCCGCTGACCGCCAGCATACCCAGCATCACCGCCACATTGCCGTGAAAGCGCCGCGCCAGGTGAATGCGCAGGATCACCAGAACCGTCAGTACTGCCGCCGTCCAGCTCTGGAAAAGCGCGTACTGGGCGGCGAACGCCACGTTGGCACCGATGAGCAGCACCATCAGGCGATCGTCGCGGGTGCTTGCAAACCCGGCAACGCAGAAGCCCAACGAGATCAGAGCCACGATCTGTCCAGCGATTTCCAGCGCGGTCATATCCGCCAGCATAGGGCCTCCACATTCCTAAACCGTCAGTCTACCCCGCACAGGATTCAGCGTCCCTTAGTGATGGCCACGAGGAAGGCCAGAACGACCCCAATGTTGAAAAGGCCGGGGAGCCAGCCCAGCGCCCACCAGGTCACGCCGCTGTAAAGACACCAGAGCACGGGGACAGGCACCAGTAACCAGGGAACGCGCCTGGCCAGAAGCAGCACGCCCAGCGTGGCCACGGCGGTCGGATCGGGCGCCGTTCCGGCGATCTCCACGCCCTGCCAGGAGCGACCGGTCAGCGGCGCCATAATTGGATACACAACGAATGCAGCGACCATCAGGCCAAGGCCGATCAGGGCGCGCACGCCGGAGACAGCCTCCAGCCATCCCCTCACACCAGCCACGGCCAGCAGCAGGCCCTGAACGATGAACACCCAGCCCAGGTACGGCCCGGCCCAGTGAAGCTCCGCATGGAATCGGAACTGGAACACGACGGCGACCCAGACCCAGCAGAGTCCACACAGGACGCCCGCCGTAGCCCCATTACCCCGCCGCAGGAGTATCGGCACGGCTATCAGGGCGATGAACGCGACCACCTCGAATGGCCACAGCGCATCATTCAACCGTTCGAAAAGACGAAAGTAGGCCTCCGGCGTCATAGGCAGGAACTGTCGGATGCTGTAGATGTCGAACTCACCGGGCATAGAGCTAGACCGACTCAATAACGTCGATCATACGGCGGCGCATCGGCGCATCCGGCAACTCGCCACGGGCCGCCCCCATATTCTCGCGCATATGCTCAACCTGCGTGGTTGCGGGAATGGCGCAGGTCACTGCCGGGTGGGAAACAATGAACTTGAGCAGGAACTGGGGCCAGTTTTCGCAACCGATCTCGCCCGCCCAGTCTGGTAGCGGGACGTTGCGGCCCTGGAGGCGGTTGATCAGGCGTCCGCCCTCGAAGGGGCGATTGGCAATGACCGCGATTCCCCTGTCCCGCGCCAGTGGCAGCAGACGCTGTTCGGCATCCCGGTTCGCGAGGCTGTAGGTGAGTTGGACGAAGTCGATATCCCGGTCTTGCATAATGCGCTCAAACTCCCGGTGACGCCGCCCATGGGAAGTGGTAATGCCAATGTAGCGCACTTTTCCCTCGACCTTCATGGCCTCAAGGGTGTCCAGGTGGGATTCCCAGGCGAGCAGGTTGTGCACCTGCATCAGGTCGAAGGTATCGAGGTTCCATTTCGAGGCGCTCTGTGTGAACTGCTGCCGGGTCGCGTCCCCGTCCCGGGTCCAGATCTTGTCCGCCGCGAAGAGGCTGTCGTTGTTGCCGATTTCATTCAGGGCATTACCCAAGACGTCCTGGGAAGAGCCATACATGGGCGACGAATCCACCACCTCACCGCCGTTGGCAAAAAAGGCCTCAAGAACACGGGTGCGTTCGGCACGCAACTGGGGAGCATTGCCCACGTTAAAAGTCCGCCAGGTGCCCATTCCAATCACCGTCAGAGCCTCATCGGTATTGGGAATTGGCTTGCGGATAAGGTCTGACAGCCCGGGCAGGCCGGCTGCCAGGGCAGGAAAGGCGGCAGAAGCTGCCCCCGCACCAATGAGTTCAAGCAGCTGTCGTCGTGTAACCGGTTTCATTGCGCCCCCGCTTCCGGATTCATCCCAGTACCTGCATTCGGCATTATGCAGCAGGCGCGCTTGCCGGTTCACTTCACGATGAGCGTGGTCCTGTCGACGCCGGTGTTGCCATTATGTGGGTCGTAGGCATGAACGATCACGTCATAAACGCCGGGTTCATCCACGGGGATCTCACCCTCAAAATGACTGGCCTTGCCCGCGTAGTCCATGGACTGCTCCGCCACCGTCTCACCGTCGCGCATAACCGTCATTCCGACCTCATAGCGGTTGGCATCCCAGAGCCCATCGGACGTTATCGGGCACCCGCACATCATCATCACGTTGGCGGTCACGGTGACGCCGCCAGCATCAGCACTTGAGACTGACTGGGCGGCGGCTGGCTCAAGAATGTTCACGACAAAGCCCGGCAACTCAATCACCCAGCCGTCACCAACAGACAGGTCCCCGCCGGGAATCACCCACTGGGTAGCACTGGCGCGGTGCGCTGCCTGAGGCTGGCCCAGTGGCCCATAGACTTCCGCCTCAATCAGTCGTGGCTCGTCCAGATCAAGGGTCGTTTCATAGGCAGCCGCCGAATCATCGGCCATGCCCATCCTGCGCCCTCCATCCTTGTGCATGATCTTGCTGGTATCACCGGTGCCGCCGGCAGTAACTCCCTCACTGAGCAGTTCCCCGCTGCGCGCATCACGGAGCATGACCCGCATGCCTCCCATGCTGGTGCCAATGAACTTGGCGTCCTTGCTCATTACCCGGATCGTGATGTCGGTCTCCTCCGCCACGGCCGAGCCTGCCACAGCCATCAGGGCCGTCGCGCCCAGTGCCATGATAATCGATCTGAATCCCATAACCTGTCCTCCAAATGATAGGCAAGCCAGCCTTCAAAACCCGGCTGGATTACACCCAACATTAAGAGTTTCATTTAGTTTAGACAACACTAATTCAGTAATTCCCTGCGGGAAGGAAGCATCAGCCCGTAGAGCGGGCGGAAGCTACATATTGAGTGGCGCTTGGTGCCTTCGCCAGATTCTGAGTCAAGAGCCGCGCGATGCGGGACAGGAGGGGCGAGTGCGGATTGCGGCCATCCAGGCTCTGTCATTTCATGGAGGCCGATATTGCACTGCCCTCCGCCTTTGTATATATTTCTCGTATATAGCAAAAGCAAGGAAACATACCCTATGGCGACAGGCTCCGTGTTCGAGAATAACCGTACCCAGTCCGTCAGACTGCCCTCGGAAACCCGCTTCCCTGGAGACGTGAAACGGGTAACGGTACGGGTCGTTGGCCGGGACCGGATTCTTTCCCCGGTGGAAAATACCTGGGACAGTTTCTTCCTTGCGGATGAGGGCGTCACCGATGATTTCCTCCCCGAGCGTGCATCCCAGGAGCAGTCTGAGCGAGAGTCATTCTAGTGCTCCGGTACATGCTCGATACCAATATCGTGATCCATGTCATCAAGCGCCGTCCACTCGAGGTGCTCGATGTCTTCAACCGCCATGCGGGCGAGATGTGCATCAGCGCAATCACGGAAGCCGAACTCATCCATGGGGCGGAGAAAAGCGACTACCGCGAACACAACCTGCACGTGGTTGAGGATCTCACCTCCCGGCTCGACGTTCTGGATTACACCCGAAAAGCAGCGGGGCATTACGGCGATATCCGGGCCTCATTGGAACGCCAGGGTCAGCCCATCGGTGTGAACGACCTGAACCTGGCCGCTCATGCACGCAGTGAAGGCCTGATCATGGTGACCAACAACCTGCGCGAATTTGAGCGGGTGGACGGACTCAGAACGGAGAACTGGCTGCAGGACCAGTATTAATGAGCAGAGAGGTAAGCGGATACGTCTTCCCAGAACCGTCCGGAGCCATGGATGGCGGAGGCGAGCGTACAAGGATGTATTTACCGCGTGTTCTGGGAAGACGTATCCGCTTACCTCTCTGCTCATTAGTAACAATATGTGGAGTTAGCAACGAATGACGGTACAGCTCGAGCGCATCAGCGGCGAGGCAATCCGACCCTGGGTCGAGGAAGTCGCGCGACTCCGCATCCGGGTCTTCCGTGAATGGCCTTACCTGTACGACGGCGATATGGGCTACGAAAAGCAGTACCTGGAAACCTACATCCAGTCACCACGCAGTGTCTTGGTCCTGGCCCGGGACGGGGATCGGGTTGTGGGTGCTGCCACGGGGCTGCCGCTGGAAGATGAAGAGGAAGCCTTCGTCCAGCCCTTTATGGACCAGGGCTACAAACCGGCGGAGATCTTCTATTTCGGGGAATCAGTCCTGCTTCCGGAGTACCGGGGTCAGGGAATTGGTGTGCGTTTCTTTGAGGAGCGTGAAGCCCACGCCCGTGAACTGGGCGGGTTAGGTTACTGCTGTTTCTGTGGCGTGGAGCGGCCAGCGGATCACCCATTACGGCCGGCTGATTACCAGCCACTGGATGATTTCTGGAAAAAGCGGGGGTATGAGCCCGAGCCGCAGCTGCGGACGCATTACCCCTGGAAGGACATCGACAAGGCCGAAGAAACGGCGAAGCCGATGAATTTCTGGATGGGCAGGCTCGCCTGATCAGGCGGCTGCGGAGAGTGTAGTGCTCACCCGGTTGCGCAGGCGACTGACCAGTGAGGGTGCACTCTCACGGCTTTCCAGTTGCTTGCCGCCCTCATTGAACTCCGGAAACAGCCGCTCACGCATTCGATCCGGCAGTGAGAACGCCGCTACCCGCTTGACCACGGTCGCGTACTGACGCGGGAAACTGTCCGCGTTGTAGTGCAGGCCGTACTTCTCACAGACTGCCTTAACCTTCGGTGCGACCTCACGATAGCGGTACGCGGGGATATCCGGGAAGACGTGGTGCTCGATCTGGTGGCTCAGGTGCCCGCTCAGGGTGTAGACCCAGCCCGGCCCGGTGAAGTTGCTGGAACCGGTGAGCTGACGCAGGTACCAGTGGCCACGACTCTCGTTCTCGCACTCTTCCTCGGTGAAGCTCTCCGCGTCCTCGGTGAAATGGCCACAGAAAATCACGCTGGAAGCCCAGAGATTGCGGATCAGGTTGGCGCCGACGTTACCGGCGATCACGATGGGTGCCACCGGCAGGGTCAGCACCGGAAAGAAGACATAGTCCTTGAACACCTGGCGACCGCCCTTGCGCGCAAAATCGCGCAGGAATTCCGCCTTCTCGCGGAGTGTCACCTCGCCACTGCGCAGCTTCTCGAACTCCAGTTCGTGCGCACCCACGCCCCATTGGAAGAAGACGCTCAGGTTGATGAAGTTGATCATCTGCAGCAGATGCTTGGGCTCCCAGGGCGTCTCGTCTTCCAAACGCAGCACGGCGTACCCGTAATCCCGATCCTTGCCGATGATGTTGGTATAGGTGTGGTGCTCATAGTTGTGGGTCCGCTTCCACGAGTCCGCCGTACAGATGGTGTCCCACTCATAGGTCTGAGAGTTGAGCTCCGGATCGTTCATCCAGTCATACTGGCCGTGCATCACGTTGTGGCCGATCTCCATGTTCTCCAGGATCTTGGCGAGCCCCAGGGAGGTCATGCCGGCCAGAAGGAACGGCGGAATGAACCCCAGGGGCATCATGGCCCGGCCACCGAATTCCAGGGTCCGGTGCAGGCGGATGATGCCCCGGATGTAGTCAGCGTCACGCTGGCCCAGATCGGCCATCTGTTCATTGCGGATCGCGTCCAGATCCGCTGCGAGATTTTCAAGCTGTTCTTCGTTGAGCTTCTGCATGGTGATTCTCCTTGCAGTAGGTAATTGAGAAATTCGTTTACAGGTCCAGGCTGACCGGCCCCTGGGGGACCGAAATGCAGAGCTGGACCAGTTCGTCGCCATGTCCGGATGCCTGCCCGGTATGCTGGTTGATCACGACACCGCTGTTCTTGCGGCAACTGCACTGGTGACAGATCCCCATGCGACATCCATAACGGGGATTGAGACCGGCGGCTTCGGCCTCTTCCAGAAGACGGCGGTTGCCCTCGCTTTCCACTTCCAGACCACTACGCTCGAATCGGACCGTGCCGCCGGCGCCTTCGGTCACCACAACCCCGGGACCGACCGCAAAGAGCGTGCTGTAGACCCGCTCCTCCGGTACCCCCGCTTCCTCAAGCAGCCCCTTCGCCTGTTCCATCAGCCCCGGCGGACCACAGACAAAGCAATGGCGGAACTGCACCTCTGGAATGGCTGACAGGTGGGAAGCGTTAAGAAACTCAGGATTCTGGGGATCAGCCTGGGATGCGATCACCTGGATGGTAAGGTTGGGCAGGCGCTTACGCAGCGCTTCCAGTTTTCCGTCGCCGATCACGTCCGCGTTGGTGCGCACGAAATACAGGAGGGTGAGCGGCTCGCCGTGCCCTCGGTCAGCGAGGGCTTCCAGCTGGCTCAGTACCGGGGTAATGCCACTGCCACCGGCAATAAAGAGCGCGGATTCCGCTTGCTCCGGCAGGGGCTCACCGCCATAGGCCTTACTCACGCCCAGCATATCGCCCGGCTTGAACCGGTGAAGCAGGAAGGGAGTAATCTCGCCATCCGACACTTCCTTGATGGTCACGGTAATGGTGCCATCCCGTTGCCAGCGTGACGGCGCGCAGGAGAGGCTGAAGGGCCGGCTGTACCAGCGTCCATTCTTTTCCACCTCCAGGTTCAGGTGTTGGCCAGCCTGGAATCCACCCCAGCGCCGCGCGGGCTTGAGCACCAGCGTCTTGCTGTCATGGGTTTCCGGGGTGATGGAGACCACCCGTGCCGGAATGTAGCCCTGCACCCAGAGCGGGTTCAGTGTTTCCAGCACCGGATCAAAATAGCTCGCCGGGTTTTCCCGGTTCGAAATCTGTCTTCCAATCCACTTCAGGGACTGACGACTGGAAACAGTGGCAAGCATGGCTTTTCCCTCTATGTGTACATGTGTTCACATCTTGTGAACGACTGTACACATTGAGCGGATAAGCTGTCAACACTTACTAATGAGCAAAAAAGTAAGCGGACAGGTCTTTCCAGAACCGTCCGGAGCCATGGATGGCGGAGGCGAGCTTACAGGGACGTATTCACAGCGTGTTCTGGAAAGACCTGTCCGCTTACTTTTTTGCTCATTAGTATCCAGGGCTGTGCGTTTCTAAAGTGGGCAACGCCCTGTACACTTGCCAATCAGTATTCAGCACGTTGCGGTGGCCGGGAATGACAACACAGAAAAGACGCAGGCCTGGAGAGACTCGGGAGAAACTGATGGAGGCCGCCCTCACCCTGGTCGGCAACGGGCGCCATTTCGCCAGCCTGGGGATCCGGGAGGTCACCCGCCAGGCCGAGGTGGTCCCGACCTCCTTTTACCGGCACTTCACCAACATGGACGATTTGGGCCTTCAACTCGTGGACGAGCTGGCGCTGGTATTGCGCCGGATGATGCGCGAAGCGCGCTCAAACGTGGTCCAGGCGCAGAAACTGATGGAAGAGTCCGTGGCCATCTTCGTCAGCCACGTCCAGACCAACCGCAATTTCTTTACCTTTATGGCCCAGGGGCTGGCCGGGGAAAGCCAGGCGATACAGGAAGGGATCCGCAGCGAAATGCAGTTCTTCGCCAGTGAGCTGGCCAATGATCTTCGGCGCCTGCGCCTGGATGATCACCTCAATGACGCAGACCTCCATATGACCTGCGACCTGGTCGTGCGAACCGTCGCCTTCAGCCTCACGGACATACTTGCCGTGTCACCGGACGATACCGAGCGCCTCAACCGCATCCGTCACCAGACCACGCAGTTTCTCAGGCTGATTTTCCTGGGGGCGGACCATTGGGTCAGCCGCTGACTCCGGCTCAACTCCGACGGCGTCGCCACTCGCGCGCCAGAACCCCATGGCGGGGCCCCAGCAGGAATGCCAGCAGGAAGAAAACACCGGTCATCGCCGCCATGGTCCCACCAACGGACACATCGAACATCACGGCAACCGGATAACCGGTCAGACTCGACGCCATTCCGATCAGGACGCTGTAGACCAGCATCAGGGAAAGCCGGTCGGTCAGCAGGTAGGCCGTCGCTGGAGGGACAATCACGAAAGCGATGAACAGCACGGCCCCGACCGCATCGAAGGCGGCGACCGCCGTGGTACTGGTGAGCGCCAGGAGCACGTAGAACAGTGCCGTGGGCGCGAATCCCAGCGCAGCGGCCAACTGGGGATCGAAGGTGGCCAGCTTGAGCTCCTTGTAGAACATCAGGATAAAGCCCAGGTTCACCAGTGTGACCACACTCATCCAGACCACGGCCTGGGGGAGCTCAAGGCCACCCAGCATCATGGTATCCAGCCAGACGAAGCCGATTTCCCCGAGCAGGACAGTGTGGGTATCAATGTGCACGTCCCGGGCATAAAGGTTAAGCAGCAGCACACCAGCGGCAAACAGCACCGGAAAAACCAGTCCGATGGCCGCATCCCGCTTCATGCGACGTGTTCCGGCCACCAATTCCGTCAGGAACACCGTCAGGACCCCGGTCAGGGCCGCACCCAGTATCTGGACAGGGCCGCTCTGGGCATGGGTCAGCAACCAGACCATCACAATCCCGAACACAATGGAATGACTGATGGCATCCGACAGCATGCTGTTGCCCTGCAGCACCAGGAAGGTTCCCACCAGCGCTCCTGCGGCGGCCACAAGCACACCAGTGAGCAGTATCATGGCCACGGGTTGCATAAAGAAGGACGCGATCATGACGACGGTTCCGCTCCGATGGAATGAAGAATCCGCTCCGCCTCACTGTAACCCTTATCCGTCAGGGTCCAGTGGATACCCTCTGTGGGCATGTGGCTTGCCGGTGCCACATGGCCGTGGCCGTAGAGGCGCTTGAGTATCGAATCGGTGCGGACGCCGTAGAAACTGTCCAGCATGCTGCGTTCGACGGGGTAATAGGGATCCTGGTGATGCGCCGCAAGCTTGTAGAGGGTCGTGAGCATCTGGCGCTGACCAATGGCACGGCGTTCACGCTGACGACGAATCCAGCCCCAGAGAACACCTCGGCCAGGCGCGAGCAGTATCGACAACGCTGCAATGGCGGAGATGGCAAGCACTACGACAGGCCCGGTAGCGAGGTGGCGCACCGATGCACTGATGAGCACTCCCGTCACCCCGGAGATGATGCCAAAACCAATGGCCAGGATCACCATGTGATTCAGCTGCTTCACCCACTGACGGGCGGCCACTGCCGGGGCGATCACCATGGCCGTCATCAGGACGACCCCCACCATCTGTAGCCCCACCACGACGGCGAGCGCGATCATACTGGTCAACAGGGACTCCAGCGCCACAACCGGAAGCCCAATTGAGCCGGCAAACAATGGGTCAAAGGTAACAAGCTTGAACTGCTTCCAGCCCAGCATGACCAGAACCAGGGCAACCAGGGTCACACCCCCCATGAACCACAGGTCCTCCCGCTGGGTGGCAGCCGCCTGCCCGAACAGGAAACTGTCCAGCCCGCCCTGTGCGGCGTTTGACTGACCCTGTATGTAAGTCAGCAGCACCACGCCAATCGCGAATGATACGGACAGGGCAATACCGAGGCCCGCGTCGGTCTTGATCCGGCTGTGGCGGGTGACCATCTGCACAAAGAGTGCCGCAATCACCGCCGTTCCCAGGGCACCGGCCATGATCCAGCCAAGGTGCCGGGAACCGGCAATCAGAAAACCGATGCAGACACCGGGAAGGGCCGCGTGTGCCAGCGCATCGCCCATCAGGCTCTGCTGGCGAAGAACCGCGAAGCAGCCCAGAAGGCCACTGGCAATGCCAAGAAAAACCGCTCCTACGATGACCGTCTGGACCGTGTAATTCCCGAGCAGTTCAAGCATCAGTGGGTTGCCTCTTTGATCACTGCGCCACCGGCATCGCCCACCGTGTTGGAGTCAATCAACGCAATGCGTCCGCCGTAGGCGCTTCGCAGATTGTCGCCGGTATAGACCTCGGGGACACGCCCCTGAGCGATCACCCGAACATTGAGGATCACCAGCCAGTCAAAATAATCACGCACGGTCTGGAGGTCGTGGTGAACCACGATGACCGTCTTTCCCGCATCGCGCAGCTCCTGCAGAAGGCGCACCACGGTTTTCTCGGTGGTCGCGTCCACCCCGGCCATGGGTTCATCCAGGAAATAGACATCCGCGTCCTGAACCATCGCCCGCGCCAGGAACACCCGCTGTTGCTGCCCCCCCGAGAGCTGACTGATCTGGCGATGGGCGAGATCCGCCATGCCGACAGATTCGAGCGACTCCATGGCCCGTTCGCGTTCACGCCGGCCTGGCCAGCGGAACCAGCCGAGATGGCCGTAACGGCCCATCATCACCACATCGAGTACCGTGGTGGGAAAATCCCAGTCAACGGCGGAACGCTGTGGCACGTAGGCAATCCGTCGCAGTGATTCGGCCGGCGGATGACCGTGTATGCAGATATGGCCGGCCGTCGGGCGGGCCAGGCCCAGGACTGTCTTTATCAGGGTGCTCTTGCCGGCACCATTGGGCCCGATAATAGCGGCCATAACGCCCGGTGGGATGTTGACGTCAATATCCCAGAGCACGGGCTTACCTTCATAGGCCACCGTCAGGTCCTCGATATGCAGAGCCTGGTCCGGTTCATGCAGCCGGTGGCATTGCGTCGTGCCGGTTTTTCCCAACAGTCTTCGTATTGACATAGCCTACGGCTCCCAGCGTTGCTTCCAGCCATTAAGAACCTCGGGCCAGTCGGCGGTTGTTCCGCCCAGCCCCTCGACGATCGCTACCGTGTTCGATCGCAACATCCCGATATAGGTCCCCTTGGCCGTGCCGTCCTCACCCATGGCGTCTGAAAAGAGTTCACCGCCGATCTCGACCTCATGCCCCTTTTCGTTGGCACCATCAATCACTGAATTAATGGTCCTGGGGTTGATGGTGCTTTCGATAAAGATGGCGGGAACATCCCGCTCAACCACGGTATTGACCATGTCCCGGATATCGGCGATGGCGGCCTCGCTGTCCGTGCTGATGCCCTGGATTCCCTTCACATCGATCCCGTAGGACAGGCCGTAATAACCGAAGGCATCGTGGGCGGTCACCAGAATGCGCTGTTCTTCCGGGATGCTGGCAATGCTTTGCTCAATCCAGCCGTCCAACGCCGCGAGTTCTTCGCGATAGTCGCTGGCACGCTCACGCATGGCGGCCGCGCAGTCGGGCGCTATCGCTGCGAGCTGCTCTGTTACGGCCGGTACAATCTGTGACCAGCGACCCACGTCCATCCACAGGTGTGGATCAATGGCATAATCCTCGTGGGAAATCAGGTCCGACTCATCAAACGACGCCGGCCCCACCGCCAGCGACGGCTTGCGACTGCCCAGTTTTTCCAGAACGTTGGCCATCTGCCCCTCAAGAGAGAAACCGGCATACAGGATCGCATCCGCGTTTCTCAGCCGCTCAATGTCACTCGCCCGCGCTTCATAGAGGTGCGGGTCAACACCGGGGCCCATCAGGGGTGTCACCTGAACACAGTCACCGGCCACATTTCGCGCAACATCCGAAATCATGGCAATGGTCGTGACCACTTGGGGCCGGTCATCCGGCGAGGTGGCGTCACAGGCCGTCACTATCAATAACGAGGCCAATAAAAGATACCGGAAAAGCGCTCTCATCGTTTATTCCTTTATTCCTGGCATGTCCTTACAGAGCAACCATCATGGATCAAACCACTCTGAGCTTGAAATCCATTTTAACACCAAGACAAACGTTTTTAGCAAGCGCTAACTTTTATAGCACCGTGGTTGTCGCACCCAACTAACTTAGATATAGTCCAAACATGACTGATAGAATCGACCAGGCCAGAGACAGCGCCCGTCCAACCGACGCCGAGGACGCCCTGCCGCCTCCCGAACAGCACGCCCGCCAGTACAAGGCCGTGCGGGATGCCCACGAGACGGAACTGATCGAGGACTATGTGGAACTCATCGGGGACCTTCTTGACCACGGCGGCGAGGCCCGCGCCACCGACATCGCGGCGCGCATGGGGGTGCGTCAGGCAACGGTGGCACGCATGATCCGACGCCTGAATGAGCTGGGCTTCGTCAACAACGAGCCCTACCGGTCCATCTTCCTTACCGACCAGGGTCGGGCAATGGCCAACCGCTCCCGGCAGCGCCATGCGGTTGTTCTGCGCTTCCTGCGTTCCCTGGGCGTAGACGACGCCACGGCCCGGATTGACGCCGAGGGCATGGAGCACCACGTGAGCGAAGAGACGCTGGACATCATGCAGCGTTTTTCAGAGAAAAATTCCGATAGGCGCTGACCAATCCCTGTGTTAGACTTCGCGCTGCGTTGTTCCCTCCGCCTTTCTCGGCCGTTTCCCGGCCTCTGTTTCGCCGGTTGGTCTCCGCATGCTCATCGCGGACTGCACGAGCCAGGGCCATTCCCGATCAGCCTAAAAATTCGCCTGTATGAACTCAGGCGCTAACCGCTCTGGCGTTTTCAACAGGAAACACTGAATGTCTTTTGATTCTCTCGGCCTCTCGGCCGAACTGCTTCGCTCTGTCAACGATCAGGGTTACACGACAGCCACGTCCATCCAGGAGAAAGCCATCCCGGCGGCCCTCCAGGGGAAGGACCTGATGGCCACCGCCCAGACCGGGACGGGCAAGACCGCCGCTTTCACACTGCCCATGCTGCAGAAGATCGCGGCCCAGGCCGATGGCGGGCAACGCCGCGTCAAAGCGCTGGTTCTTACCCCCACACGGGAACTTGCCGCCCAGGTCGAAGAGAGTGTTCGCACCTATGGCCGTCATTTGAAACTGCGCTCACTGGCCGTATACGGCGGTGCCGGCATTGGCCCACAGATTCGTTCGATGAAGAGCGGCATGGATATCCTGGTGGCAACACCCGGACGCCTCATGGACCACATGGAGCGCGGCACCGTCGATCTCTCAACCGTGGACACGCTGATCCTGGACGAAGCCGACCGCATGCTGGACATGGGCTTTCTCCCCGCGATTGAGAAAATCGTGAAGACGCTGCCCAAGTCGCGCCAGACGCTGCTGTTCTCCGCCACCTTGTCGGCACCGATCCAGAAGCTCGCTCAGAAGTTCATGAACAACCCTGAGATGATCGAGACCGCTGCCCGCAACTCCGCCGGCGAGCAGATCGACCAGAGCGCCTACATGGTCGACTCCAACCGCAAGCGTGAGCTGCTGACACACTTGATCGGCACCCAGAACTGGGGCCAGGTACTGGTATTCACTCGCACCAAGCGCGGCGCCGACCAGCTTGCCAAGCAGCTGGAACAGGATGGGATACGCTCCACCGCCATTCATGGCGACAAGAGCCAGGGCGCACGGACCAAGGCTCTGAAGCAGTTCAAACAGAACAGTGTGCGCGCCCTGATCGCTACCGACGTGGCCGCTCGCGGCATCGACATCGATCGCCTGGACTATGTTGTCAATTACGACATGCCCGACAACCCGGACGATTACGTCCACCGGATTGGCCGCACCGGCCGTGGTGGCGAGCAGGGATCGGCGATCTCGCTGGTCAGTGGTCAGGAAAAGGGCCAGTTCGCCAGCATCCGCAAGGTGGTCAAGAAAGAGATCCCCTCGAGCACGGTGCAGGGTTTTGAACCTCAGCAACGTCCGCGCCAGGGCCCGCGCCCGGGCAATGGAAACGGCAACCGCCAGGGTGGCCGTCGCTCCTTCCAGCGATAGGGTATATAGGGAGTTGCCTGTGGCAACTCCCTACAGACGCTCCGGTTAACGGGCATGTACCATCAGGTTCATGCTCGATAACCTGCCCCCCAGCTTTTACCCTCCTGACCCGGCAAAGAGCGTGAAACTCAGCACAAGGTAACCAATATAGCCCGCCAGAAGCAGTCCCCCCTCGATCCGGTCCAGCCGCCTCCCGGTAACCAGAAAGACGCACAGCAGCACGGCGGTCCCCAGCATGACCCACTGGTCGAATTCGAGGACGCGTTCGGCGAACGGCAATGGCTGCAGCACGGCCGAGAAACCCAGTATGCCGAGGATATTAAAAATATTGCTGCCCAGGATATTGCCGACGGCCACATCCGCGTGCCGGCGCAGCGCAGCAATCACTGATACCGTCAGCTCCGGCAGAGAGGTTCCCACCGCCACAATAGTCAGGCCGACCACCGCCTCCGGTACACCCAGCGACGCGGCGAGCCCTGTTGCTCCATGAAGCAACACTCGGGAGCCGCCGATCAACAAAGCCAACCCTGCCACCAGCGCTAAGGGCAGCATCCAGCCTTTCGAGGGCAGGGTCGCCACTTCCCCAGCCTCGGCCCTGTGGACCTCACCGGAGGGTACCGAGCCATCACGCTCCGTCAGATAGGCCCAACAGAGGTAGCCGCCCAGTCCCAGAACCATGATAAAACCTTCAGGCCGTCCCAGCCCGCTGCCCCACGCCAGAAGCAGCACGGCGAGGGATGCCACGACCATGGCAACCGCGTCCCGTCGCAGCGCCATTGGCTGGTAATTCAATGGGAGAATGACCGCAGTAAGGCCAAGAATCAGCAGAATGTTACCGATATTGCTGCCGACAACATTACCAACCGCAATGTCCGGTTTTCCCGCCAGGGCTGCGTCGACGGAAACGACCAGTTCCGGCGCTGAGGTCCCGAAACCAACGATCACAAGCCCACTCAGCAAGGGGGATATACCTACCCGCTTTGCTGCGGCGAGAGCGCCTCGGATCAGAAGCTCTCCCCCGAAAGCCAGCAACACAACACCCGCCACCAGAAAAACGCCATCAGCGATCATTCACCCCCCCAAAGACACCGGATCTGTACTATCCTCCTCAAAGAACACTGATGCAGTGTAACCGGAAAGCGGCTTTCCAGGAGAGACCCTTCAATGCCCAGCGCGTACCGCGCCCTGCTCGCCAGCCTTCTGTTACTGATTTCAGGCGTGGCGATGCCGGAACAGAATCAGACGCTTGACGTCGCCCTGATGCTCTCCAGTGGTGAGCAACGTGCCGTCTTCCGTGATATTGCCCACGACATGGAAGATCGTCATCCCGGTCTGCAGGTCAATATCCACGCATTCGCCAATGCTACCTACAAAGACCACCTCAGAACCTGGTTGCGTAATGAACGCTTTGACGTGATGTACTGGCATGGCGGAGAGCGACTGTACGAACTCGTCAGGGCGGGGTTGGTAGCTCCCCTTGATTCACTGGAGACCCAAACAACCTGGCAAGCTGCATTTCCCGAAACCATTCTGGAAACGGTACGATTTGAAGGCGCGTATTACGGCGTACCCTACAGTTACTATCCTTGGGGCTTTTTCTACCATCGGCCCCTTTTCCGTGACCTTAACCTGCGCGTTCCACACAACTGGGAGGATTTCCTCTCGGTGGCGGAGCAACTCCAGGATGCCGGTGTCACCCCGTTCGCCCTGGGCTCACGGGAATACTGGCCCCTTGGCGGATGGTTTGACTTCCTGAACCTGCGACTCAACGGCGCGGCCTATCATCGGCAGCTGCTCGACGGGCAAATCCCCATGACAGATGATGGCGTCGAAGCCGTCCTCCGCACCTGGAAAGGTCTTCTCGATAAGGGCTATTTCATCAAAGGCCATGAGGAACTCAGCTGGAAAAACGTCCTCCCCCTGCTTTACCGGCGCGAAGCCGGCATGGTGCTGATGGGCAGCTTCGCCGGTTACGAGATCCCGAAGCAACAGCGCCCGGAAACCGGTTTATTTGGTTTCCCCCAGATGGATCCCTCTGTTCCTCGATCTGAAGAAGTCCCGACCGACCTCTTCTTTCTCCCGGCTCATGCGAGCGACAACGACATGGCCAGACGCTTCCTGGCTCGACTCCATGAAGCAGACACCCAGCAGCAGATCAATAATGCATCGGGCATGCTGTCACCACACCGCAAGGCCCAAACGGCCGAACGGCTTTTTATTGCCGAAAGCCGGGCCCTGATTGAAACTGCCGAGGAACTCACCCAGTTTCTGGACCGGGACGCACCCGAACGTTTTGCTACACCACTACTTAAGGAACTTCGCCGGTTCATGCACAATCCAGACGTGGAGGCGAGCCAGCGCAGACTGGAAGAGATTCGACAATCCGTCTTCACCAAGAAGACGGTGGAATCAAACATGAAATCAGGAGACCAATGATGATATTCCAGAATCAGGTGGTCTGGATCACCGGTGCGTCCTCCGGTATCGGAGAAGCACTCGCACTGGCGTTCGCGCGCGAGGGGGCCCGCCTCGTGCTGTCCGCACGCCGGGAAGACGAACTCCAACGGGTAGCCGACGAGTGCGCCCGGCAGGGTAGCGCCCCGGATCATCCAATGGTTCTGCCCCTGGACGTTACGCAGACCGATACTCTTCCGCCGGCAACGGACCAGGTTCTGGAACGCTTCGGGCGGATTGACCTGCTGATCAACAACGCAGGCATCTCCCAGCGTTCACTCTGTAAGGACACGGAACTTTCGGTCTACCAGAAGCTGATGGACGTGGACGTCATGGGCCAGATCGCACTGACCAAAGCAGTACTGCCCCACATGCTTGAACACGGCAGCGGCCATATCGCTGTCACCTCCAGTGTTGCCGGCAAGGTCGGTGTCCGGCTCCGCACCGGCTACTGCGCCGCCAAGCATGCCGTTATGGGATTCTTTGACGCCCTGCGCGCCGAGGTCGAGGACGAAGGCATTCAGGTATCAACCATCGTCCCCGGGTTCATCAGCACGCCTGTGGCGGAGAATTCGCTGACAGGGGATGGCACGCGATTTGGCGAACCGGATGCCGACAATGGCGGAGGTATGGCGCCGGACAAGGCAGCCGAGGTGATTCTTGCCGGTCTCCGCAAAGGTAAGCGGGAGATCCCGGTTGGTGAGGGCAAGGAAATGATGGCGCTGTGGCTCAAGCGGCTATCCCCGGAACTGACCTTCCGAATGACCAGATAACTCACGGACCCATGAGAGCCCAATGCCCCAGACACAACCGCAAACACGCACTCTTGTACTGATTCGTCACGCCAAGTCCAGCTGGGACGATCCGAATATGCGCGATTTCGATCGGCCCATTAACGAACGCGGCCAGCATGATGCTCCTGACATGGGGGCACGACTTGCGGCGCGGGGTCAGCGACCGGACCGGTTCTATTGCAGCTCAGCCCGAAGGGCACGGGAAACCGCGCTGATCCTGGCGCAGGCCGTGGGTTACCCGGAAGCGGATCTTGAGGCCGAATCCGGCCTCTACATGGCCGACAACGCACAGTTGCTGGAGCGCATACGGCGGTTTCCGGACAGCGCCGGCGAAGTCTGGCTCGTGGGTCACAACCCGGATATTACGGAGCTGGTGAATCAACTCGCCGGCTTCCAGACCCATGACCTGCCCACCTGTGCCGTCGTGCGCATGGCGTTCGATGTGGGGCACTGGAAGGATATTGAACCGGGCGAGGCCCGGGTTCTGGAGGTAGATCGGCCGAAGCATCCCTGGGAAACTACCTGACGCCTCCCAACGGGATGAGCTGCACCTCATCAGCGGTTTCATTATCCTCTGCAATGACGAGGCGGTAATTGCCGCCGTTTTCCAGCGAGATTGAGCTTCCCTCCAGTAATATATCCCCGGGGGCAGTGCCGCCCTCGGATGTCACCACCAACTTGTAATCGGTGCTTTCTGGAACAGGCAGGTATCCAGAACTTCCGAGGTATCCGAGGCCTGAGACCCAAGGCTCCCGCACGGTCCCGTCCTCTGTGAGAGATTCGTCTGACGGCAGCAGGTACAGATCCACGCTGTCGTCCGTGAGGCCACTCTCCGCATGTACCGCACGAACACGTGCATTGGTCACTACCGGGCGATCATCATTATTCAGCACGAAAAGATCCTCAGCAGCTGCATCCGCCTGGCTCTCGACCAGAAGGGCGCTGAGGCCACTGCCACGATCAATCCGGATGTTTTTCTTGGCAACTGCTGGATCACTATCTGCAGCCCCAGTATATTTAACCTCAATCTCATAGTCATTTGAGCTGCTCGGCTTGTAACCGGGAGGCGCCGTTCCAGGTTCTACACCCTCAAATTCCACGCCAGTGGCGAAGCTCCCTTCATCCACCAGGGTCACATCAACCGACTTTTCCAATCCGGCAGCCGCGTGAACAAACTGAAGACCGCCCTGCTGATCATTGTCGCGGAATACCGTGGTTTCCGTTTCACCCACGACAACGAGGCTGACGGAGTGGTCAGTGTTATCAATCCCTGTGTTCGGCACGGCGGCAAGCAGCAGATCCTGATCAATTTCGAAATCCAGGCGGGAACCGCTGTCATAGATCACATTCTGTTGGTTCCCCGCCTTGGTCAGGCGAAGGCGATAAACGTCTTCCTCAACCAGCAGAGGCTCGGACCGGCTTCCGAAATTCAGGGTGGCATCAGGCTCCCTGTCTTCCTTGAGGGCCTGGCCAGGCTCGTCATCCAGGTATACGTCCATCGGATCGGCACCCTGAGTGAGGTGGGCCGCACGCAAGCGGACCTGTTCCAGGGGGCTGTCATCCGTTTCCGAGTCATCCTCTTCGTTCTCGGCGTCCCGCTCCTCCTGGGTTTCACCTTCAAAGGTCTCGTCATCCTCCCGGAAAAGCACCACCTGCTGGGATTCATTGTCGAGCCGGCCGGTGAGGATCAGATCATAGCGCTTGTCTTCCTCAAGGTTATCCTGGGCACCGTCAAGCAGGGTCGCGCGGGTCTCTTCCCCGGTATCCCCCCTCACCCGGAAGCGGTAGTGGTTGGCGGGCAGGCTGAAATCGCCGATCTCACCATAGCCCAAAGCTTCCACCCGGGCTTCATCATCCACATCCAGCGTCAGATCTGGCGCATCCGCCATGGCGTTGAAGACCCGGACATCAACATCATCCAGAACGACGGTATCTTCGAAGGTCTCATCCCGCTGGGACTCGAAACAGCCACTGAGGCCAGCCGCCATCACCACGACAAGCGTGAGGGTGAAACGCGCTCCCATGACTTCCATCCTTTTTTCACCTGAGGGTTATGGTGGGGTTTTAACAGGATCCCTGTTCCGGCAAAAGCGACCGGCTCACATCCCGCGCAATCCCTTCCTCAAAAGGCTGGTTGTCAGCCCTGCCGGCATTGAGCCAACAGCTGGTTCCACGCTTTGATATGGCCGCTTATGGATTGATCCAGCGCATACCAGATGCTGCCCGGACCAGGCTGCAGGTTGCGCTCTATAAAGGGCGTCATGGCATCGGGCACATCCGCCCCAGTCGCATGCACCAGCGCGTGGAGGCGATCAAAAAGGCGTCGACCATCATGACGAATCAGACTCAGTCGCGGCGACATGGAACCCAGGTATTGCCTCTCAAAGAGGCGCTGATAGACATCGGCTCCCGCAGCACACGGTGAGGCCTGATCAAGGTGCCTGCGCAGCAGGCCGGTCGCATCGTCCAACCGGGCCCGGAGCGCTTCCGCGCTGCGCAGGACCTGTCCGGCCAAAGGGCGGGCCTGCCAGTGTTTATAGACGCTGTTGAGTTGGGCAAGCTCATCGGGAATCCTGCCAGGTTCGAGGGCACCGATCAGGGCCAGCACAGTCTCAACCTGGGCCGAGGCGTCCCGAAACACCGCAGGGTCCGGCTCTGCGGGCAGGGTTCCCCCGCTTCGGCTGAAGAAGCGTTCCATCTCACTCGCGCCCCAGATGCCATTCCAGAGGGCCTCGGGGATGGAATCACGCTTGGCCTGGGCGGCGTTGCGCAGGGATTGCGCACGACTCTCACTGTCGATTTTCGGCAGGCAATCCTCGGCCGCGCTTATGAATTTGATGTGGTAGTCCAGCCGGGTCCCGGGATGCGCGACCCGCCCCAGAGTACTGGTGCGCTCACCGACGACGAGCTGGAGTTCACACCCGTAGAGGGAGAGGAAGTCCATCAGTCCCATTTCAATCTCGGGCATGTCCAGCCGACGCGCCCGCTTGCTGGGCAGCGCCGTTACGGTCGGGATCCGCGAGAAGTCAGGATCACTCTCAAGACCCCGCCCGAGCGCCTCAACGTAGGATACCGCCGCATCCTCGCGACTGCCGGTAAAAGGGCATCCCGTCAGAAACAGGAGGCTGAGCACAAGGATGAGACAGGAACGGATCACGGCAGCAACCCCGTCACGTGGACAATGGCCTTATTCAGGATGGCTACAGATCATACGTCGCAGGAGCCGATGGCGTTCAGCCAGCACCTGGGCCATGGCCGCCACCGCAATCTCGGGCGGTGACTTGCTTCCGATCTGGAATCCGATGGGCGCATGCAGGCGCCCCATGCGGGAGTCCGTCACGCCCAGCTGGTGCAGGCGTTCGCGTCGCTGAGCCGCCGTGCGCTGTGACCCCATGGCACCGATATAGAAGGCCTCGGATTCCAGTGCGGCAAGCAGGCCCATATCATCAATACGCGGGTCGTGGCCCAGTGCGAGTACGGCACAGTAGGCATCATTGAATTCCGCGCGCACCAGATCATCCGGGAGGCATTCACGAACCTCGACCCCGGGCTCATGCCACCCCTGGAGAAACAGCTCCCGCGGCTCACAGAGGGTCACCGAAAACCCATTCATCAACGCAATCCGGGCCACATAGCGAGCCACTTCCCCGGCGCCGATGAGAAGCATCCGGGCCTGGGGGCCCAGAGTGTGGAGCAGCGCGTCGTCGGTTTCCTCAACGGTTTGCGGAACGGAGTGCGATACAAAGGTCCATTCGCCCGTGGTCAGGTTGACCCGGCGCGTGACCGGTTGGCGCTCATCGATCGCCTCCAGCAGCATGGACACGGAGACCGTGTGGCGATCCGGGTCCAGGGGTTCCACCACCAGGCGCATCCGACCACCGCAGGGAAGCCGCCACTCCTGCTGATCCGATTCCGTGACACCGTAATCAACCACCCGGGGAGCAGTGCCTGGGTGCGAATCCTCAGAGGCCTGCCGGATTAACTGCTCTTCAAGGCAGCCTCCGGAAACGGAACCGCTCCACTCCCCCTTCTCATTCACCGCGAGAAGGGAGCCGGCAGGTCGCGGAGAGGACCCCCAGGTGCGTACGACCGTGCACAGCCACGCACGCTGGCCATTACCCAGCCATCGGCCGAGATCCCGGATAACCCGCGTGCCTGGATCGGCGTCGCCAGCCGCGGGCTCAACCATTGGCGGTTCCCGCACTGAAGGGCGTGCCTCGCTGCCGCTCACCGGTCAGCGCGAAAAGCGCGTTCCCCAATGCCGGGATTGCCGGAGGCGTACCGGGCTCGCCCACGCCCTGAGGTCCTTCGTCGCTGTCCACCAGGATCACGTCAATCTGTGGTGTCTCGTCGTGGCGCATCAGTATGTAGTTGTGGAAGTTACTCTGCTGGAGTCGACCGTCCTCCCAGTCGATCCACCCGTAGAGCGCTGCGGTAAGGCCAAAAATGATGCCACCCTCCATCTGCATGCGCACGACATCCGGATTGACCATCTGACCACAGTCGGTGGCACAGACCACTCGATGAACCCGGATACGTTGGTTCTCGATACTGGCCTCGACAACCTGGGCGACGTAGGTGCCAAAGCTGCGGTGCAGGGCCACACCACGGGCGCGCCCTTCGGGAAGAGGGCCTGACCAGTCCGCCTTTTCGGCGGCCAGCTCCAGTACGCGCCGGTGTCGCGGCATGTCTGCAAGGTGTTTAAGCCGGAAGGCTACCGGATCCTCACCCGCTTCATGGGCAAGCTCATCCATGAAGGTTTCAACCGCAAAGCCATTGTGGGAATGGCCCACGGAACGCCAGTAACTTACCGGAATGCCAGCATCCGCGTGAGTATGGCGGACCGTGATATCCGGCACGTCATAGGGGTATTCCACCGCGCCCTCAATGGCGGAATGGTCCTTGGGCGTGAGGAAGGTATCCTCGGTCATCCGCCCCATTGAGGCCAGGGTGTTGTAAAGGAACTTGGGCGCCCAGGGATATTGGGCGGCCGCCGCGTTGCGGGCAAACCAGTCAAAGATCAGCGGACCTGTCACCTGGTGATCCCAGGCCTGGATGCGCGAGCCATCAAGCGCAGCCCGGAAGCGGTGGAGCATGGCCGGGCGGTACATGTCATGGCGGATGTCCTCTTCCCGGGACCAGATCAGCTTGATCGGGCGCTCCACGCGGTCGGCGATGGCGGCGACTTCCTCAACGTATTCCTGGGTGAGTCGGCGCCCAAACCCACCGCCAAGAAAGGTGGTATGCACGGTAATCTCGTCAGGTGAAAAACGACTGACACGGGCGGCCGCGATCCGCGCCATATCCGGCCCCTGGGTCGGGGCCCAGACCTGCATGCCGGTATCGGTCACCTCGGCGGTCGCGTTCTGGGGTTCCATGGTGGCATGCGCCAGGAAAGGCGCCTCGTATTCCGCCTCGAACCGGTTATCGGTGGCGTCAAGGCGGCCCATGGCATCCCCTTCACTGCGCTCGGTATCCCCGCTGCTGTCGTCAGCGGCGCGCCGGTACTGGGTGAAGACCGCCTTGTAGTCCTTGGTTACGGCATCCGTTTCATCCCAACGGATGTCCAGTTTCTCCTGCGCCTTGCGCGCCTGCCAGTAGGTTTCCGCAACCACCGCCACGCCGCGGTCGATGGTCAGTACGTCGATCACTCCCGGCATTTCCCGGGCCTGTGCATCATCCACCGATTCAAGCCATGCTCCCTGCATTGGCGGGCGGGTCACGACGGCATAGACCAGCCCATCACGCTCCACATCGATGCCAAAGACCGCTTCGCCGGTCACCTTGGCGCGGGCATCAAGACGCCGGTCATGCTTACCAATGTAACGGAAGTCATCCTTGGACTTGAGCTCAACGTCATCGGGCAGTGACTGGCGTGCGGCAAGGGCAACCAGTTCCCCGTAAGGCAGCACCTGATGACCATCCGGATGATGGGCAGTGCCGTCACGGGTCGTGACCTGTTCACTCTGAACCTGCCAGACTTCCGCGGCCGCCTTAACCAGAACGTGACGCACCCTCGCCGCTCCAGCGCGGATTGGCTCCCAGCTGGTGCGCAGGCTGGTGCTGCCCCCCGTCACCTGGAGTTGATACTGGGGATTGGTGTAATCCGAGCCAACCGGCGCAAACCGGATCTCGATCTGCTCCGGGGGTACATCAAGTTCCTCGGCAACCAGGGTTGTGATCCCTGTATAGGTCCCCTGGCCCATTTCAACGCGGGCCAGCGTAAAAATCACGTTACCCTCCGGGTCCAGCTCCAGCCAGGCATTGGGAGCCCATCCGCCCTCATGTGAAGGCTCCCTGCCCTGGCGGCTGGCACAGCCCGGAAGCGTCATACTCAGAACCAGGGCCCCGGAACCAGCGGCACCGAGGCGGAACAGGTCACGGCGTGAGACGTTCATGCATCACCTCCATCAGCAACAGCACGGATGGCAGCATGAATGCGCGGATAGGTACCACAGCGGCACAGGTTACCGGACATAAAACGCCGGATCTGCTCATCGTCCGGATTTGAATCTTCTTCCAGCAATGCCACGGCGCTCATGATCTGCCCTGACTGGCAGTAACCGCACTGGGGGACATTGTGGTCAATCCAAGCCTCCTGGACGGGATGAAGCCCGGCATCCGTAGCCAGACCCTCAATGGTCGTGATTGCGCCGGATACCTGTTCCACCGGTGTGATACAGCTGCGAACAGCTCCGCCATCGACGTGCACGGTACAGGCACCACACTGCCCCATTCCGCAGCCGAACTTGCTGCCTTTCAGTCCAAGCTCGTCGCGCAACACCCACAATAGTGGGGTCTCGCCATCGGACTGGATCTCGTGGTCAGTACCATTGACCCTGAGGCTGATGCTCATGGTTGTCTCTCTGTCTGTTGTTGTTGGTTATCAGTGGCCGCCGAAGCGCTCGCGGTTGCGCTCCCGTTCTTCCGGGCTCTTGCGGAGCATGAAATAGACCGCGCCGGTCCCACCATGGTGTTTCTGTGCAGAATGGAAGGCCATCACATCCGGTAGCTGGGGCAGCCATACCGCCAGATGGCTCTTGATGGTGGCAATGCCATCCGGATTGCGCTCGCCCTTGCCATGCATGATCAGCCCGGACCGAACGCCACGCCGCATGCACTCCCTCAGGAAGTTGAATACCTCCTGGCGCGCTTCGTCGACCGTCATCCGATGGAGGTCCAGCCGTGCCTCAACCGGGTACTGGCCCAGGCGCAGCTTCTTGAAAACGCCATGCTGGATACCATCACGCTTGAAGTTCAGCTCGTCGGACGGCCCCAGCCATCCAACCTCCGTTACTGTCAGCGGGTTACGGTCAGGCGTGGCCTCAAGCACCGCGGCGCGGCGGCGTTCGAGCTGGCCAGGCGTGATCCGCTGTGAAGCATCCACATCCGCCCGATCGGGTTTGCGGATGGGTTTCACACCTTCCATTTCCTCAAGGAACTGTTTGCGCTCTTCTTTCGTGGTCATAACAGAAGGCCTGACCGCTGAACCGGGTTCGCACTCACTTTATCACCGGCTCTGTGGTAGTGGAACTCCCTCCCCGCTTCTACCTGCAGCAGAAGGGCATCCCGTACTCACAATTACCTAGCGTTACACTATGTAACATTGCCTTTTATTCAGGCAGCTGCCATGTATTATTGGGCCACGCTGTCCGCACAGTACAATTCCAATGGAGAACGATCTCATGGCAACACCCCACAAGAAACTCATCAGCGTGGCGATCGCCGCTGCCGTTATTCCTGTATCCGTGCAGGGCGCCGGTTTCGGCCTCAACAGCCACAGTGCCAAATCCGGCGGCACTTCCCATGCCGGGACGGCCGTTATGGCGGAAGACCCGGCAACCGTTTTCTACAACCCGGCAGGGATGATGGTCAACGACAAAGCTGCGTTCAGCGCTAGCGGAGCGTACATCATGCCGTCGTTTGATTATTCGGATGAAGGGTCCACCACTCCGTTTGGAACCTCATACGCGGGTGGCGAGGACAAGTCCGATGAAGGGGGGGTCGCGCCAAGCATTTACTACATGACCCCCTTCCGGGACGACTGGGCTTTTGGTCTTTCGATCAACGCGCCCTACGGTTCCAGCACCGAGTTCAGCAATGACTGGGTTGGCCGGTATAACGGCACTGAATCCGACATTCGAGGCGTCAACATCAATCCCAATGTTGCGCACCGCATCAACGACCACGTCAGCATCGGGTTTGGTCTGAATGTTCAATATTTTGATGCCAGTCTCAGCCAGATGGTGGAAGGCCAGCCACTGGTTGGGGGTACACCAACGTATGACGGGACCAATGATATCCTGACCGAGCTTGAGGGCGACTCCTGGGCCGTGGGCTACAATGCCGGCCTCCTCATTGAACCCTCCGAAAGCACCCGTATTGGTCTTGCCTATCGCTCCGAGATCAAGCACGGCATCAAAGGCAGGGCCAATGTCTCGCCCCAGGGGCCGGGTGCCGTGGCCATTACACAAGGGCTTAGCCTCAACTCCACCGATGCAACAACATCAATCGAACTGCCGGAGAGCGCCACCCTCAGCGTCAGCCAGACGGTTGGAGACAACGACAGGCTCACGCTCCTGGCAGATGCTCAATTCACACGCTGGAGCCGGGTCGACACAATAGACGTCACTGCGGATGATCCCCGCCTCAACTCCAGCCTGTCCCTTGATTTCCAGAACAGCTGGCGGGGTTCCATTGGTGCCACCTGGGAACAGACGGACCAGTTGACACTCCGGACCGGTTACACGTTTGAAGAGTCGGCGGTAGGCAGTGCCGAAGGGCGCACGCCGCGAGTGCCTGATAACCACCGGAACTGGGTGAGCATCGGTGCCGGCTATCAGTTCAATAATGGGGTGGAACTGGATGCCAGCTACTCGCACCTGTTCATCAAGGATACACCCATCAACAATGTGAGCAGCTCCGGCACAACGCTCAAGGGCGAGTTCGAAAGCTCCGCCGATATCCTGAGCGTTCAGGCCACCTATCGGTACTGAACCATAGCCATTTCAATAGCGCTCAAACGCCCGCCTCCGTGCGGGCGTTTTTCATTACGCCATAAAACCTACTGGATGCTGCGCCGCAGAAGTGCCTTGACGAGGCGAATTTCAGGGGTGTCGGTAGGGTAACTCTGAAGGTACTGGTTGTAGAAACGCTCCAGCCCTTCGCGACTACGGATAAAATGCGGATCGATACCGGTCAGCTTCCGGATTACCTTGCGTTCCCGGGGCGTTAATCGAACCTGCTCGCCGTGAACCATCATCGGATTACTCTCCCGGTTTGCCGAAGTCTCTCTGATAGAATATATCGAGTGAGCTCGCTAGGCCACTGGCCGCTTCCAGATATAAACGCCGGGACAGATCGTAGCGCAGCGCGACGCGGCTGACAGGGTCAAACAACCCCACCCCGTAACGAACACTGAGCCGCTCCGTGAGATAACCGGAGGCGACGACACTGGTTTCATCGCCACGCCCCTCGGTTTCCAGCTGAAGATCCTCGATGCCAACACGCTCGCCAATCTCGCGCGTCACGGGTGCGGCCTGGGCCAGCCCCAGTCCAATAGCCGCCCGTTCCATGGCATAGCTGTCCCCTTCGCCCTGAAGGGGGCGACCGAGCACCAGGTAGGACAGCGCCTCTTGTTCGCTCATGGCGGGTTCCGAGAAAATCTCGGCACGGGGTTCATCGGCGGGGCCCGTCAGGCGAATCCCCGCGACAACCTCATCGACCCTGCGAATCGCTTCAATATCCAGATAGGGCCTGTCCAGGGGGCCGGAAAACAGAAGCTGTGCCCGCCGGATCGTCAGGTCCTGTCCATAAAGCTCATAGCGACCGTTCTCAAGGTTCAGTTCGCCGTTGGCGTTCATGTCATCGACGAGCCTGAGACGCCCAGTGAGGTCCCCGGTCACCCCAAAGCCGTTAAAGCTCACAAGCTCCTCGCCAATGACCACCACCAGATCCATACCCAGGCGCAGGCCACTGGATTCCTTTTCCTCGCCAACGATGACTTCATCCTCGGAGACACCGGTCGCGGACTCGGGCAGGGATTCGATAGTAACCGAACCGCGCGGAACATCCACACGCCCGGTAACGTTGAGCCCCTGCGGACCGTAACGAACCCTCAGGTCGGGAAAGACGGTGACCTGGGCGAATGGCTCCACGCTCACCGGCAGTTTATCGCCCGTGAGGCTCAGATCCGCCCGGGGTCCTTCATCCCACGAGGCCTGCCCTTCCAGGGTCCCGGTACCCTCCTCGCCACTGCGCCACTCACCCGTTATCTCCGCCTGTGTGCCCTCAAAGGCGGCATCAAGCGACAGCGCATCAAATCGCAGAGGCAGCCGCTGATCCAGAAGCCTGCCCTCTTCAAGCTGGATCCTACCCTGCACCCGGGGGGACGCCAGGACGCCGGAAAGGCTGGCATTCCCGCGCAGCCGACCTTCCACCGTTTCCAGGTCCAGGAAGGGCCTGATGACGGCCAGGTCGAAATGCTCAACACCAATTTCCCCATTCAGGGGGTAATCCGGCTTATTGGGATCAACCTTCAGGTCTGCCCGGGCCTGACCCAGGTCAGGTCCGGAGAGGTGCGCGTTGAGATCCGCACCTTCGGGGGTGAGACGGGCTTCGACACGAAAGGCATCGTAGGCCAGGGGCACCCATCGCTCCTGTGTCTCCGGGTCCACCTCCGCCGCGTCCAGATCATCGGGGTCAGGAATCTGGCGCAGCGATACCTTACCGGTGCCGGCGTCCAGCCATACCGACCCTTGCGGACCCGCGTCCGTCATCGAAACCCTGGCGGCCCCGTTCAGGCGTTCCCGCCAGCGCAGGTCCAGCGGCAGGCCGCCCCCCAGGACCTCTGTTGGGAAGTTATTGAGTGCCAGTTCCAGGTGCTGTTCCGGATAGAGCCGTTGATCCCCGGTACAGAGCTGCGCATCGCTCCACCCCCAGCAGTGGCTGCCCAATGCCACTGAGCCAGTGGAATCGACCAGCAAGGACGCGGGCGTGGTCATCAACCAGTGCTGCTCCACCGCCTGAACCCCGCCACCATCGAGCTGCCCCTGCCATTGCCCGTTCTGCCATCCGCCGGCGGCACTGAGTCGCAGTTTTGCATGCGGGTGACTCAGGGAAACGGAAACGTCGTGGTTCTCCTGATTGCCCTCGGCATGCACCTGCCCCGAGTCGATGCGCTGACCCGCAACGTCCAGCCCCTGCCAGAGGATTTGCGCCTGCCCGGAAAGCGCTTCGCGCAGTGTTGCGGAGGCATTGATGGACTCCAGCGTCAGTTCCGCCGGTTCATAACCGATAACGCTCCCCTGCAGGGCCAGGCTGCCCTGGGGTTCGCGGAGGAGATCGGTTGCATCCAAGCTTGCGGTCACTCTCCCACTGAGACCGGTCCAGAGCTGAGCCAGAACCGGGAGATCCAGGTCCATCCTGGCCGCGAGGGAATCCGTCTGCGCGGCGCTGCCAGTGAGTCGGTTGTCGCCGAACAGGACCTCCAGTTCCGGCACCCGCCATTGATCCCCGTCCAGCTCTGCGGCTGTCTTAAGCCACAGAGCCTGGCCGCGTAGACTGCCCGCCAGACTGAGCTCGCCATCCGCCTGGAGCCCTTCATCGCCAGAACGGCCCTGACTGCGCACCAGCCCGGAAAGCTCACCATGCATCGGGGCGACCCAGCGATCAGGGGAAATGCCGGCCAGTTCCAGGCGTGTGTTCCAGGAAATGCCGTCACGCCAGGCAATATCTGCCTTGCCGAATGCCCGGCCATCCGCGCTGGCAACGGAGAGCGCATCAAGACGGATCTGCTGGAAGTCCCCCTCGAGGTCAGTCTTCAAGCCGACCGGCCCACCGGGTGTGGACAGTTGGGCATCCAACACGCCCGTGTAGCGATCGCCACTCAATGAAAAGTCGAGGCCCGCCCGCTCCAGGGCCACCGGCGGTGCTTCGAGATCCGGAAGCAGCCGCAACCAGGGAAAACGGGACCAGTCGAGAACACCGGACACCTCGAGCCCATCACTCCAGCTTACGGCACCGTCACGCACGCGCAGGTAACGCGCCTGCTCATCCTGGATATTGATGTGCTCGACCACGGCTCCCTGGGTATCCACGTGCCCCCTCACGGACAACGGCAGGTCGGGTGCCGTGTTCAGGTACGCACTGCCCGCTACCTGCCAGCCCTGATCCAGATTGCCCTGTGCATGGATCATCACCTGATTCAGGATCAGGCTCTGCTGCAGGTCCGGCGTCGCCTGGAAACGGGCCGATGTCAGGGACGCATTGGCGGGGAACCCGGGTTTCAATGGCTCGACGACGCCGGCCAGATGAGCCTGCCAGGGCGCTGCAAGATCGGCGTTCACCGCCAGCTCCGCAACCGTGCCCGTAAGCCCGCTGGTCAACACCAGGGTTCCCGGGTAATCATCCCCGGAAAGGACATACTCCAGCTCAAGACCCGCATCGACGGGCCAGTCACCCTCGAAGCGCACAGTGCCATCCAGGCCTGCGCTCAGTGCTTCCCGCTCCACATTCAGGGTGTCAATGGTCAACCGGGGACCTGAAAAAGCGCCGGCGAAGGCGATACGTTCCAGGATCAGGCTCTCATTCAGGGTAATTGTCCCGACTTCCAGCCTGGCCACCTCAACCGATAAGGGCGTGCTGATTTCCGGCAGGCTGATGGCAGCATCCGTATCGGGCGATTCCGCGTCCCCGGTGTCGGGAAGAGCAATCGCTACCCTGCCCGCACTCAGGTTGTCCACGCACAGGGCAGCGCTGAACAGACAGCTGGGGCGCCATGACAGGTGAGGCTGCTCCACAGCCAGCCTCGTGCCCCGGCCGTCACTGTATACGAGGGACTGGGCACGCCATTCACGGGCCAATGTACCCTCAAAGCCCTCAACCCGAAGCCCCGGAACCTGGTCGAGCGCCCAGCGCCCACCGGTCTCCGTCAGCAGGATCCAGCCAGCGACCAGCAGCGCCAGTGCAAGGGCCACCAACGGGACCAGCAGGGTGATACGGACGACATGACCAAGTAGCCTCAAAGTTCCGGCCCCATGGAGAAATGCAGACGGAAGTTTTCCGGAGCATCCAGGGCCCTGGCAATATCCAGCCTGATCGGTCCCACCGGCGATATCCACCGGACGCCAACCCCGACACCGGTTTTCAGCGGATCCCCCATATCGTCAAAGGCATTACCCTCGTCCACAAAAGCGGCCAGTCGCCAACTCTGGGACAGCGGGTATTGGTACTCAGCACTCCCGGCTATCAGAAAACGACCCCCAATGCTGTCTCCGTCCTCATCAAGCGGGCTGAGCGTGCGGAAGCCGTAACCACGGACACTCTGGTCACCACCGGCGAAAAAGCGCAGAAAGGGAGGAACCCGGTCGAAATTATTGGTACCCACCGCACCCACTTTAATCCGGGAAAGAAACCGGTGACCGCCGGTTCCCAGGGTAATCAATCCTTTTGCCTCTGCCGTGGCATGGAGCACGTCAATATCAGAGAGCATGTCACGCTGCCCTCCGGCAGCCTCTACCCGGAGCCGGTAACCGCGACTGGGATCCACCGGCGAGTCCCGTTTCAAATAGCTGTAGCTTGCCCCGGGCAGTATGAGCAGGGTTCGCTCACGTTCATCACCGACCTTGAAGCGGTCATCCTCGCGACGCAGGGACAAAACCTGTTGCCAGCCGGAATCAAGCTCCGTATGCCACTGCGCACCGGTGCTTATCCGCTCCGATTCCGTATCCTCAATATCTTCTTTCTGGTAGGAGCCCGTGAAACGCAGGCTATCCGACATGGGCGGGTCCAGGGGCACCTCATAGTACAGACCGGCATTCTGGCGCGGCTCGGACAGTTCCAGCTCGGCACCACGTCGATGACCCTGGGGGTTCACGTAATGCTGGTCCCAGGTAGTACGAATGCGTGGCCCCACATCGGTGCTGAAGCCCAGCCCGGTACCAATGGAGTGACGGCTGCGTTCTTCGAGTGCCACCTGCACCGGAATCCGCCCTTTCGTGGCGTTCCCGGCGTCGGCCTCAACACGCACGTTGCTGAAATACCCGGAACCGCGCAGCTCCCGATTCAATTCAATAATCCGATCCGAATGGTAGGGTTCCCCGGGTTCAAAGCGCACGAACCGCTCCAGGAGCGCGTTCTCAAAATAGTTGTCATCGGGAAAGCGAACCTCCCCGAGCGTGTATCGCTCGCCACTGTCATACACAAGGTTGATATCCGCGTAGCCTGCCTCCGGATCCACCCGCAGCTCCCGGGTCACGAAGGCCCCATCGAAAAAACCATGAGTCTGTGCCTGATTACGAAAGAAACGCTTAATCCGTTCATAGCGACCATGATCCAGGACATCACCCTTTTTGGGTCGCGACTCGTCCGGGAGCTCGAACGCCGCCAATCCTGCAGCCTCGCCCTGAACCTCAATGGTGACCCTGCGAAGCCGGATCGGCTCCCCCGGCACCACCTCCAGTTTCATGACAGGGGGATCCTGCTCAACAACCCGTGAGGTTACCCGCCCCTGGTAGTACCCCAGCGCCCGCATCGCCTGCCTGGCTCGCTCGCGGGCATGACTGGCAAACCGACGCAGTGAAGCCGCGTTCCGGTCTCCCGGATCGCCAATAAAAGCCCGTATGTTGCTTTCCAGTGCGTCGTTGGCAGGGTTCACGCTGACCTGCAGTTCAGCCGCCCACGCAAAAGGCAGAAAAAGGGCCAGAAACAGGCCTGTGGAGAAGCGGCGGAGGGATAGGCTCATCATCCCGGCATCATACCACCGCTGAAAAGCTGCGCCATGGCGGGACTCCTAACAAATCAGCGGCGTGGGTTAACTACTCCAGGCAGTGACCATGCCGTTGTAGACCGCAAAATAGTGCATCGCGCCACCAGCGAGCACGAACAGGTGCCAGATTGCGTGATTGAAAGGAATCCGGTTTCCCAGATAGAAAATGACGCCCAGTGTGTAGGCGATGCCACCGGCCACCAGGAGGCTGAGTTCGGTGACGGCCAGCATGGAAGGAAGCTCCGTTGCGGCGACGACCACAAGCCAACCCATTCCGATATAAGTGGCCACCTGCAGCCCCTTGTACCGGTCCCCCAGCACGAGTTGCATGGTAATGCCGGCCACCGCCAGCCCCCAGATGATGGCAAACAGGGTCCACCCCAGGGTTCCACGCATGTTCACTAACAGGAAAGGCGTGTAGGTGCCCGCGATCAGCAGGAAGATGGCGCAGTGGTCAAACACCTTGAAGGCATACCGCAGCGATGGCTTCCGGGCACTGTGGTAGAGCGTCGATGCAAGAAACAGCACAACCATGGTTGTCCCGTAGACTGCCGCGCCCGTCACCGACCAGACATCACCGTAGAGCGCGGCGATCACCACCAACACCACGGCGCCCGCCAGCGCCAGGACCGCACCAACCCCGTGCGTCAGTGCGTTCCAGATTTCCTCAACGGGGTGGTAGTCGAGATGCGCCGGCTTGTAGCTGTCCATATCCTTCATGTCCATGTCCGTCCAGTATGGTTTTGTAAAATTACCATAACCCGACGATACAGTGCACAACTGTACACTGCAAATTACTTTTGGATTACAACAGTCGCTCCTCCAGCTCTTCCAACGCCTCGCCCGTGTAGACCGCAAGACGCTGCATGCTGGGCAATGTATCCCGGCAGCCGGTATAACCAAAGTTCAAGGCACCGGCATAACTCAGGCAGGTGATATTCAGGGCACCCCCATGGGTCACCAGGGAAACCGGATACATGGCCTCCAAGCGAGCCCCTTCATAATAAAGCGGTTCGGTCGGGCCGGGGACATTGGAAATGGTCACGTTGAAGACCGGCCTCATGCGCCCGCCCAGGCCTGATACAAGCTGCAGGATATAGGGCGACATCAGCATCATGGTGTACTGGTTGAGCACCTGGCGCGGCAGGCTCTGAAGGTGGGCCTTGGCCGTCCGGGTGGAGTCCTTGATCTGCTCCAGCCGTGCCACCGGATCCGGTTCATTCGTGGCGAGGCTCGCAATCATGAAGCTGATCGCGGTGCCCGTCCCCTCGTCGTCCGCTGGACGCACGTTGACAGGGATACCCGCCGTCAGAGGCTCATCCGGCAACTTATCCTGCTCGAACAGGAAACGACGCATCGCTGTGCCGCAGATCTGCAGAACCACATCATTCAGCGATGCATCCGTAGCCCCACAGATCGCCTTGAGCCGGTCGATCTGGTAGTGCTGTGTGGCAAACCGCCGCTGTCCGGTGATGCGGTTGTTGAGGATGGACTGCGGACCCACAAAGGGCGCCGTCAGCTTGCTGTCTTTGCGCATTCCGGCACTGGCGATACGAGCAAGGGCGGTCACGAGCTGCGGCGTTGACCCTGCCTGGATCTTGAGAGCGTCCAGGGCCCGCTCAAAGGCCCCCTGAACCGACGTTACGCCCTGCCCGGACTGGGATCGCCGCTGACTGGGCTCCACGGTCCAGGGTGGACGCATATTGGTCTTGGTGGGATCCGTGGTCAGGATCTTCTGCATCAGCCGCACACCACTGATGCCGTCAATGAGCGAATGGTGCATCTTGGTGTACATCGCGAAGCGATTGCCTTCAAGCCCCTCAATGATATGGCATTCCCAAAGCGGGCGGGAAAAATCCAGGGGATGGGAGTGCAGGCGTGAGACGAGGATACCCAGCTCCCGCTCACTGCCCGGACGCGGCAGCGCCGAATGCCGCACGTGATAATCGAGGTCCAGATCCTTGTCCTCGACCCAGCCCGGCGCCAGGCTTCGGCCCAGCTTGCTGCCGCTGAACAGCTTGTACTTCCAGGGGGCCTGTATATCACCTGTCCCCTTCATGCGCTCGACCATATCGCGCAGGAAGGTTTCCGGCGCATCGTCAGGCAGGGTGAAGATCTGGAGATTGCCCACATGCATGGGGGTATCACCAGACTCAACTTTCAGCCAGGACGAGTCCAGCACACTCATTCGCTTCATCAGGTCCTCCCTATTGGCCCACATCCAAATAATTTCAGAATAAACGCGCTATTGTACCTGAAACCATCTGGCACCAAAGACCGAAGTGACGCAACGGGCCCGATAAGACAGCCGGTTTTACAAATCTGGAATCCGGTTCACTTTGCGGATTCAGACTCCGCCCTGTTTGGTGGGTGAACCCTCGCTCTCATCCTGCGAAAAACCCAGCTCGTGAAGGCAGCGCAGGACCTGGTCCAGAAGCTCACCACCCCCTCCGGACATGCTCTCTTCCTCGGCCACGGCCAGTTCCCGGGCATCGTACTCCCAGCGGCGCAGAATCTGGATCTTCTGGTCTGTATTCAGGGACTGCTCGGCCACAACCTCTCTGGGGGTGCTGAACACGGCCGCGGGATCGGTAAGGGCTTTCTCGGTATCCATGACGTTTCTCCTTTGTCTGTAGCTTCAGGATAGCATTTAAGGACGGTTCCCCGCTGTGGCGACAACAGCTAATGCATCAGGGCACATCCTCTGGTATACAAGGGCCTTCAAACACCAGACCACCAGCAACACCGGGAGTCACAGTGCTGTCTTTCAACATCAAGAACCTGCGTACCAGCCACCAGACCATCTGGTTTGTGCTGGATGCACTTATGCTACTGCTTCTGGTCATCAACCTTCTATGGCTGACTTTCGATTCCCTGTACGCGACGGCCCTTGTCAGTGACTTCCTGACACAACAGATGCCATCCTTTGCCGACGCCTACAACCCCATTCACAAGAACTTCCTGTTCTACGACCTGATCTTCGTCAGCATCTTCCTGTCGGAATTCACGGTGCGCTGGGTTCATGCCGTCTATGCCCACACCTACCGCCGCTGGTACTTCTACCCCTTCATTCACTGGTATGACCTGCTGGGCTGCGTACCCGCCTCGGGGGCCCGTATCCTGCGTGTTCTCAGGGTCTTCAGTATTGTCTACCGGCTGCAGAAATACGGCGTCATTGACCTTGCCAATACCCGTCTGTTCCAGTTCCTGCTCTTCTACTACGACGCCTTTATGGAAGAGCTGTCGGACCGCGTGGTCGTCAAGGTCCTGAGCGGTACCCAGGAAGAGGTCCAGCGGGGCTCGCCACTGCTGCACCGTATCCAGCAGGAAATCCTGGTCCCCCGCAGCGACCGCATCGTCGACTGGCTCTCGGACAAGATTGCGACCTATGCCCAACACGGCTACATTCCCCGTCGGCAGGAGCTGCGCGATTACCTCAATGGCCGGGTCATCGGGGCCATGAAACAGAACCAGGATCTCAAGCGCATCCGGGATCTCCCGGTGTTCGGCAGCTGGGCCTCTGGCACCCTGGACCGGGCGGTGGGTGACATCACGGCCGAGGTCATCGAGGAAATCCTTGAGGATCTGAGTTCACCGGACAACCACGATTTCGTGGAAGACCTGGTCAGCGCCTTCCTTCACGAAAGGGAGGAGACCGAAATGGCCACCAATGAGGCCGTGATCGAAGGCGTTATTGAGACGCTTGAGCTCGTCAAGCAACAGGTCCACGTCAAACGCTGGCGCCAGGCACTGGACGAAAAAGACAGGATGAAGCAGACATGAATGACTGGAACAACCAGAGTGCCCGCAACATTGCCAGGGCCCTGCGGGATGGCGTCCTGACCAGCGAGGAACTGACCGGGGAAATGCTCGCCCGGATCCGCAACCGCAATCCAGCACTGAATGCCGTGATCCACCTGGATGCGGAACAGGCGATGGAACAGGCCCGGGCCCTGGACGAAGAGCGCCGTCAGGGTCACATCCGGGGCCTGCTTCACGGCATGCCCATGACCATCAAGGATGTCTGGGAAGTGGCTGGCATGCCCTGTACGGCCGGCTCCTCCAGGCTCAGAGAGCATGTTCCGGAGCGGGATGCGGATGTGGTGCAACGCCTGCGCGATGCCGGCGCCATCATCATGGGCAAGACCAACGTGCCCGTCTTCGCCTCGGACCTGCAGACCTACAACCGACTGCATGGCGTGACCAATAACCCCTACGACCCGAGCCGCACACCTGGGGGCTCCTCGGGGGGCGCGGCAGCTGCCCTGGCCGCGGGCATGACGCCGCTGGAAGTGGGGTCGGACCTGGGCGGTTCCATCCGCACGCCCGCTCACTTCTGCGGGGTATTCGGGCACAAGCCAAGCCGGGATATCCTGTCCCTGCGCGGCCATATCCCCGGCCCTCCGGGAACCCTGAGTCAGCCGGATATGGCTGAGGGCGGTCCTTTGGCGCGCTGTGCCGATGACCTTGAGTTTCTGCTGGACATCATCGCCGCTCCACGACCTCATGAAGGGCCGCATTGGCGACTGGCGCTGCCCAAACCCGTATCGGAAACCCTGAAAGGCACTCGCGTAGTCACCAGTTTCCATGACCCAGTTACTCCGGTGGATGCCGCCCTGACCCAGCGCTATGAAGCGATTGCGCAAACGCTGTCAGAGATCGGAGCCAATGTGACCCCGGCCACCGCCCCCCAACTCGAACATACCCGGTTGCTGCCGCTCTACCACAACCTGCTTGGCAGCCTGCTGAGTACAGGGTTCAAACCGCAGCAACGCAAAAAACTGAAGTGGATGACGCGGTTCATGCGGGTTTTTGGGCGCTGGATGCGGATGCCGGTTGGCCTTGACCAGTACGCAGTCGGCGTCAACCAGTCTTTTCTGGACTACATCCAGAACTATGAGCGGCGAGAGAAAATGCGCGCCGCCCTGGTGGACGAGCTCTTTTCAGAAGCCGATGTGCTGCTGACACCAGTTACGCCGACGACAGCCATCCGCCATGATCACAGTCAGCCCATGTTCCGGCGCACCATCGACGTCAATGGCGAGAAGCGGCCCTATACCGATCAGATGAACTGGATTGCCCTTGCCACACTGCTTGGATTGCCGGCCACGTCAGCGCCCGTGGGACGCGACGCGGACGGAATGCCCTTCGCAATCCAGATCATCGGCGCGCCGGGACAGGACCTGACCACCATCCGCTTCGCCCAGCTTCTGGAAGAGCAGGGCCTGAGCGGGTTTAGCGCTCCACAATAGCGGTAACGCCCTGGCCACCGGCAGCACAGATGGAAACCAGTGCACGACCGCTGCCCTTCTCCTCCAGGATCTTGGCAGCCGTGGCCAGAATGCGGGCGCCCGTGGCCGCAAAAGGATGACCTGCCGCGAGGCTGCTTCCCTTAACGTTCAGCTTCTTCCGGTCAATGCTGCCCAGCGGCTTGGAAAGGCCAAGCTTCTCCTTGCAGAAGGTCGGGTCCTCCCAGGCCTTGAGGGTACAGAGCACCTGTGAGGCAAAGGCTTCGTGGATTTCGTAGAAGTCGAAATCCTGCAGGGTCAGGCCGGCCTTATCCAGCAGTCTCGGCACCGCGTAAGCCGGCGCCATCAGCAGCCCTTCCTTCTTGTCCACAAAGTCCACGGCGCCCACCTCGGTGTGCGTCAGGTAGGCCCGGACCGGCAGCTTGCGGGCCTTGGCCCAGTCCTCGCTGGCCAGCAGCACCGCGGAGGCGCCGTCGGTCAGAGCCGTACTGTTGGCCGCGGTCATGGTGCCCTTCTGCTTGTCAAAAACCGGTTTCAGCGTCGACAGCTTCTCAAGCTTGGAATCCGGCCGCAGGATGTTGTCCTTCTCCAGCCCCGCCAGCGGCGTCATCAGGTCCTTGAAAAAGCCCTCCTCATAGGCGGCCGCAAGCTTCTGATGGCTCTCGAGCGCCAGCTTATCCTGCTCCTCGCGACCAATCTTCCACTCGTGGGCAGTAATCTGCTGATGCTCGCCCATGGACATACCGGTCCGGGGCTCGCGGTTTTCCGGAGTAAGCGGTATAAGATGCTTCGGGCGGAATCGGGCCGCGATTTTCAGGCGTTCGCCGGTGCTCTTGGCGCGATTGAGATCGAGCAGCAACTCACGCAACCCTTCACTGACCGCAATGGGAGCATCTGAGGTGGTGTCCGTACCGCCGGCAATACCGGATTCCACCTGCCCCAGGGCAATCTTGTTGGCCACCAGGATGGCCGCCTCGAGCCCCGTGCCACACGCCTGCTGGACGTCATAGGCCGGCGTTTCCGGCGCCAGGCCCGAGCCCAGGACGGTCTCACGCGTCAGGTTAAAGTCCCGGGAATGCTTGATGACCGCGCCGGCGGCAACCTCACCCAGGCGCTCGCCGTCCAGCTTGTAACGATCCACCAGCCCACGGATAGCGGCGGTCAGCATGTCCTGGTTGCTGAGCTTACTGTAGGCGGTATTCGAACGGGCAAAGGGAATCCGGTTGCCACCGAGAATCGCAACGGGCCGGACCGTGCTCCCAGTCGATTTTGCGGCGGAACCGCTCTTGCTGGTGCTTTTTGCTTCTGCCATGACTTTTCCATCCTGGTTACTTTAGAGAAACTGTCAGATTCAATGCATAATGTGCGGAGCGCGCGCAGAGGCTCATTGGCTGAGCTGACGTTTTACTGTGACGCGACGTTCATTGCAAAAACAGGGATGGGAGCGCTCAATACAGCTGCATCAATACCATGAAAGCCGCAATACCCGGACTGCTGACACGAGCTTTCATCGAATGTAACACATCCCTGTTTTGAATCGGAAAATTCATTGTACTGTTCACAGAGGAACCATCCATGTCCGACCTTTACCTGAAGCTGGCCAACACGTCACTTGGCAAACAGGCCGTCAGTTCCCTGGGCCTGCCCGCCCCCATTGAGCTGGAGCGCTGGAAGCGCCAGGACCAGCCCTTCCTCGAAGGCAAGGTCCTGCTCGGCGCCGGCCCCCGGCCCCGGGCCCTGGGCACATTGACCGACATCCTGCGCTCAAGCGCGGCGAGCCTGCACGTGGCCGAAGGGCCCGAATCACTGAGCGAATCCGCCTCCGCCACCGAATCCGGTGCCGGCAAGGCCATTGCCATGGACGAGGAAACGCTCTCCCAGCACCGCTTCAAGGCCCTCGTCCTCGACGCCACCGGCATCAAGGATACCACCGAGCTTCGCTGCCTCTACGACTTCTTCCACAACAGCATCCGCCATGTAGCCAAATGTGGCCGGGTGCTGGTTGTCGGCACCGACCCGGCCTCCTGCAAGTCGCCAGCCCGCGCGGCCGCGCACAAGGCCCTGGAAGGCTTCATCCGCTCCGTAGGCAAGGAAATCGGCAAGAAAGGCGCCACGGCCCAGCTGCTGTGGGTGGCCCCCAACGCCGAGAACCAGCTTGAATCGTCAGTCCGCTTCTTCCTGTCGCCCAAGTCCGCCTATGTTTCCGGTCAACCCATCCGGATCGGTAAGGGCGGCGCCAAAGGCAAGACAGCCACCAACACCAATGCGCCACTGACCGGCAAGGTAGCCCTGGTCACCGGCGCCTCACGCGGCATTGGTGAGGCCATTGCACGAACCCTGGCACGGGACGGCGCCCGGGTAGTCTGCCTGGATATTCCAGCCACCATGGAGGAGCTGAACCGGGTGGCGGAGGACATTGGCGGCTCGCCACTGGCGGCGGACATCACCGAAGACAATTCGCCGCGAATGATTGCGGACCACCTTGAGGATGAGTTCGGCGGCGTCGATATTGTCATTCACAATGCCGGTGTGACCCGCGACAAGACGCTGGGCCGCATGCCGGAGCATTTCTGGGACATGACCATCGCCATCAACCTGACAGCGGAAGAGCGGATTGATGAGGAATTGAGCGAAAGGGACCTGATGCGCGAGAACGGCCGCATTGTCTGCGTCTCCTCCATCGCCGGGTTTGCCGGCAACTTCGGCCAGACCAACTACGCGGCGTCCAAGGCAGGTGTCATCGGCTATGTGGAAAGCATGGCACGGCAGCTGAAGAACGGCATTACCATCAACGCGGTGGCTCCCGGTTTCATCGAAACCCAGATGACCGCCGCCATGCCGGTTACCATCCGTGAGGCTGGCCGTCGCATGAACAGCCTGTCCCAGGGCGGTCTGCCAGTGGACGTTGCCGAGACCATCGCCTGGTACTGCAACCCGCTGTCCCGCGGCGTCAACGGCAACGTTGTGCGCGTCTGCGGCCAGAGCCTGGTGGGTAAATAACAGATAGTGCTTACCCGCTTTCTGCGGATACGGGGTCATCCCCGTGTCTGCGGGAACCCTTCCCGGAACACAATAGTGTCGCCCACGGATCAATAACCTGGAACTCACCACCAACGATTGGCAGTTTGGGATCGAGAAATCTGAGATTCTGAAATGAATCAAGAGGAGGAAATGGTGGGTGGTGCTGGGATCGAACCAGCGACCCTCGGCTTGTAAGGCCGATGCTCTCCCTAACTGAGCTAACCACCCAAAAGATGGCGGAGCGGACGGGACTCGAACCCGCGACCTCCGGCGTGACAGGCCGGCATTCTAACCATCTGAACTACCGCTCCGAAATCGTTCTTCAGGGCTTTGCCTGTCGAACGAGATGCGCATTTTAAGCATTTCGTGGCGGGTGTCAAACCCTTTCCTTCAAAAAAATCCTGATAATTCACGATATCCCTTGATCATCCGCCCCCGCCTTCCCCGGGACAACACTGAGACGCGCCCCGGAAGGCCCCCGTTTCCGGGCCATGACCTCTACCCGCTCGCGTCGCGCTCGGGGTATCGCGCGCTCCGCCAGCTTCCGGTTCCAGAAGTCCAGTTGACGGGCCAAAACGCCCCCCGCCTCATCCAGTCGATGGCGATTGCGCGCCAGCATACGCTCAGAGAGCCGGCGCCAGGATCTCTGGGTAGTGTTTACCGCTTTGTCATCGCTCATACCTCACTGTTCCCCGTTTGCGGACAGGCTGTCAACACGGTTCTTCAGCTGCACAAAGCGCTGCGTGAGTTGCGAACGGGCACTGTCAATCGAGTCCACCACCGATTGCAGCTCATTCACCTGCTCACGGATGGCGTCGACCTCTCCGCTCAGTTCATCGGAAGCGGCCAGCTCATCGACATCACTGTCCAGACCATCAATCCGCGCCGTGACCTCCTCAAGAGCAAGCCGGCGATCCTGCTCAAGCCGGTTCATCTGTGTTTCCAGGTTCTCGGCCAGGGCGCTTCTCGCGGATTCAGCCTCGGCAAAGCGCTCATCAATGTCCGGGAGCGCTTCCAGATCCGCGCGCAACGACTCAATCCGGGATACGAGCTCATCAGAGGTCTCCGTCATGCCGGCGACTTTCTCTTCCAGGCCGGATGCGGTGCCCTTGATGGACTTCACCTCCTCCTGAAGGCTTTCAATGGCCGGTTGGTTGCGCTGGTGTGCAATTACCCAGAGCTTGCGCATCTCATTGTCGAGCATTGATAACTGCTCGGATACAGCCTGACCGGTCTCCGAGCGCTCGCGATTCACGGACCCCAGACGCAGGCTGTTTTCCTGGGCCGTTGTGCCGGTTTCCGCAATCTCCCTTTCCAGCTCAATGAGCTTCTGTTGCTGCTGCCAGAAGGTCCAGCCCCCGGTTGCCGCCATGACCAGAGCCAGCACCAGAAACAACCACAGAGTCGTCTGACGCACACCGCCCGCAGTCTCCTTCCTGGCGGCATCGGGCTGATCCCGCGTGCCAGTGATCGCTTCGTGTTCGGTCAGTTCATCCTCGTCGGGTCTTAGCGGTTCCATTCAGCCTCACCTCATTGCTTACCGGGTCGTGGATTATCCATGGATTGGCATCATAACCCCGCAGTTCCCTGCCGGAAAGCAAATGCTCTGGTCACCATTTGCACTGCGTTGACTGGAGGCATAGAATGGCGCGCTTCCCAGGCAGAACAGAGTGATGCGGAGAAGCGCATGACGGAACAGGCACATGTTGGGTTGATCATGGGGTCGCAGTCGGACTGGCCTACCATGGAAAGCGCCGCCACAATGCTGGACGAACTGGGCGTGCCCTATGAGACACGCGTGGTCTCGGCCCACCGGACGCCGGCGCTGCTGACACAGTACGCCAGTGAAGCGGCCGATCGAGGGCTGAAGGTCATAATTGCCGGTGCCGGCGGCGCGGCCCACCTCCCCGGTATGATTGCCGCCCAGACCGTATTGCCGGTTCTGGGCGTGCCCGTGCAATCCCGCACGCTCAACGGACTGGATTCGCTTCTGTCCATTGTTCAGATGCCCGGCGGTGTTCCGGTGGGCACACTGGCCATCGGCAAGGCGGGGGCTCGCAATGCGGGCATCATGGCTGCCCAGATCCTGGGACTGGAAGACAGCGGCATCCGGGGCAGGCTCGAGGCCTTCCGGCAGAAGCAGACTCAGGATGTACTGAACAACCCGGACCCCTCCGCCGGGCATGAATGAGCGCCGTTTCCGGCAATCGTAGTTCAGGACAGATTCACACCGCAGAACAGGTGCCGTTATGAGAATAGGTATTCTGGGAGCCGGCCAGCTGGGCCGCATGCTGGCGCTTGATGGATTCCGGCTGGGTCATGATTTCAGCCTTTATGACCCCAACGGCAAGGCATCCGCCGGTGTCGGAACCATCTACAACGATCCCGACGGACTTGTCCTGGACATCTTTCTCCGCCAGGTCGACACCATTACCTATGAGTTCGAGCACCTTCCGCTGGAACTGGTCAACCGAATAGCGCGCGAAAAGCCTGTACACCCCGTACCGCGTGCACTCGAGGTCTGCCAGAACCGCCGTCACGAGAAGGCACTGTTCAGTGAACTCGGCATTCCTACAGCCGCATACCATATCGCCACTTCTGCCGAAGAGTTGCGGGAGGCGGTTGAACGCCTGCAGGGGCCGGTTGTGGCCAAGTCCGTCACGGAGGGGTACGACGGCAAGGGACAGGCAGTCATTAAGTCCGCCGACGAGGCAGCAGACGCCTGGGAAGCTATTGGACACGGCGAGGTGGTGGCGGAGCAGTTCGTGAACTTCAAGCGGGAAGTATCCATCGTCGCCGTCCGTGGCAGTGATGACCAGATTGCCTTCTACCCCCTGGCAGAGAACATCCATCATGACGGCATCCTGAGGTTCTCGATCGCGCCCGCCCAGAAGCTTGCTCCCGGACTGGAGGAAGAAGCCCAGCGTATGATCCGGGCGCTGATGAATGAGCTTGGTTACGTGGGCGTTCTGGCGCTGGAGCTTTTCGATACCGGTGATGGCCTCATGGCCAACGAGATGGCGCCACGGGTTCACAACTCCGGCCACTGGACCCAGAACGGTGCCACCACCAGCCAGTTCGAGAACCACATCCGGGCGGTTTCCGGGCTGCCGCTCGGAGACACGTCGGCATTCGCCCCAACCTGCATGATCAATCTGATCGGTGAGACCGGGCCCGTTGCGAACCTTCTCGAACTGCCCTATACCCATCTTCATCTTTATGGCAAGTCCCCCAAACCGGGCCGCAAGATCGGTCATATCAACATTCGGGCCGACTCCCCTGAAGAGCTGCGCTGGCGCGCCATGAACACCGCCAGCCTGCTCCCCGGGTGCCCGGATTTTGAGTGGCGTCCCTGAAATCCCCGAGCACTGATTTTTTTGCTTCTTTCAGAAGCCTGCTACGCTTGGGTGGTGGCCGGCGCCTGGCTGTCCCGACCTCCGAATCGAGTTCCGGATTAATTGGATGAGAAAACTTTTCAGACCCGAACGCCGTCTTGGTTACAGAATCCTCCGCTGGGTGCTCATTACGGCTTTCACGGTCGGCATTGCCATCGGCACCATCCAGACCCTGATTGATTTCCACACCGTCTCCAACGAAATGGACCAGCGCGCTGGGCAAACCCTGGCTCTGGTGCGCGAAGCGGCCACCCAGGCGGTCTACAGTATTGATGAGGACCTGGCCCAGCAGGTCATCGACGGCCTTTTCGAACAACAGTCCATTCGCGGCGCCACCATCGCCCATCCCGACGGCATTCCCCTTGCCGTGAGCAACCGTGAGCTCAGTGACAAGCCTTACCGGGTACTGACCGATTCCATCTTCGGCGCGGAAAGAACCTATGACGTCCCGTTGATCCGTTCCCAGCCCGAGGAAGTCCAGTACGGCACCCTCAGCGTCCGCGTCGACACCGCCCCTGCGGCGGGCCTGTGGCTGGAACGCGCCTCGATCATACTGGTGTCGGGTATTATGCGCGCCCTGCTCCTCGGGCTGGTGCTGTACGTCGTCTACCACATCCTGGTGACACGACCACTGTTCCGGATCGTCGACGACCTTTCGGAAGTCGACCCGGCTGATCCCGGCAAGAACCTTATCCGAACCCCCAAGGGCCATGACCGGGACGAGCTGGACACCTGGGTGCAGGCCACCAACGAGCTGCTGTCCTCCATCTCGGAAACCCAGCAGAAACACCAGGATGCCCAGGACCGCATCACACGGCTTTCCCGCTACGATACCCTGACCGGTCTACCCAATCGGGAAATGTTCCTGACACTGCTCAACAGCGCCCTGGAGGCGGCCCGGCGCCAGCGCAACATGCTGGCCATATTCTGTATTGGCCTGGATGACTTCAAGAGCCTGAACGAGCAGTACGGTTTCTCGTCCGGGGATCGGCTCCTGCAGATCATCGCCGAACGCATCATGAGCAACGATCAGGAGAACCTGGTCAACGGCGGCCGCCTGGGCGCGGACCAGTTCGCGGTGATCCAGGGCAACATTACGGAGACCTACCAGGCCGCCGCAATGGCCGACTGGCTGCTGCATGAGATCAGCCGGCCGCTGCATATTGGCGGGGCTGAACTGAATGTGACAGCGACCATCGGGATCGCTGTCTATCCGGATGACGCCCTCCAGTCCGATCGCCTGCTGCAGAAGTCGGAACAGTCCATGACTCTGGCCAAGTCCGAGGGCCGCAACCAGTTCCAGTTCTATGTGGCCAGCGTTGACCAGGCCATTCGCGACCGCAAACACCTGGAACGGGATCTCGAGATCGCACTCGCCCAACGCCAGTTCCACCTGCTCTACCAGCCCCAGATCGACATGGAAAACTACCGGGTACTGGGCGCGGAGGCGCTGTTGCGCTGGAATCACCCGGAACGGGGCTTTATTTCTCCGGAAGAGTTCATCCCGCTGGCCGAGCTCAACCACTCTATTATCGATATCGGGTACTGGGTACTGGACGAAGCCTGTCGTCAGGCCAGGGAGTGGATGGACCAGGGCCTACAGCTGCGGATGTCCGTCAACCTATCCCCGGTTCAGCTGCGCCAGGAGAACATTGTTGACGTCATTCTGGGCGTTCTGCGTCAGCACGATCTGCCCCCGACGCGTCTGGAGCTTGAAGTCACCGAAACAAGCTTCATGCAGTACCTGGACGACGCCATTGGTAAGCTGTCACGCCTTAGAGACGAGGGTGTGCGCATCGCCGTGGACGACTTCGGAACGGGCTACTCGTCACTGACGTACCTGAAGCGGTTGCCGGTGCACCATCTCAAGATCGACAAGCAGTTCGTTCGTGACCTTCTGGCCAACGAGGAAGACACACAGATCGCCAATACCATCATCGACCTGGGTAAGAGTCTCAACCTTGAGGTCATTGCGGAAGGGGTGGAAACTGAGGAACAGAGTGTCTACCTGGTGCATCGTGGCTGCATCATGGCCCAGGGGTTCTACTTCAGCAAGCCGGTGGCTCCCGAGGACTTCCTCGCCTTTATCGAGCAGTTTGGTCCGCCGCAGTAACCCCTTCCCCGCGACCAACTGTTACTGCGCTTAAACACTCAGTAACAGCCCATCCATTCAGTGCGAAGTATTCTCCTAGGTACCAAACCGTTTAAGAATCACTTCACATGATGCTTGGCAACCCGCTCCAGATGTCGCCCATTATCAGAGTCGCCACACTGCTTTCAGCGGTGCTTTTCACCGGCTGCATGGGTGGAGGCGGTTCCGGAGGAGGCGGTAATACCGAGGCGGATTCCATGGCGGCCTGTGGTCGCACTGAGGTCCGCAATCTTCTCGTTGGCGAAAACCAAAACGGAAACATTGATATCCATCTCTGTTTCGATGCCGAGGAAGGCGCCGCTGATGCCGGGGCGCACCTCAAGAACGTTATCTACCGCCATGACCGTCTGACCTTCACCGCAGATGCAGTGGACCGGCCGCGGAAAACGCAGATTACCGTACTCGACCCGGAGGGCAATACGCAGCTCCGTATCAACATCGCCATCCAGAATACCTCCGGGGAATCGCTTGAAAACCGGGCAACCCACCTGGTCACTGAGACACCGTCAATTCTTGACCTCAGGGAAGACCGACGCCTCTACGACTATATGCTTGATGTGGCCTACCTGGAAGAGCGAATCACCTGGTCCGAGAAACAGACCCTCATGGCGGAGTGGCGCCCGGAAAGCCGTGAGGCCCATGCCCGGCTGGAACGCCGCCTGAAAGAAACGGCAGAGGTGCTTGACGCTTACCAGAGTGGCAGGGCATCCGAGTCGGAGTTGGATAGCGTATCCAGCAACGCTGTGGCGGCACTGCCGAACCATGGCGAATACGGAGCACGCCGCCTTTCGGAAATCGCCAGCGAGCAGAACTCGCCGGTTCCGGACTCCAGCCATGGAACCCTTACCTTCCGTGAAAGAACCGAAACCGTTTCTCGGCGCTTCGGTAACCGCAATTACGGCGACTTCGAGAATGGGAAGTGGCAGTTCGCAACAACCTTCACATTCCTCAGCGCGGTAACCCAAAAGGAGACCCGTTCATGATGCTCAGGCCTACCGCTCTGGCCCTTACCTGCGTAATGACCAGCTTGGCCTGGGCCACCGAGGGTGTCATGCGTTACCCGGCAAACCACGGGGCCGAGAGTAATGGCATTACCACCGCGAGCGAAGCCAGGAAGGCCGGCGTGATCTCCCTGATTATCAAGCGCCGGGAAGGCACCGCGAGTGTGGCGGATAAGGTGGGTGCCCTTGTATCACGGGAATGGGACAACCACGAGGTTATCCAGGTGCCGGCAGGCCAGGCGGACGCCATCAGGGCGCTTCTGGCGATTACCGATGGTGTGGCCTCGGTGGAGGAAGACAGTGTCGTCACCCCACCGGAGCCACAACCGGTGACCGCTATGGAGGAGGACCTGGATACCCAGACCCTTTATGTATCGTCATCTGATTCCGGCCCGAATGATCCGGAATATGACAATCAGTTCTGGTGGCGCAAGGCCTCAACCTATGGCGGTGCATCCGGTGTGGAGGACGCATGGGTGCTGTCCGAACAGCACGAACGGCTCAGCATTGTGGTCATTGACGGGGGATTCGACAACCACGAAGACTTCAGCTGGAAGGGTGGGATCAGCCTGGTTGGGGATGGTCGCGGTTATCTCTCCTATGACGAATCCAGCTGCAGCAGTTACCACGGTCAGAGCGTGGTCAGCATCATTGGAGCAACCCAGAATAATGGCATTGGAATGGCCGGCATGGTCGAGGCGGACTTTTATGCAGCCCGCGCCCTGGCCTGCGACAATTCAGGCTATATGTCGGATGTGGCAAGGGCGATCCGCTGGGCAGCCGGTGAGGACATCGGTGAAGGCACACCACTGAGTGAACCCGCGGACATCGTGAATCTTTCCCTGGGCGCTGACACCATCTGTACCCAGTCTCTCCAATCCGCAATCAACAAGGCCAACGATCAGGGTGTGATGGTGGTAGCGTCGGCCGGCAATAACAGCGAGGATGCGCAGGACTATTCACCGGCGGGATGCAATCATGTGGTAACGGTTGGTGCCGTTACTCTCAGAGGCGACCAGACCACTTTCTCGAATCACGGCGACACCCTGGATGTCAGCGCTTTCGGCCAGCAGGTCCGTGTGCAGGGACCGGATGGTCATCGATGGATGAGCGGCACTTCGTTCTCGGCTCCCATTACCAGCGGCATTCTGGGCCTGATCCGCCAGGACATTCCGCAGCTTGATCCGGACACACTCCGCAGCCTGGTTCTCCCGGCGACCACCCCCTTTGGTCAGACCACGGAGCCCATGGGAGCGGGCGTTCCCAACGGTCCCGACTTTCAGGAGGAGGTAGCCTCCCTTCTCGATAACGAGGCCGCATCACTCCATCATGCCATGGCCGCTCGCAATGCACGACAAGGCGCTTTTTTCGAGCACCTGGGCGAAAGCCGGCTTTGTAAGTTTTATGAGTTTACTGCGAACGAACAGGGGCGCGAGGAAGCGGAAAAATTCACCATCTTTGAGGTAGCGGCTGGCGAAGCCATGACGGTGGGTAATGGTGACGCCATCAAAGCGTCCGGGCAGAGGCGGTTTCTGCTCAGGAACCTGCAACCGGCCGACTATCGTTACGGCCTCCAGCTGTGCGAGGACGACTCCAGCTGCCGCAGTAACGAGCTGCTTCAAATGGACACCCGTGAACTGGCCGCCCCAGACCGCTGTGCCAGCTGAGGGGCGGCCCGGATTGCACGCCCCTTATTCCATGCGAGGGAGAGGATTGCTCTCAAACACGGAATCAACATCGGGGCGGTCCTCATCCTCAGCGTCCTCACTATCCGTGATGCCCAGGTTTACCTTCCAGAGCCGGTTGAACTGCTCCTTCGCCACATCCTCGCCCTCGCCTTCTTCGCGCAGGATGGTCGGGCGCAGAAAGACCACCAGATTACGCTTTTCCCGCGTGCGTGTTTCGCTGCGGAACAATACCCCGAGGAAGGGAATATCGCCCAGTAACGGCACCTTGTTCTGTGTCGTACGATAATCCTCGTTCATGAGGCCACCCAGGACAATGGTTTCCGTATCATCCGCCAGGACAGAGGTCTTGATTTCCCGTTTTTCAGTGATCAGGTCTGCCGCATTCTGGACCGACTGGCCAATGTCCTCTGTGGTCTGTTCAACCACCAGCTTGACCACATCATCCTCACTGATGCTGGGCTTGACGTTCAGCGTCAAGCCAATGTCCCGGCGCTCGATGGTGGTAAATGGGTTGCTGAGCCCATCACTGGTGTTGGTGGTCTGACCGGTACGGAAGGGCACGTTCCGACCCACCATGATCTCGGCCTCTTCGTTGTCCAGGGTAATGATCGAGGGGGTGGAGAGCAGGTTAGCCTTGCTGGAGGTGGACAGAGCCTGTATGAGAACCCCCCAGGAGATACCCGAGCTATCTTCCTCGCCGGCGGCAAGGGTCGCCCCGATTGCCGGTGCAATGACCTCTTCACTCTGGATCGAGCCTAGAACCTGGCCCAGGCTCACGCCCACATTGTTAAAATTGGTACCCGCAACGGGTGTTGACCCGCCGGATCTATCCCCGGTGGCCCACTGGACCCCCAGATCCCGGCCAGCCTGGTCACTGATTTCCACAATCGCGGCTTCAATCAGTACCTGGGCGCGACGCACATCGAGCTGGTTAACAATAAATTCAATCTCGTTCATCCGCGATGGTTCAGCACGCACGACCAGCGCATTGAGCCCCTCATCAGCAAACACGGAAACGCCGGTCTTGCCTTCAGTTTCCTCACCCGTCACCTCGCCCATCAGGTTACTCAGAAGCTCACTGACCTTGGTGGCGTCCGCGTGGCTCAGGCGCAGCACCTTAGTCGTTCCGCGACTGGTGCTGGGCGTATCCAGCTTCTCAACCAGGTTCCGGATCTTCTTCCGGAACAGGTCGTCACCCCGCACAATCAGACGGTTACTGCGCTCATCCGCGACCACGCTCACGCCGCTCTTTTCGTTGTTGCCGGAACTCTGGCCAAGCTGTTGGGGGCCAAGTTGCTCCATCATCTCGACCATATCCCCCACCCAGGCTTCTTCAAGCTGGATAACCTCCAACTCGTAATCCGTGGGCTGGTCCAGCTCACTGATCAGTTCCTGCATCCGCTTGATGTTCGCCTGATGGTCGCTGATGATCAGTGCGTTGGAGGATGAGACGCCGGCGAGATGTCCGTAGCTGGCAATCATGGGACGCAGGATGGGCACCAGCTGCATGGCGCTGATGTTTTCCACGCGGATTACGCGGGTCATCAGCTGCTCGGAGGGGACGTCCGTAAAGCGACTGATGTTCTCAGCCGATTGCTTGGCGTCGCTCTGCTGGATTACCTTGATGACGCCCTCACCCGGAACCGCCGTAAAGCCATGAACGTGGAGCACGGACAGGAAGAGGTCGTAGACTTCACCGCTGGTCATAGGGGTCTCCGAGACCACGGTAACTTTCCCCTTGACCCGGGGATCGACCACAAAGCTGTATCCCGTGATATCCGAAACCTGGTCCACCAGCGCCCGAATATCGGCATCCTTGAGGTTGACCGTCCAGGTATCCGCCGTATCGCTTTCGCGGACTTCTTCCTGCGCCGCCAGCGGCATTGGCAGCAGGAGACTCAGCATCAGAACCAGGAAAACTCGTCGAATACGGGTCATGCGGATAATACGCCTGTTGTTTTAAAGGATTCCCTCAGGGAACCGGTACCGTGAATGAAAAGCGTGTTCCGCCACGCTCGATTTCCAACTGCAGCGTCCCGGACGACATCCATTGCTCCAGGCGCTCGCGATCTTCTTCCACGTTGCCGAGTTCGCGGCCATTAACAGAAATGATCACATCGCCGGGCTGCAGATTCATTTCAGACAGCTGTTCATTGGTGCCATCATACACGTAGCCGGGCCCGTCATCGCGGGGCCGGAAGCCGGCCGAAGCAATCGCCTCCTCCGGGTTGTTCTCAAGCGCCTCCGAAGCCTGCTGCAGAAACGCCTCGCTATCTTCCGATCTTTGCCGCGAGCTCGCAACCTTGCCAAAGGCCGTGCCCTCGTCCTCAAAGCTCAGTGACTCAACCTCGCCGTTGCGCTTGAGGAGGATGCGCTGGGACTCGACAGCAATAAGTTCAGCATTTCCGGGCAATTCATCCCCCACCCGGTACAGTTCGGCCGACCCGCCATTCTCTGAAAGGATAGCACTGGATGCCTTTTCCCGGGTGGCCAGGAACACCCCGTGTAACATCAAAGTGAGACCTGTTTCCGGTGCGGTTTCGCGAACCACGTCCGGGATACCCCCTTCCCGGCCTTCCACCCGACCGAAAAACGTCAGCTCATCGGGGCGAATCCGGGCCACATCCGAACCTGGCTCCGAGGCAGCCTGGGCCATCCCCGCGGCTATGGACTGGGGCCAGATCACCCGCCAGGTCCACTGTCCCCCGAACCAGCCGGCCTGGACCACCAGGATAACGAGCAGGAGGTGAGCAAGGAAATTGGGCAAACGCGCGCTCATGAGCTCAATCTCCGATCATTGCAGAATGCGCCGACGCACATTGAACAACACCTCATCCGGTTCCGCATTGGCTGCAAAATCGAGTCCCAAAAGGTTAATCCAGTGTTTGCGCAATGCGAGACTGGCATAGCCGTCATTATCCAGTGTTGCTTCCACCCCCGTGATACCCTGCTCATGGTCCATAATGGACAGAACCACTCCCTGGTCCCGCTGCTTTAGCACACCTTCCAGCGGCGGCAGGTTGGACTGCTGCAGACGCCCGCCCATGGGCCAGCTGACGGGACCACCCGGCCACTGCCCCCGGCCGCGCGCATCCACCAGCCCTTCATCCTGGTCCCAGACCACAAAAACGCTCTCGAGTTCCATGATGCCCGGAACCCGGACCCGTTCCAGCGGACCGCTCATCGCCGTTATCTCTGCAAGATCAATTTGGGCCTCGCGCATAAGGAATCTCAGCCGGCCGTCAAATACGGCGGTCAGACTGCCCTCCGCCCGTGAATTTGCGGTATTCGCCTTCCACTCCAGGGGGACAAACCCATAGATGGCGGAGGCCGGCTCGAGATGCCAGCCGACACTGACTGGCTTGCCCAGCGCTCGAATGATAGCCGTGCCCGACCACAGGGTACCGCTTACAGAGGCGACTTCAATCTGCTCGGGAAGATCGATGCCACGTGAGGACTGGGCCCAGACCCAGCCTGCAGGAAGGTAGACCACCAGCGCCACTACCCAGGTCAGCACCAACAGCAGAATCAGGAGAAATCCCCTGACGGGACCAACCCGAAAGCGGCCGGCGTCTTCTGATGGGGCGGATGTCGATGCCGGGGCGGTACTGCTCATGGTACAGGGTGGTCCATTGACTGACACAGGGAACTCAGGATAACTGCAAGATATGGCAAGGGGCCAGAAAAAGAAAACCCCCGAAGCGTTAACCACTTCGGGGGTTTCAGGACGAACCGGCTAAGCGGCGTCGTGGCTGGGCATTACATCATGCCGCCCATACCACCCATGCCGCCCATGTCCGGCATACCGCCACCGGCGCCACCGCCGTCACTCTCTTCCGGCTTGTCCGCGATCATGCACTCGGTGGTGATCATCAGACCAGCAACGGAAGCAGCTGCCTGCAGCGCGGAGCGCGTGACCTTGGCCGGGTCGATGATGCCGGCTTCGATCATGTCGACGTACTCGCCGGTCGAAGCGTTGTAGCCGTAGTTGCCCTTGCCCTGGAGCACCTTGTCGACTACCACGGCCGGCTCGTCACCGGAGTTGTAGGCGATCTGCTTCAGCGGTGACTCCATGGCGCGGCGCAGCAGGTTGATGCCCATCTGGCGCTCTTCGTTGTCGCCCTTGAGGCTCTCAATCGACTGCAGCGCGCGCACGAGGGTCACGCCACCACCGGCCACGATGCCTTCCTCGACAGCCGCGCGGGTGGAGTGCAGTGCGTCCTCGACGCGGGCCTTCTTCTCCTTCATCTCGACTTCGGAGCCAGCACCCACCTTAATTACGGCCACACCGCCAGCGAGCTTGGCAAGGCGCTCCTGGAGCTTCTCCTTGTCGTAGTCGGAGGTGCTGTCCTCGACCTGCTTACGGATCTGGCCGGTACGTGCCTCGATATCCTGCTGCTGGCCGTTGCCGTTGATGATGGTGCTGTCTTCCTTGCTGATGTTGATGCGCTTGGCGCTACCAAGGTCTTCCAGGGAGACGTTCTCGAGGGTCAGGCCGACTTCCTCGGAGATCACGGTACCACCGGTAAGCACAGCAACGTCCTGCATCATCTCCTTGCGACGGTCGCCAAAGCCAGGCGCTTTAACAGCGGCTACCTTAACGATACCGCGCATGTTGTTGACCACCAGGGTCGCCAGCGCTTCGCTTTCCACGTCTTCAGCAATGATCAGAAGCGGCTTGCCGGACTTGGAAACGGCTTCCAGTGTCGGCAGCAGGTCGCGTACGTTGGAGATCTTCTTGTCGACGAGCAGGATATAGGGGTCGTCCAGCTCAACGCTCATGCTCTCGTTGTTGTTGATGAAGTAGGGCGAGAGGTAGCCGCGGTCGAACTGCATGCCTTCGACCACTTCCAGCTCATCTTCAAGCCCGCGGCCTTCCTCAACGGTGATGACCCCTTCCTGGCCGACCTTGTCCATCGCGTCCGCGATCAGCCTGCCGACAGTCTCGTCGCTGTTGGCGGAGATGGTGCCCACCTGGGCGATGGTCTTGGAGTCGTTGCAGGGCGTGGACAGCTTGCGGATTTCCTCTACAGCCGCCTCGCAGGCTTTATCGATGCCGCGCTTGAGGTCCATGGGATTCATGCCCGCAGTCACGGCCTTCACACCTTCGCGCACGATGGCCTGGGCCAGGACGGTCGCGGTAGTGGTGCCATCGCCGGCGTTGTCATTGGTCTGGGAAGCCACTTCCTTGACCATCTGAGCGCCCATGTTCTCGAACTTGTCTTCGATCTCGATTTCCTTGGCAACCGTCACGCCGTCCTTGGTGACGTTGGGTGCGCCGAAGGACTTTTCTATTACCACGTTACGGCCTTTGGGGCCGAGCGTAACCTTGACCGCATCAGCCAGGGTATTAACGCCCTCAACCATCTGTTTGCGGGCGTGATCGGAGAACTTGATCTCTTTCGCCATAGTTATCTGTTCCTGTTCTTCGTTGACCTGTCAGGTGCCGGAAAGTTTACTGTTCCAGCACACCGTAAATGTCGTTCTCACTCATGATCAGCAGTTCTTCGCCGTCGACCTTGACGGTATTGCCGGCAAACTGCCCAAACACGACCTGGTCACCAACCTTCACGGCCGGCTTGCGTACTTCGCCATTATCCAGGGTCTTACCCTCGCCTACCGCGAGCACTTCACCCTGGGAGGGCTTTTCCTGAGCATTTCCGGGCAGCACGATGCCACCAGCGGTCTTCTCTTCTTCTTCCTTGCGACGCACGACAACGCGATCGTGTAACGGACGGATTTTCATTGCTGCTTGTCTCCAGTTTCAGTTGTCGGTTAAGCAATGAGTTAAGGGACTTCAAAGCACGAGGGCCTTGTGATCCATTAAGGTGGGGTCGGACGCGTGGTTTTCAACACCCCGGGGCAAAAAAATTTACGGGCGATTCAGGCGGTCCGGGTCTTCCGGATCGTCATGGCGGGGCTCACCACTGCGCTCATAGTCACCCTCGATAATGATGTTTCCGTAACGGTCACGACGGGGGCCCTGGGAGTTGGACCATTCGCCGCCCATGGACATTTGCCCCGTGACCACCATACGATTCATTACGTAGCGCGTGAGCCACTTGCGGGTGAAGGGGATCAGGCAGGCGAAACCCACGACGTCGGTTATAAACCCCGGGGTGAGAAGCAGAGCCCCACCGACGGCGAGCAGAATACCCTCTGCCATTTCCTGGGCCGGCAATTCACCACTGGCCATGCGCTGGTTGGCGCGCAGCAGCGTTGCTGCTCCCTGCTGGCGCAGCATGGCCGCGCCAATAACGGCCGTCAGCAGTACCAGACCAATCGTGGGGAGCGTACCAATAATGCCTCCGACCTCGATAAGGACGACCATCTCGAGAATGGGGATGATAATGAAGGCAATCAGGAAAACGGGCATGGAATCTCCGGAGTCGGGCGTTGTGTTGGGCCGGATGGGTTTAATCAGTCTACCAGATGGATGTCGGGATGACGTGGCAACAATTCAATCCCCGGGGAACAGCGCATCATGAATGACGTGGCGGAATCAACGGTTTACCCGGGCTGGCGCGTCTACCTGAACCCCCGGGTCCTGGGCATGCTTTTCCTGGGCTTCTCCGCAGGCCTGCCCCTTCTGCTGGTCGGGGGCACATTCACGGCCTGGCTGCGGGACCTAAACGTTGAGCTCGCGGCCATTGGCTTCCTGAGCTGGGTGGGCATGGCGCACTCGATCAAGGTCCTGTGGGCGCCCTTTGTGGACCGGCTGCCACTGCCGTTCCTGTCGGCCATTTTCGGACGGCGGCGCGCCTGGATGCTGGCGGCCCAGGTTGCCGTTGCGATCAGCCTCCTGGGTATGGGCCTGACGGACCCCACGGAACAGTTATGGCTGGTGGCGGTCTGGGCCATTATCGCCGCCTTTGGCTCGGCAACCCAGGATGTGGCCATTGACGCCTATCGCGTTGAAGCCGCGCCCTCAACCCACCAGGCGGCCATGGCGGCGACCTATGTGACCGGCTACCGGGTGGCGATCCTGGTTGCCGGCGCCGGCGCGCTGCATATTGCCGCCGTGGGCGGCTGGGCCCTTTCCTACTCCCTGATGGGTGCCTTTATGGTGGTCGGCATGATCACCACGCTCATCAGCCGTGAACCGGTGCCCAATCCCGACCGGGTGGCCCCGGAGTCCGAGGCGCGTGTTATCAGCTATCTCGCGGATACGTCCCACACCGGTTTTCAACGCCGCCTCACGGCATGGTTCATTGGTGCGGTGGTCTGCCCCTTCACCGACTTCTTCCAGCGCTACGGCAAAGCCGCCATCATCATCCTGTTCTTCGTCTCCACCTTCCGGATCAGCGATATCTTCATGGGCGTCATGGCGAACCCCTTCTACCTGGACCTTGGCTTCAGCAAGCAGGAGATCGCCAATATTGCGGCGGCTTTCGGCCTCGCCATGACCCTTTTCGGTGCTGCTCTCGGCGGCCTCCTGGTTGCCCGCTTCGGCATTGCCGCCATGCTGATTTTCACGGCCTTCATGGCACCGGCCACTAACCTGACCTTTGCCTGGCTGGCCAATCTGGGTCCGGAAACCTATGGCCTGGTGGCCGCGATTATTGCGGATAATGTAACGGGCGGTCTCTCCATTTCAGTGTTCATCGCCTACCTCTCAAGCCTGACCAACACCGCCTACACGGCAACGCAGTACGCGCTCTTCAGTTCGCTGATGACGCTTCCCGGCCAGTTTGCCGGCGGTTTTACCGGTGTTGTAGCGGAGCGCACGGGCTGGGTGGGTTTTTTCCTGATCACCGCCATGCTCGGCCTTCCCGCCATCATCCTGGCCGTGTTGCTGCTTCGTTTTGCCCACCCAGACACACCCAGGCGGACGGATTCGAGTGATACAGGTCACAGTTAATTCAAGTCTCTGAAAACTTTTGCAAAATGCCGCAGGCGAGCTGACCTGGAATGTCTATACTGCTGTTGGACTCTTTGCCCGTACCGGGCCTCCATGTGTTTCACAACAGACGGATCCCCAATGAATCCAGAACTCCCCATTCTTGTTGTTGATGATGCCCGCTTCAGCAGTGCTGTTGTCAGTCGCACGCTCAAGCAGGCCGGCTATCGCGATGTGCGCGTGGTCAATGCCGCGCCGCAAGCCCTGAAGAGCCTGGAGGAGCGCCCGGTCAGTGTGTTGATTGCCGACTGGCTGATGCCGGACATGGACGGGCTGGAGTTGACGGATTCGGTACGTCAGCAGGACGAGCAGAACAACCACTACACCTATGTGATCCTTCTGACTGCCAAGGAGAGTGTGGAGGCGCTGGCCAGCGCCTTTGACCGGGGCGTGGATGACTTCATCTACAAGTCGGACATGACCAAGCAGCTCCTGCCCCGTGTATTTGCCGCCGACCGGTTGGCCAACTGCCACAATACCCTGCTCCACGCGAACGAGCTTCTCATGGAGGAGAACCGCCAGCTCGCAGCGCACAGTTTTGTAGACCCGGAGACGGGCCTGGGGAACCACCAGTATGCGCACAAGCGGCTGCAGCAGGCGCTTGATTACACGGAGTCCCGTGGCGGAGCAGCCGGTTATCTTCTGATGGGTATCCATAACTGGAAACGCTATCTTTCAGAAAATCCCGATGCGGTTGTTTCCGAGCTGCTGGCAGGGATTGCACGCCGGCTGACGGGGCTGATTCGGCCCCTGGACGCGCTCTGCCGGGTCAGCGACGATCAGTTTGCCGTCATCGCGCATTTTCCGGATGAGCAGAGTTGCCGGCCGGCGGCTTTCCGGCGGCTGCACGAGGGCATCAATCACAAGGCGTTCAAGACCAGCAAGGGGTTTGTTTCCCTGGAGGCGGCGACGACGCTGTGCATTGCGACGGAGCGGGAGTCGTTGCCGACGGTGGGGGCGATGGAGGACGCCGTTGTTGATGGGCTGAAATCGGCTTATGAGACCCGCACCCTGACCCGTGCCCGGGTGAATACGGCGCCTGTTAGTTAGGGCTCGTCCAAAAATTCTGTGATCCTGATCACACTTCGTTACGTTGCGTTATACGTCTGTTACGGGCGCTCACTCGTTGCCAACAGACTCGGGGGCGGCGGGGCGGTACCTTGTAATTGTGGATTTGAGCAGTATCCCCCGGGGCGAAAGAGGGTGCAGTACTTTCGCCGCAATCCGGGTCACTCTTTCATCCCACGGGATTATGGATTTTCAGGCTTTTCATTCTTCCCTTACGACTTTTAAGGCGGGCTTTTTGCCCGCCTTTTTTATGTCTGGAATATCAAGCCGGTCAGGCAGAGAATGGGGATCGGGGGATGCTTTGCGGGAAACGCTGTAAATACGTCCCTGTACACTGCCCTCCGCCATCCATGGCTCCGGAGCTTCCCGCAAAGCATCCCCCGATCCCCATTCTCTGCCTGACCTACTCTTTCCTACTCCGGGTAGCCTGTGATGTCGCGGATTCGGTGGTAGAGCGGGCTCAGGCGTTTGTACATCCGTTGGTACACCTCCGAATACAAACGCTCGTAAAGGTGCTGTCGTTCCGGGTCTGGTTCGAAGCGGTCGCCCACTCTCGTCATCTCCCGCACTGCTGTTTCGTAATCCGGGTGGAGTCCGAGGCCTACCGCTGCGTTGATGGCCGCACCGAGGCCGGAGGTTTCGTAGGTGTGGGGGCGTTCGGCCGGTAGGCCGAAGATGTCGGCGGTGAGTTGCATGGCGAGATCGCTCTGGGAGCCGCCGCCGGCGACACGCAGGCGGGTGATGGGTTGGCCGTTGCGTTTCTGTAGGCGTTCCATGCCCTCGCGCAGTGCGTAGGCCAGGCCTTCAAGGATGGCCCGGTAGATGTGGGCACGGGTGTGGACGTCGCCGAAGCCGATGATGGCGCCCTTGGCTTCGGGGCCGGGCTGGCGTACACCGGGGGACCAGTAGGGTTGAAGCATGAGGCCCATGGAGCCAGGCGGAACTTCGTTGATGAGTTCGTCGAAGAGTTGTTCCGGGGCGATTCCCTGTTCCTCGGCGATGGCCTGTTCGCGCTGGCCGAACTGGCGTTTGAACCAGCTGACCATCCAGAAGCCCCGGTAGATCATCACTTCGCTGGAGAAATGGCCCGGCAATGCCGAGGGGTATGGGGGCAGGAAGCGGGTGGGTTCGACGTAGCGGGCGTTGGTGGTGTTGATGGTGGCGGTGGTGCCGTAGCTCATGCAGCCGATGTCCGGGGACAGGCCGCCGGAGCCGAGGATTTCACAGGCCTTGTCGGAGGCGGAGGCGAGGACGGGGAGACCTTCGGGCAGTCCCAGGTGGGCGGCGGCTTCGGGGGTCAGGTGGCCCATGGTGTCGCCCGGCTGGACCAGTTCCGGGAGCATGTCGCGTTTGATGGCCATGAGCTGCCACTTGAGGTCGCCCTTTCGACACCAGTCGTGGCGTTTGTAGTCGAATGGCAGGTAGCCCACCTGGCTGCCGATGGAGTCGACGAAGCGCCCGGTCAGGCGCCAGTTCAGGTATCCGGAGAGCAAAAGGAAGTGTCGGGTGCGGGCCCAGATGTCCGGCTGGTGGGCGGCGATCCAGTTGGCCTGGGTCTGTTCGCCGAGGCGGCGGATGGTTTCGGTCAGGCCCAGCAGGCGGAATGTCAGGCGCCAGAAGGGGCCCACGGTAACCGGGCCGGGGGCGCGGCGTTGGTCCAGCCAGATGATGGCCGGGCGCAACACCTCACCATTGGCATCCAGGTTCACGACAGTGCCTCGCTGGGCGGTGACGGTGACGCCCTTCACCTGTTCGGGACGCGCGTCAGTGTTGGCCCACAGGGCCCGGCAGGCGTGGCCGATACTCTGCCAGTAATAGTCCGTCTCCTGTTCCGCCCAGCCTGGCTCCGGGGAGACGTAGGGTTCGATTTCTTCGCGGCCCTTGGCGATCAAGTCCCCCCGGGTGTTGAACAGCAGCGCCCGGGTACTCTGGGTGCCGTTATCAATGGCCAGGATCAGGGGTTCGTCACTCATCGCGGCAACCAATAGTACTGGTGCCAGATCCGCTGGTAGCGCTCGACTTCCGCCTGCCACTGTTCATTGCTCCAGCCCAGTACCGGCTGGCAGTACGTGCGGATGGACTCCAGCCAGGCCCGGCCGCCTTCCGGCAGCAGCAGCCCCAGGCGAGTGCGGCGCAGCAGCAGGTCATCCAGGTGGTGGACCTGCTCATGGCGGCAGGACCAGACCAGCTCCGCCATCAGCGTATCCGTCTGCCCGACGGGGATCAGCAGGCCCTCGCCCAGCACTTCCTCCACGCGAGCCCCGTAATGGCCGCAGAGGCGATGCCACTGGCGGGCGGTAATGCCGGCCGGGCGAGCAATGTCCGGTGCCGGAGCGAAGACATTTCTGGAGTCACCCTCCTGGCTGTCGCGCTTCGGCATATCGCCCCGGACCCGGTCCACCACTTCCCGGGCGATGAGGCGGAAGGTGGTGAGCTTGCCGCCCGCTACGCTGATCACGCCCTGATCGTCCCAGATCACATGTTCGCGTTTTTCCTTGGAGGGGGCCTTGTTCTTGCCCGCACCGGCATCCGAGACCACGGGCCGCACGCCAGACCACGTGCTGATCAGATCCTCAGCGCTCAGACCTGAGTCCGGGAAGGCGAAATGCGCTGCTTCCAGCAGGTAGTCCATTTCCTGTTGGTTGAGCACGGCTTCCTTCTGCAGGTCACCGTCGTGATCCAGGTCCGTGGTGCCAACCACGGTTACCCCTTCCCAGGGATAGATGAAGACGGGGCGCTTATCCCTCGGGTGAATCAGCGAGAGGCTGACGGCAACCGGCAGCCGCCAGAACGGGAACACCAGGTGGCTGCCCCGCAATGGGCGGATTCGCTGGTCGCCGCCAAGCTGGCTACGCAGCCGGTCGGTCCAGGCGCCGGTAGCATGGACAACCCGCCAGGCATGGACACGGGTCTCCGCACCGTTCCCGGCCATATCGCGGAGCGTGACCGTGGCGTAGTCGCCATGGCCTGGGGTAACGCTTTCCGCCTGGGTGTAATTCAGCGTCCGGCCGCCCGCCGCCCTGGCTTCCTGGAGAATGCGCAGCACCAGCCGGGCATCATCGGTAACCGCGTCTGAAAAACGGGTACCGCCCACCAGGCGTTCCCGGCGCAGCCCCGGCACCCAGCGCAGCACGGACTCGCCCGGGAAATAACGCCGAGTCCGGCGCCGGGCCATGAAATCGTAGACGCGAAGGAGCAGGCCGAAGAGCCGGGGCCCCGGGAACTGCCGCCGGTAATGGGGCATGATGTAGTAGAGGTTGTCCACCAGGCCGGGCGCCTCGCGCATCATCCGCTCCCGCTCGCTCACCGCATCACGGGTGAGGCGGAAATCGCCGCTGGCCAGATAGCGCAACCCGCCGTGGACCATCTTGGACGAGCGGCTGGACGTGCCCCAGGCAAAATCCTGCTGCTCCACCAGAAGGGCACTGAAACCTTCCCGGGCCGCTTCCCTGAGGACGCCGGCCCCGGTAATACCGCCGCCGATAATTACCAGATCCCAGGTCTGGTTCTCTGCCAGCAGCCGCTCCCGCTCGGAATTGTCATGAGTCATTGCTTACCTCCGAGCCCGTTTGGTCGTCCAGAAGCACCCCGGGAGCCAGGCGTTGATCCGGATCCAGGGTCCGGCTGAGCGAACGCAGCACCTTCATGGTGACCGGCCCCTTCTCGATGGGCAAATAAGGGGCATGATCACGGCCAACACCGTGCTGGTGGCTGATGGTGCCCCTATTCCGGACGATCACGTCCGAGGCGGCATGCTTGAGACGGGCCCAGCGGGCCTGGGTCTCGCTGTAGGAATCCGCGCAGCGGAAGACGTAGGTGGTGTAGATGCTGCAGCCCTGGCTGTAGACGTGGGACAGGTGGGTGAAGACATGGACCGGTTCCCCATCCACTTCAAGACCCTGGCGCAGAGTCTGCTCGATGCGTGCCATGAGCGTGTCCACATTATCCCAGTCCGTAGCGGTTTCCAGAGTATCCACCACATAACCACCCTGCCAGAGCGCCTCGCGCAGGTAGGGCATGGTGAAGCGCTTGGCTTCCCACTTTTTCCCGAGGTAGGTGCCGGTATAGACCCCATCGTAGTCACGCCCGATCTGTTTGAGCTCCCCGAGCCCGGTCCGGCACTGCAGGGGCGTGCCCGTCAGGCCCACGGTCATCATGCACTTGCCCTCCCCGGCCCCGCGCCATTTCAGGAATTTTTCCAGGCCACCAATCAGACGCGGGTGCCCGGCAAGGGCCAGCTGGGTTTCCGTTTCAACCGTATTGCTCAGCCGCAGCATGGAGAGAAAGGTGCGGTTCTGCACCAGGCGCCGCGCGCAGGAGCGGGCTTGCTCCCAGTTCGGGAAGAAGAGGACGTGGAAGGATTCGCGGTCCGGCACGGGCATCACCCGCACCTTCACCTCGGTAATGACTCCGAACCGGCCTTCCGAGCCCAGCACGATCTCACGCGGGTCCGGACCTGCCGCCGAGGCGGGAAATGTCGGGATATCCCAGGTGCCGTCCGGGGTTTCAATGCGACCGCCAGCAAACAACTGCTCAATGCGACCATAACGCAGCGATTGCTGGCCACTGGAGCGGCTGGCCACCCAGCCGCCGATCGTAGACAGTTCAAAGGACTGGGGAAAATGGCCCAGCGTGTAGCCCTGGGCCAGGAGCTGGGATTCCACCAGTGGCCCCGGCGTACCCGCTCCGAAGGTGGCGATCTGGCTTTCCGGGTCCAGGTCCACCAGGCGGTTCATCCGCGCCAGGGAGAGGGTCAGTGTCGGTTTGCCATAATCGACTGGATTGATGTGGCCCGCGACACTGGTGCCGCCGCCGTAGGGGATCACCACCAGGTCCTGCTTCCGGGCCCACTGCAGCAGCTCCGCCACCTGCTCACTGGTTTCAGGCAGGGCCACAGCATCCGGGAAGACACCGAATTCGCCACTGCGCATGGCCAACCAGTCCGGCAGGCTCTGGCCCCGGGCGTGGCGAACGCGGGTCTCGGCATCTGTGTATACATGGTCGTGGGCCGGAATCCGGGACTCCGGAACCTGTTTGCAGACCGCTTCCAGGGTGGCTTCAGGCAGGGGTTCAGCCGTACCCAGGCGCTCCTTCAGGAAGTCAGTGCCGTTGTCGGGTAGCTCCAGGTAGAAGCTTTCATCGCCCCAGCCATTCCAGCGTCGCATGCGGTGTACTCCATGTCAGGCTTTGGTAGCGTCGATGAGCAAAAAGGTAAGCGGACAGGTCTTTCCTGAACCGTCCGGAGCCAGGGGTTAGGCCGAAAGGCCTAACGGGTTGCCAGGGAAGGCAACCCAGGACCAGCGCGCGGAGCAGGATTGCGCAGCGCGATGGGCGGAGGCGAGCGTACAGGGACGTATTCACAGCGTGTTCAGGAAAGACCTGTCCGCTTACCTTTTTGCTCATCGACAAAGTACCCTCGATACACCATTAACGTTGTTTTTGTCCAATTCCGGCCAAATCATAGGGAATAATCAGGCCTTGTGCGCGTGCACGAGGAGCACCGACTTGGCAATATCAGCCCCGACACGGATAATACTAAAGTGGGGCTCATAATTTGGCACGAAGGTGCTGGCTGTTGAGGATGAGCTCATTCCACCGCTAAGGAGATTCCATCATGCAACAAGCCCATACCGCCAAACAGGAAGCCCTGAACGCCATTCGGCGACTGCCCGACAACGCCGAGACCGAAGAGATCATGTACCAGCTCTATGTGCTGGAAAACATCCGCCGCGGCCAACAGGACACGGCCGAAGGCAAGACCCAAACGGCTGAAGAGGTGCTCAAGGAACTTCAATCATGGTGAAGTGGACGGCTCACGCCAAAGCTCAACTTCGCCATATTCACGATTACATCGCCCAGGATTCACCGCTTTACGCCAAGCGCGTCAGCGAAGAAATGGTGCACAGGACCATCGGCTTGGATGAACTGCCCCGGAAAGGGCACACGGTGCCGGAACTGAACGAAGACGCGTTGCGCGAACTGGGGCTTTACTCCTACCGGATAATCTACGAGATCAAGCCCGATCAACTCATTGAAGTATTGGCGGTAATCCATAAACGCCAGCACATGGAACCAGAAGAAATTGCAAGGGAGCGATAAAGAGATCTGTATGGAGTTTCAACCCTTTCTCAGGTAATCCTCATTATCCGCCCCGGGCGATTTCCCGATGAATGAGCTCTCACAGGGCGTGGCACTGAACTTCAACGGATGCCCGATCTGCTTCTGGGTACGACCATCCCCACGATCCACCTCGATCACCATCTGGCGCGCCTGGATCTGGGGATGCTCGGTGGCCTCGCGGAGTGTGAGGACCGGTTCCACGCAGGCATCCTGTTCATCGAATAGGGCCTGCCATTCGCTCAGCGTTTTCCGTGCGATCGCCTCCTTCAAGGCGTCCTTGAGCTGGCGCTGATCCTCGGGTTTGGGGCTCAGGCCCTTGGCGGCGAGTTCGAGCCGGCCAATCACGGTAAACAACTGCTTGGCGAAGGGCGGTTCCAGGCTGCCCACGGAGAGCCAGCGGCCATCGGCAGTCTGGTAGTAATCGTAGAAGGCGCCGCCGTTGAGCATGCCGGTTTCCGGAGCGGGCTCCTCACCGGCAGCGAGGCAGGCGGCTCCGGCCATGGCGTTCATGGCAAAGGCAGCATCGGTCATGCTGATGTCCACGTGCTGGCCCTCGCCGGTCTGGCGCTGGTGGGTCACAGCCGCGAGGATGCCCATCACGGCATGATGGGAGCCTCCGGCCACATCTGCTACCTGGATCCCCAGCGGCGGGGGGCCGGTATCCGCGCGACCGCTGTAGCTGGCCACGCCCGAGAGAGCCAGATAGTTAATATCGTGACCAGCCCTATCCCTGTAAGGGCCGGTCTGGCCATAGCCGGTGATGCTGCAGTAAACCAGGCCAGGATTAATCGCGCTGAGGCTGTCATAGTCGAGCCCGAAGCGTGCCATCACGCCCGGCCGGAACTGCTCCACCACCACGTCATAATCGGCCACCAGGGACTTGATGGTCTCGACTGCCTCGGGCTCCTTGAGGTTGAGCGTGATACTCTGCTTGCCACGGTTCAGGTAGGCATGGGCCGTGGCCACGCCCTCATCATGGGGCGGGGTAAGGCGGGTCAGGTCCATGCGGTCCGTGGATTCCACCCGCAGCACCTCTGCGCCCATGTCCGCCAACATCATGGTGGCATAAGGCCCTGGGAGCAGAGTGGAAAAATCAAGCACTTTCAGTGACGTCAGTGGTCCGGGCATCAACACTTTCCCCTCTTGGCTGGTTGCCACTACCATACCCCAGTGATTAGGGGTGTCCACCGGCACCAGTGCTCAGATCCATTGGCGGATTCGCTCAGCGGACAAACGGAACTCCATGACAAGACTCACGGTCTCAGCTCATTTCGTTACGGCGGCGCTTGCCGGTGCGACCCGTGATGGCTTCGATACGGACACGATGCTTGAGGACGCCGGCATTGATCCGCCACTGATCCATGACGAGCAGGCCCGGGTGACGGATACCCAGTATACCCGGCTGATGCAGCTGATCTGGGACCGGATGCAGGATGAATTCATGGGGTTTGCCCCGGCGCCCAGCCGCCCGGGCACCTTCGCCACCCTCTGCCAGCTGGTGATCCACTGCGACAACCTGGACTGCGTGCTGCGCCGTGCCAGCCATTTCTACGCGCTGTTCGAGACTGGCGTCACCCTGCCACTGAGAGTCCAGGGGGATGAGGCCATCATTGAACTCACTCATGAAGGACCGCTCCGCGACAGCCACCATTTCCTGCAGGAATCATTACTGGTGATCTGGCACCGGCTGAGTTCGTGGCTCATCGGCCAGGGCATCCCACTGAACCGGGTCTTTTTCCACTACCCGGAACCGCCGCATTCCGAGGAATACCGGGGGCTCTTCCATTGCCCGCTGGCGTTCGAGCAACCGGCCACGGGACTGGCGTTTCCCGCGCGCTTCCTGGAGCGCCCCGTGATTCGCGATGAGCTGGAAATGCGGGAATTCCTGAAAACCTCACCGGCCGACCTGCTGGCCCGCCCGGACGACCGCAACAGCTACACGGCGCGCATCCGGGCGCTGATCGGGCGCGACTTCACCCAGCCCCTGCCGGATTTCGAGTGGATTGCGGAGCAGCTGAACACCAGCCCCCAGACGCTGCGACGGCGCCTCAAGGCGGAGAATACGTCTTTCCAGGAGATCAAGGACAACCTGCGACGGGACATCGCCATCTTTCACCTGATGCGGGACAACCTGTCAATCAACGACATTGCCCACCGGGCGGGGTTTACGGAGACGTCCACCTTCCACAGGGCCTTCAAGAAGTGGACGGGTCTGACGCCTGGGGCCTATCGCGAAGGTCTGCGTTAGCGCGGCTTCGCTTCTGCTTATAAAGGCCCTGGTTAGCCTGACGCAGCAGACTCTGGGAATCACTCACGCCAATCTGCTCATTGCCCGCCACACCCAGGCTGAACGCAACCGGGATCCTGGCCTCGCCCCACTCGAGGGGTTGAGCCTCGATGTGCTCCTGAAGGCGCTCACCGATGAAAGTGGCGTCGGCAAGCGTCTGGTTGGGCAGCACCACCACGAACTCATCCCCCGCGAAACGGAAAACGCTGTCATCAGCGCGGAGCAGGCGCTGGAGGGAGTCAGCAAGCAAACATAGATAGGCATCGCCACATTCATGACCGTAATGATCATTCACCTGCTTGAATCCATCACAGTCAATGAACAGGAGCGACAAAGGCATGTGGTATCGCCGAGAGCGGCTGAGTTCCTTCTGGAGAACAGTCTCCATCTCACGGCGGTTGCGAAGCCCCGTCAGCGCGTCCCGGGTGGCAAGACGCTTCAACTGTTCACGGGCATGCACGGAATCCAGGCCTATGGAGGCCTTAACCGCCAGTTGCTCCAGGAAGAACGCATCCATATCCGGTCGATAGCGCCCCGCCTTACTCGTACCCAGGATCAGGCCGCCAACCAGGCGATCATCCATGACCAGTGGCAGTATCGCCATGGACTGGATGGTTTGGCGCCAGCCGGATGGAATCAGCCCCCGGTGCGAACTTGCGTCCTGAACCAGAACGGGTTTGTGACTGCCCTGGGTCAGGTGCAGGTAATCCACGGTATCAGCGCGCAGGATCAGGCTGAGCGCCCCATTCTCGCTCAGCAGTTCCAGAAGGCTGTCGTTGGCGTCAATATCCATCAGCACCAGCCAGACCTCCTCGAGCTGGAACCGATCACGGACGCGGTCCACAAGACAGTCCACGAATGTGGCGCAATCGCGGTGTCGCATGATCTCGGTTTCAATCCCAAACAGGGTCCGGGCAATGCGCTCGTTGCGTCGGGCATGCTCGAGCAGCGCGTCCAGTGAGATGTCGTCAGGGTACTGCTGAAAGGCCTCCGGCATGGTCCTCTGGATCCTTTTTATTATTGACCCATCCGGTCACAGATTGTTGACGCAGACAATACCATGCCTCAGAAAAACCGTCAGCGATTGCGCTTTCCACCAGAATTACATACCCGGGAATACAACCCCCGGCAATAAGGGACAGCGCCCCAACTGCCCCCGAACGCTCCAATCACCAAAACGTGACCCGCGTCACATGTAAGTACTCTATACAAAAGGCAACCCACCGGTAACAGACTCTCCACTTGATATATGTCAAAAAAAATAAGTGGCTGAATACCGGAAAAGATTCAGAGTGATTTAACTATTTTTTAACAAACTCAGTCACTTCTTTTGCCGTTACTGACACATGGGTGCTGTCAGCAGGGCCAAATTAATTTTTGAAAGCCTTTGTACAATTGAAACTGTAACAATCTTTAAGGAGTGAGAGACGTCACAAACCAGGACACTGGTTTCTCCACACGCAGACATCTCTCTCTCGGCTCACTAACAAATCCTTTCAAGGAGCCAGAATGTCCAGCAGTTTAAATCCCCGGTGTCGCAGTGCTCTCGCCAAAACCATCCTTGCAGCCAGTCTCGGTTTACCAGCGGCAGCATCCGCAAGTATGGGCAACCTTGGCACCAGCTACGGCCTCTTCCCGGAAGACCTGGCAACAGCCCAGGCCCTTTCCATGTTCAACGCCCAGGTGTCAGCAACCTACTACAACCCGGCTGCTCTGGTGAAGGACGAGCGGGGGGAGCTGACCCAGGCAATCCTGCACGCGGAACAGGAACTGAGGGCCGAGCGAGCGGATGCTGACAGCGATGTGATGTCCGATGATCCCAGCCAGAGCGTACTGATTGGCATGAAGACCAATGTTGGATCACTGCTCCAGTCCGGCCATCCGATTCACCTTGGATTTGTCGCCGGTGTTGAAAAATACGGTAAGGAAATGCTCGCCTTCGGCTCTGAGTCTTCAGAAACCGGGCAGTACATGCGCTACGGGCGTGAGCCACTGTTCCTTTCCCTGGGCGCAGGCACCCGGATCTGGCGTGGCATAAGCGCAGGCGTTGCATCACGCATCACCCTCGATGCCGCAGCCTCCCTGAACGCCACCTCCACGCTCGGCGGAGAGACCGAGAAAGAAGAACTGACCGTGGAAGCGGAACCCAACATCCGCTCCATCGTTGGGCTGACCCTCAACTGGGAAGATACCTTCTGCCCGGACAGCGGTTGCTTCCTGAATGGCTTTGAGAGCGCGTTCAGTTTCCGGAACAGCTCTGCATCCTCCACCTCCGTGCAGTCGAACATCATCGTGAAGCAGACTATTCCTGATCCGGGTCTGAGCCTGGGTGTATCCACGATTGATTCCTATCAGCCGGAGATCTATGCCTTCGGAACCCAGTATAAGGGGGACGGCTGGCGTGCTGGTTTCACCGTGGAGCAGCGCAACTGGTCCGGTCTCGAAGACGAGCTTGAGTCCGACACCATTAAGGACCAGCAGGACGCATCCGGCAGCACGCCACTGACAGCGGAGTTCCAGGATACGGTGGTTCCCCGGATTGGTGGTGAGATGGATCTTTTTGGCCACTTCAGCCTGCTGGGCGGCCTCGCTTACGAGGAATCGCCGCTGGAGAGCACGCGCACTCCGAAGCTCAACTACATCGACAATGACCGGATCATCGCCGGGCTGGGCCTCAGTGGCACCTACAAGCGAACGCGATTCTTCCGGTACCCCGTCAGGTTTGATATCGGTTACCAGTATCAGCAACTGCAGGAGCGTGACTTCACGATCGAAGACATCGATGGCAACACACAGCCGGTCACTGCAGATGGCGATATCCACGTCGTCAGTGGCTCAATCACGTTCAAGTTTTAACGGAGATCATGCCATGACAAAACAATATACCCTGGCTCTCCTCCCCTTGCTGGTTCTTGCGGGCTGCAATGGCGAAGAGCAGTCCGTTGAAAGCACGAGCAGTGGTTATCTGAGCTATTCCTATCCCACCGATGGCCAGAGTGGTGTCAGCCCGGAGGCCGACGTGGTAATGCGGTTCTCCCATGCCATTACGGATGAGGAGGCCGACAGCAAGATCCAGCTCATGAAGGATGGCCAGAAAGTGGGCTATTCGCTGGAAAAAGTAGATGGCGGCCGCAGTGTGGTATTGAGCCCGGACGACGGGCTGGAAGCCAAGGCTGAGTACACGGTGACCTTTGCCGACCCGCTTTCCGGGGCGGATGGCGCATCCATTGATATGCCCATTGCAGAAGGCGAGCCGGGCATCCAGTTCGCAACCCGGACGCTGTTTGACGGGCCTAACCACCAGGTGGAGGCGACTGATTCCTTTGAAGTCGCTTCCGCCGTGCCGCTGCCGGACAGCCAGAAGAGTCAGCCCGGTGACTTTGGCCCGATGAACTTCTCCACCTTCCGGCTGAAAACCACCCACCCTGTACACCCACAATGGGAGGATAAAGGTGGCAGCGTTGAGCTGACGGACAGCAACGACGAACCGGTTGATGCGAAAGTCATCATCCGGGGCAACAGTATTTCCGTTGACCCCTGCGTGACGGAGACGCTTGCCGGATGCGGCAGCAAAGAGGACGTACTTGAAGCCGGCGAAACCTACACGCTGAGCCTGAAAAACCTGCCCAGCAGGACAGACGGCGATCAGATGCTGAACCAGGAGTTCAAGTACACGCCCCGTGACACGGCGCCGACCGTGGTAGCGGAACAGATTAACGTGGATTCCGGGCTGGCGAGCGGTGAAAGCCAGGAGCAGGCCACCAAATCCATCCTCAATGGCCAGATCATCAACGGGGTAACCCTGAACTCGGTGCTGCAGGGTACGGCAGGCCCCTCCCAGCAGACCGGTTCACTGTTCGCAGAACTTGGTTACGCGCCCTCGTTCGGTTCGGACGAAGCGCTGCCGCTGCGCATTCCGCGCAACAGCGTACTGCGCGGCACCAGCATTGATGTGAAGGTTGGCGGCGAGGTTCCAATCCTCAAAGCCCGCGCCGGTGATGGCAATTATGGGCCGGAAGAGACGACTGGTGACATCAAGGTCACCATGATCTCAGACGCCACTGGCTATCTCAGCCCTAACCCCTATACGGACGATGATTCCGCCCCGCGGCACGTCACCCTGTTCATGGACATCGCCATGAACACCGAAAGTGAGCAACCTAACGCCGCGCTTTCCCAGGATCTGATGGGTGTGGAGCTGCGTGGTATTGCACTGGTCCGTAATGGCGTACTCACTATTGATGCCATTGGTGTGGTGGAGCCCGAGCTTCTCGGTCAGGAATACACAGACTCCACTATCGCCTTCAATCTTGAAGCGGACCTCTCTGAGGACGCGCCTACGGATGCTGCAGAGCTGCGCCCGGAAGACAACGAGCCTCCGGAGTTGGTCAGTTGGATTCCTGGCCCGAAAGATGCTGTACCCGATACAAGGCAGGATATGCAGCGCCCTGGCGATCCGGTGACGCTCAACTTCAATGAGCCCATTGATGGGAATTCGGTTGAGGAAGGGATCACACTGTTTGCCGATGGCTATGAAATTGAAGCTCTCAACACCAGGGTCGATGGCACGACAGTCACCATTAATCCGGAAGGTGGTCTTGAACACAATGTCAAAGAATATCAGCTGAATATTGAGAACAGCCTGACCGATCTGGCGGGCAATGGCGCCCCCTCAGAATCGTTGACGTTCAGTCTGCCTGCGATTGGTGACGGTTCCGATGTAACACAACGCTCGCCTTTGGCTCTGACAACCTATCCGGGTTATCCGTGCGAAACCACAGGCACTATTGTAATGACCCCCGGGTTTCTGCACACCTCAAGCGACTAATGCTGAATGTGCGCGTGGTGCCACATAGCCCAGTGACTGATGCGGCCTTTGCTCGTTGTAGTACCGGATCCAGTTGCCAATG
>Ga0136607_1000033_pt1 | contig 59251 bp, 66 predicted proteins | sample AntDeeMetagen681_FD_101381 | JGI IMG/M metagenome (GOLD analysis project Ga0136607, IMG submission 101381) | Saline lake microbial communities from Deep Lake, Antarctica - Metagenome #681 | ecosystem: Environmental > Aquatic > Non-marine Saline and Alkaline > Saline | place: Antarctica: Deep...
CGACAGCGACAGATCTCCGTCGATCCGTCCGTAATTCTCTCGTCGAGACCGTCAGTACAACCGCTTCGACACAGAACTCAGGCCGCAGAAACAGCTAGCCGAGGATGCTTTGTGAGGTACTGAGGCTTGCCTCGATGGCTTCCATGCCGTTTTCGATGGCCTCGGCGTCGACATCGTAGATCATCACCTCATAACCAGCGGTGGCCGTCGACTGGGCGATGCCGTGGCCCATCGTTCCCGCACCGACCACCCCAACGGTCTCGATCTCTGGGAGCGTGTTCATAGCTGTCCGTCTGTCTACAGTTGCCTAAGCGTAAGGGTCGACGCCGACCCGAATGATTGAATAGTGACACACCACCCGGGCAACTCGGTGTATGCATTTGGTTTCTAACTCTCAATTATAGTAAAGTGATGCAAATATTCATTAGCGATGGAGTCGAGATTAGTATCGAATGGTGACCGGTTGTGTCCAGCAAGCAGTCTGAGTCCTCGGCGGCCGAGAACCCCTTAGAGTCGGTGCGGTTCGTCGGTCCAGCGACCGCGGCCGTCTTGGAGCGCAGCGGCTACGATGCCACAGCGATCACCGACAAGCGCGTCTCGTTTCGGATGCTGGTCGAAGCCGGGGTAAATCCGGGAGTTGCGGCCAAAATCCGTCGCGAGCATTCGTTATCGTGGTCGTTCAACTCCGGTGGCGACCTCGGCCAGCGCTCAGCACAGATCAGAGGTCTCGGCAGTGCCGAAGCCGAATGGGTTGCCGCCTCGGCGGGTGACTGGGAGGCAGACTCCGAGGAAGCGACAGTCGACCGCGAGGAGAGTGCCACTGGCGAGGCGCTTGACGACAGTGAGTCGACCGACGACCGGGGTTGGGCCGACCGCACTCCGTGGCCGACCCACGGCGAGTCGGTCGACGCCGTCACCGGGGAGCGACCGGCCGACGCCGCCACCGACGGCAGCGGCGATGCGATCAGCGCCGAGGCCGCGTGGCGCGCTCGGAGCAAACCGACGCCAGTGAGTGAGTTGGAGGCTGTCGACGCCACCGCTGTCGAGCAACTCGCGGAGGCCGGAATCAACTCGGTTCGAAGCCTTGCCACCGCCGACCCTGAGCATGTGGCCGACGTCCTAGAGCTTTCAAAAGAGGTTGTTGAGGCGTGGTATCAGGCGGCGCGAGAAGCTTACGACTTCTCGAAGTAATTTTAAAGAGTTAACAGCCGGTGGCCGACACTGCGCCGCCGTACTTGTCTTCCATCTGGCATTCGACTGTTCGACGTTCGTTATTTGATATCGGTCTCTCGAACACGACCATTTCAGCGATGTAGCCGTCGAATCTGCTTGATCCGAGACTTCCATCTTCATTTGTCTCAAATCCAACCAGTATCGGATAATCCGATATATCGTAGTCTGTCGGCTGTTCTTCCCGCAGTTCGCCATTTAAATATACTCTTATATTATCGCCGTCGTTTACATATGTTATAATACTCCACTGTCCAGTACTCTCGACGCGGTCAGGTCCATGACCTACGAACCCACCGGATCCGAGTGCACTATCACCTAATGAAATGAACCATGGGACAGCAGGGTAACCAGAAATACCATTATATCCGTATCTAAAGTAATCTTCAGCACCGGTGGATTGCAATCCGAACTGCGTGATTGTTCCATCATGGTCTATTTTGTCGACTCGAATAACAACAGACATTGAGAACGCCGAATCACCAGCAACGCCGATGTCGGTCGTATTGATATCCGTCGACAACCCGTTGTTCCCCTCAAACTCTATGGCATCAATCCCATCGACGTTAGAGCGCCATTTTGGATCGTCAACACGGGAATCGCTCGTCGCATCGATCTCGTTTCCGCTTCGGTCGCTCCACGAACTGACCGTCTCACCGTCCGTTTTATCGAGGCTGTCGGCCTCAAACCACATCACTCGACATCGTACACCTCACTCCGATCCTCGGCGAAATTATCGACGTTTTCGGGATCGAATTCCGTGACACCACACTGACCGCTTGAAGCGTATGTGGTTCCACCGAGTTTCTCAACATACCCCAGTGCGGTTGCACCGATGACGGCCGCGAGAACCACCGAAATAGCAACGATCAAAATCACCCCAATCACCGGTGTTACTGATCGGTCGTCGACCCAAAACCCACTCGGTCTCCGTTCTCCCCCTCGACTCATTACCTTCAATAATTAATACATACTTATAAATAGACTACATCTCACTGACCATTCCTCGACGACACAATCTATAATGAATGATATGTGTGTTTTTCTGGCTAACTATGATTGATCAGTTATGAAACCGGCCGACAAAAACGAATTATTCGAGATTTTTACTACAAAATAAATAAACGGTGCGAGGAGAGAAACGGCAGGTACGGGAGTCTCTAACGTATCAAATCGGATGGATTGACCACAGCGTTTTTATGCTAGATTACGGGACATACTACTGATGATCCCACACGCTGACGACGCGATAACACGCGACGAGAAGTCGCTGATTCTCGCCTACGATCACGGACTGGAACACGGTCCTGTCGACTTCGAGCCGAACCCCGACACCGCTGATCCCGACCGAGTGTTCGAACTCGGCACCCACGACGCAGTGACTGCGCTCGCCGTCCAAAAGGGGATCGCCGAGGGCTACTACCCCTCCTACGAAGACGACGTCACGTTGTTGGCCAAACTCAACGGCACCTCGAACCTCTGGATGGGCGAACCCAATTCTGCAGTGAACTGGACGGTCGAAAACGCCGCGGAGGTCGGTGCCGACGCGATCGGATTTACCATCTACGGCGGCTCGAACCACGAGATCGAGATGGTCGAAGAGTTCCGCGAGGCCCAAGAAGCCGCCCGCGAACACGATCTGGGCGTCGTCATGTGGTCCTACCCGCGTGGACAGGGACTTAAAAATGCGACCACCCCTGACACTATCGCCTACTCGACGCGCCTCGGCCTCGAACTCGGTGCGGACATTACAAAGGTCAAATACCCCGGTTCACCGGAAGCGATGAACCACGCAGTTACCATGGCCGCCGATTCCAAGGTCGTCATGAGCGGTGGCTCGAAGACCGACGATCAGGACTTCCTGTCGACGGTCCGAAACGCAATGGACGCCGGTGCCGACGGCCTCGCGGTCGGTCGGAATGTCTTCCAGCGCGACAACCCCGAACAGATCCTCGACGGCCTCGAAGCCGTAATCTTTGAGGAAGCCAGTGTAAAAGAAGCACTCGACGTGATGGGATCCGAACCAACCAATCCGGCGGCCCTCGAATAATGAGTTCACCAACTACTGACCGCGACTACGATGCGGTCCTCGACGAAATCTTCGAAACACTCGCCGAACTCGCCCCCGAAATCCGGGCCTCGCTACCCGGTCGACGGACCAAGAGTACCGAAACCAACCCCAGCGGTGAGACGCAGATGGAAGCTGACGCCTACGCCGACGAACTGCTCGAAGAGGCACTCGGCGCGATTGATGGCGTCGGATTTTACGCCAGCGAAGAGCAGGCCGAACCACTCGACCACGGCGAGGGTGTCACGGTCGCCCTCGACCCGCTCGATGGTTCGTCGAACCTCAAACCCAACAGCCCGATGGGAACGATCATCGCAGTCTACGAGGGCGAGCTTCCGGCCGGCGGTGACGAGCTGCTGGCCTCCGGATTCGTCCTCTTCGGTCCGATCATGACGATGTCAGTCGCCCGCGACGGCACCGTCACCGAAGCCATCGTCGAGGATGGCGAAATCGACGTGGTCGACGACGATGTGACGATTCCCGACGACCCGACTGTCTACAGTATGGGTGGTCGTGTGCCTGACTGGACCGAGGGCTTCGCGGCGTTCATCGACGAGGTCGAACAAGAGTACAAACTCCGGTACGGCGGCGCGATGGTCGCCGACGTGAACCAGGTGTTGACCTATGGCGGAAGCTTCTCGTATCCTGCCCTCAAGTCGGCCGAAAACGGCAAACTCCGGCTGCAGTTCGAAGGGATCCCGATGGCCTACATCGTCGAGTGTGCTGGCGGCGTCTCTTCGGATGGCAGCCAGTCGATCCTGGATGTCGAGCCGACGCGGTTCCACCAGCGTGTGCCGGTCCACCTCGGCAACGAGGAACTTATCGACCGCGTTGAGGCCCACCTCGCCGACGAGTAGCTAATCGACCGTACCGAATTCGATTCCTCACCGGGTAGTTGTCGACACGGCCCGTTTTGTAGTCGGATACCGCTATCATCGCCGCTGCTTTTCCGATATCGGAGCATCGTTCGGCTATGGGCGAGTCGAGTCACAGCGAGGTCGATCCGACGGATGCCGACGAGCGGGGGATCGGTCGCGAGATGGTCGACGACAGCACTGGCCTCGGCTCGGTGATGGCCCACGCCTACCGTGGCGAGATCGATCGGGTCGGAACCTGGCGGCAGCGCCTCGATCAGACGACGACGTGGGCGGTGACACTGATGGCGGCGATTCTGACATGGGCGTTTTCGAGCCCCGACAACCCACACTATATTCTGTTGGTCGGGATCAGCGTCGTCACTGTGTTTCTGGGGATCGAAGCCCGACGGTACCGAGATTACGACGTCTTCCGCTCACGTGTGCGACTGCTCCAGGAGAACCTGTTCGCAAACGCGCTCAACCCATCCGAAGATGTGCCGAGCCACGACTGGCGAGTACAACTGAGCGCGGATTACCGGCAGCCAACGGTAACGGTGCCGGTGACCGAAGCCCTCTCGAATCGGCTTCGGAGAGTCTATCTCTGGCTGCTGGGGGTGCTCTTGTTGGCATGGGTCTTCAGAATCACGGCGTTCACGCCGCGCCAAGACTGGGTCACAGCCGCCGACATCGGTCGGCTTTCGGGCACTGCTGTGGTTGTGGTCGTCGCTGTGTTCTATACGATCCTGCTCGGGATCATGCTCTGGCCCCGTGAACGCCACGCCAAAGGAGAGTTCGGTGCGGACAGAACTGAAAACTGGAAGGAACCCCAAAACGAGGACGGGCCCAAAGACGAGAACTCACCAGACGGGTAGTCGAAGGCGTGCCCTAGTTTTCCGAGGCAGCGGCCTCGTCTTTCCCCGAGGCAGCGGCCTCGTCCTCTTCGAAGACGAACGTCCCGTCCTGCTGGACGACCTCGCCGTCGAGTTCGATTTTCGAATCCTGGCTCATATCGACGATCATGTCGACGTGTTCGGCCGACTCGTTGCGCTCGTTGTCCTCGCCCACCGTTTCTTTGTACGCCGAGCCGACAGCGAGGTGGATCGTATCGCCCATCTTCTCGTCGAACAGCATGTTGTAGGTCACCTGATCGATCGCGCGGTTCATGCCGACGCCGAACTCGCCGATCCGCCGCGCGCCGTCGTCGGTGTCCAGGATCTCGGTCAGGAGGTCCTCACCGACGGCTGCACTGTGGTCGACGACCTCGCCGTCCTCGAAGGTGAGTCGCACATCCTTGATTTCGCGGCCCTGTCGATAGAGCGGGATATCGAAGTAGACCGATCCCTCGACGCTGTCGGCGACGGGCGCGGTGAACACCTCGCCGCCCGGCAAGTTCTTCTCGCCGTAGTCGTTCAGCGTCTCGTTGCCCGCGATCGAGAAGGTGAGATCAGTTTCGTCGCCCGCGACAATCCGGACCTCGTCGGCCCCGTCGAGGCGGTCGACCATCTCGGCCTGGAACTCCCGCTGAGCGTCCCAGTCGAGGCTCACGGCGTCCCAGACGAAGTTCTGGTAGGCCTCGGTACTCATTCCCGCGAGTTGGGCGTGGCCGCTCGTGGGGAACTGCGTGAGACACCAGCGTTTCGAGAGCCGCTCTTCTTGAACTGGTTTGACCGCCCGGCGGTAGGCGGCGTTGTTTTCGGGGGGTACGTCGCTGGTCTCGGTGACGTTCGCGCCGCCGCGGGCGATGATGAACGCGTCGGTCTCCTCGTAGAGTGCCTGCTGGTGGTCGGGCGTTTCGTACTCCGTCCCGCCGTTCCGGAGATAGGCTCGGGAGGCCCGCTGGGAGTGGGCGATCCAGATCGGGCTCGCGCCGCGCTCGCCACACAGTTCGTGGAGGGCGACCGCGAGGTCTTCGGCCTCGCTTGGTAGTTGGATAACGACACGGTCGCCCTCCTGAATGTCGACCGAGTGGTCGACAATCGTTTCGGCGTGTTCGCGGATTCGTGGGTCCATACAGCCAGTAGAGAACCGATGGATAAAATACGCGCTGTCTAGTAGCACGTAGCGCGACGGTACTATACCTCGGGTGAGCCGACACGCCACCGCAAATCGATCACGCCACGGCTTACAGAAAGCCCATTGATCATCCAGCTCAAGCGAATTCCTACATGGTGGTTGAGCCATCTCGTCTGACCAGACCGAAAAAATCGAATATAAACTGCCTAGCAGGTGATGTCTGTATCGAGTCTGCACCGAGTCGACGAACAACGACATCTGTCCGCCGATTCTGTGATACCTGGTCAAATTATGTGGTAGTCTGACAGACCGTCTGCATTGCCAGTATGAAACTGCTATACACGATCATTTCGTTCGCGATTCCGATATTTGCAGGCACTGTAGGCGGATATGCGGTTGTATATCCAACACGGTTTGTGGAAAACAATACCAATTTCCCAAATGATACTGAATGGCTTGCTCAGATTATAGGGATTTTATTACTTATTTTGTCCATCTTTTTACTCATGATTATCACACTGCTGTTTTTATAGCGCTATGCTGTTTTCCGTTTGAACAGTAGCTGCCGCTGTGATGTCGTGGCGCTGTAACGTGTCCAGGACTCTCGGCGTCAGCCCGTCGTCGGAACGCTTTTGCAGTGTCATCGGCCACAGAACAGTAATGAGTAGCTTAGAGCAGGAGTACCGCCTCGAGTACTTCGAGGAGGAAAACTTCGTCCGCCGGGAGTGTTCGTCGTGTTGGGCACACTTCTGGACGCGCGACCACGACCGCGAACTGTGTGGGGAGCCACCGTGTGAGGATTACCGATTTATTGACGATCCGAGTTTCGACGAGGAGTATTCCTTAGAGGAGATGCGCGAGGCGTTCCTCTCGTACTTCGAGGATCACGGCCACGAACGCATCGATCCATATCCCGTGGCCGCCAACCGCTGGCGGGACGACGTGCTCTTGACACAGGCTTCTATCTACGATTTCCAGCCACTCGTCACCAGCGGCCAGACGCCGCCGCCGGCCAACCCACTGACGATCAGCCAACCCTGCATCCGGATGCAGGACATCGACAACGTCGGGAAGACAGGTCGACACACGATGGCCTTCGAGATGATGGCCCACCACGCGTTCAACGCCCGCGAGGACGCCGAAGACGACTACGCTTACGAGGGTGAAGTCTACTGGAAGGACGAGACCGTCGAATACTGCGATGGCCTCTTCGAATCGCTTGGCGCTGACCTCGACGAGATCACTTATATCGAAGATCCGTGGGTCGGCGGCGGCAACGCCGGTCCCGCCATCGAGGTCATCTATAAGGGTGCGGAGCTGGCGACGCTCGTCTTCATGAGCATGGAGCAGGACCCCGACGGCGAGTACGAGATGAAGGACGGCAACCGGTACTCGAAGATGGATACCTACGTCGTCGACACCGGCTACGGGCTCGAACGCTGGACGTGGATGAGCCAAGGCACCCCGACCGTCTACGAGGCGGTCTACCCCGAGATGATCGAGTTCCTCAAAGAGCACGCCAACATCGACCACTCCGACGAGGAGGAACAACTCATCCACCGGGCCGCCAAGCTCGCGGGCCACATGGATATCGACGAGGCCGAGGATATGGAGACCGCGCGAACGGAGATCGCCGACCGTCTCGATGTGCCCGTCGACGAACTCACCGCCCTCATGGAGCCGCTGGAGGACATCTACGCCATCGCCGACCACTGCCGTGCACTCGCCTACATGTTCGGCGACGGGATCGTCCCTCGAATGTCGGCACGGGCTACCTCGCCCGGATGGTCCTCCGACGAACGAAGCGACTCGTCGACAACGTCGGCGTCGACGCGCCGCTGGACGAACTGGTCGATATGCAGGCCAAGCGACTGGAATACGAGAACCGCGATACGATCCGCGATATCGTCCGCACCGAGGAGGCCAAATACCGCGAGACCCTCGACCGCGGCTCCAGGAAGGTCGAACAGTTGGCCGAAGAGTACGCCGGAAGCGACGAACCGATCCCGGTCGACCAGCTGATCGAACTGTACGATTCGCATGGCATCCAGCCGGATATGGTCGCCGAGATCGCCGCCGACCACGAGGCTCGCGTCGAAATCCCCGACGACTTCTACTCGCTTGTCGCCGCCCGCCACGACGACGCCGGTGGGGCCGCGGTCGAGACCGAGCGTGACAAGCGACTGGACGACCTCCCGGAGACGGACAAACTCTACTACGATAATCAGGAGCGGATGGAGTTCGAAGCGGTCGTCCTCGACGTCTTCGAGGCCGAGGAGGGGTACGACGTGGTGCTCGACCAGACGATGTTCTACCCCGAGGGTGGTGGCCAGCCCGCCGATCACGGGACCTTGACCAGCGAGGATGCCACCGCCGAGGTGACCGACGTCCAGATCGACGGCGATGTCGTCCTCCACCGGACCGACCGCAACCCCGGCAAAGGCGAGTTCGTCCGCGGCCAGATCGACGCCGAGCGCAGGCGGCGACTCATGGCCCACCACACGGCGACCCACATCATCGGCCATGCGACCCGCCAAGTCCTCGGCGACCACATCCGACAGGCCGGGGCCCAGAAGGGCGTCGACTCCTCGCGGCTCGACGTCCGGCACTACGAGCGCATCACCCGTGAGGACGTCACCGAGATCGAGCGCATCGCCAACGAACTCGTCCGGGACAACATCCCGGTCCGACAGGAGTGGCCCCACCGCAACGATGCCCAGGAGGAACACGGCTTCGACCTCTACCAAGGTGGGATTCCGCCGGGAACCAACATTCGACTGATTCATATTGGCGAGGACGTCCAGGCCTGCGGTGGCACCCACGTCAGCCGGACCGGCAACGTCGGCGCGATCAAGGTCTTAAAAACCGAGCCGGTCCAGGACGGCGTCGAGCGCATCGTCTTTGCAGCGGGCGCGGCGGCCATCGAGTCGACCCAGCGCACCGAGGACGCCCTCTACGACGCTGCCGACGTGTTGGACGTGAACCCACAGGAGGTCCCCGAGACATCCGAGCGGTTCTTCACCGAATGGAAGGAACGCGGCAAGCAGATCGACCGCCTCAAGGACGAACTCGCGGAGGCACGCGCCGCCGCAGAGGCCGACGAGATCGAGGTTGGCGACCAGTCAGCGGTTGTCCAGCGGCTCGATGCGGACGTGGGTGAACTCCGGGCCACCGCGAATGCACTCGTCGACGAGGACAAGATCGCGGTCCTCGGCAGCGGCGAGGGCGGCAGTGCAGTATTCGTCGTCGGCGTGCCGGACAACACGGGCGTCAACGCCGGGGAAGTTGTCGGCGAACTCGCAAGCAAGGTCGGTGGCGGCGGCGGCGGACCGCCGGACTTCGCCCAAGGTGGGGGCCCTGATGTCGACGCCCTCGACGACGCTCTTGACGAAGCTCCCGAAATCCTCCGCGGCGTGCTGAACGCGTAGCGACCGACCGCAGAGACGTTTTAAATCATCGTTCAGACGACCGTGAGCACGACGGCCGTGATTCGATCGACGGCCGTCTCCCAGACCGAGAACCCCGTAGCGATCTGGAGGACAGTATCGACGGCGAACAGTCCGAATATCACCGCCCCCACGAGGTGGGCTTTCCGGCGGTCGAATCGGCCGGAAAAGCGGTGGAAAAACAGCGCGTTGGCGGCGCTCACCGGAATGATGGCGAGCATCTCGCCCGCCCAGATCGCCGGATGGGCCCCGTACTGTGCGGCGAGCCCGATCGTGACGAGTTGGGTCTTGTCACCGAACTCCCCCGCAGCCATCAGCGCGAAGATCGGCAGGAAGCCGCGGAGATACGACGGTACCTCGTACCCTCTGATCGAGAGGTCGATCTCCGCCGGATCGGTGACGTCGCCGTCACCCACCGACGCCCCGCTTGATTCGGGGGCTGACCGAACGAGCTGCACTGCAAAGAGCAAAAAGAGGGTAGCGGTGATCGCATCGAGATAGACGGGATCGAGCGCGGTGTTCAGTGCCTCCCCAAGGAGGATCTCCAGGACAGTCCAGCCAGCGAAGGCAGTCCCCGCGGCCGTAACCACGATCCATGGATCGTAGCGCGTCGACAGCCCGGCGATGATGAACTGGACCTTCTCGCCGGGCAGCACCGACAGCTGGAGGACGAACGCGACGACGAGGATTTCGACCCAGCCCGTCATCGCTGCCACCGACACAGCAGACGGTCGACGAGTCCAGACATACCGATATTAGTCAAGTCAAAATTGACGTTTTGGCTTGATAAATCCGATGTTTCCCCCCAATTGTCGGTCGAGCGAGTAGGATGCAGCTGGCTGACAACATATTCGTGGCTGGTCACTCTCTCGGTACTCCCGAACACCGTTGATTTGCGCCGTTTCCACCCCTCGCGGTCTCATAAGTTACGAGTTGGATTTTCCTACCACTCATAGTGGCTTCGTGTGTACTACGAGAAAAAATTATATACGTAGTCTCCATAGTACGTCATGTATTATGACTCGGTACTACGACTACGTGCTTGGCCTGATTCCGGTCGTGCTGTTCGGACTGACTGCGATCCTCTTCCTCGCAGGCATACAGCTGACACTGGCCGTGCCGGTCGGTGCCGGGGCTGCGGTGCTCGTGATCGGACACGCGCTGTTCGTCAACGTTCCCCGTCAGGTCGAGCCGATGGCAGACCAGCGGTCGACCGTCCAGCCGCCGAACGCCGACTAACGTCTCCGCCGACAGGTCGGCCCTCCACATACCTTCCTCGCCGCGGTTGGTTTTTCCCACGTGCCGCCGTTCGTTGAGCCACGATGACCGACACGCTGTTTGTAACTAGCGACGAGATCTCGGACCTCGCCGAGCCAGCCGACTACGTGGCGGCGGTCGAGGCGGGCTACCGGCAGCGCGGTGAGGGTGCGCCAGCCGAGCCGCGAACCAAACTCATCAACGAGTCGCCGCCGGGAATGCTCACGGAGTATGCGGCGATCCTCCCGGAGTCGGGCTACATGGGTGGCTACACCTATTCGGCTGGTTTCGGCGAGCGCGACGCGTGGTTCATGACGCCGCTGTTCGACGCCGACAGCGGCGCGCCGCTCGCTCTCCTTGACGGTGCGAGTATGAATCCGTTTAAAACAGGTGCGACCGGGGCGGTTGGGGTCGACCACCTCGCCCGTGCCGAGAGCGAGACAGTGGGTATCATTGGTTCAGGGGCACAAGCCCGCGGCCAGCTCCGGGCGACCGCCACCGTTCGGGACCTCTCCGAAGTCCGGGTCTACTCACTGACACGGACGAACCGCGAGACGTTCGCCGAGGAGATGACAGATCGGCTCGACTGCGAGGTGACTGCCGTCGACGCCAGTGCCGACGCCGTGGTCGACGCCGACATCGTCATTACAGCAACCAACGCCTCGGAGCCGGTGTTCGACGGCGAGCTGCTGGCTCCCGGTACTCACGTCACTGCGATGGGCCAGTACAATCCCACCAAACGCGAACTCGATACAACGACTATCGAACGGAGCACGTACGTCCCCGACCTACGCGAACGGGTCATGCAGGACGCTGGCTCGTTTATATATGCTGTCGACGAGGGAGCCGTCGACGAGTCACACGTTCACGCCGAACTCGGCGAGGTCGTCGCTGGCAACGCAGTCGGCCGCGAGACGACCGACGAGATCACCGTCTTCGACAGTGGCGGTACCGGGATCGAAACCGTCGCGGCCGCTGGAATGTTGTACGAGCGAGCGAAAGAGGAGGGGATCGGGGCGACGATCTCGTTTGCCCCGGCTAGCGAGGCCCTAACGGGCCAGTAGCAGGTGACTACTGTGGTCCTACTGCAGGCGGTACCGAAGCAACGCTGCGATTCCACCGAGGTTTTTGAGCTGCTGTCCGGGTTGGAACTCCTTCGAGAAGACGGTGATCTCGCCGCCCTTCTGTTCGACCGAGTCGATGACTTCGTTGACGTCGATCTCCCAATCGCCTTCGGCCTGGCGCTCGTCGCGGAGCCGTTCGTCCAGAACCAACAGCTCCTCAACCGCGCCGAACTCCGCGGCCTCCTGGACACCCTCGATCCCGTAGGCTGCCTTCGCGCCGTCGCCGATTCGCACCATGAGTTCGTCGATCGTCTCGGCCTCGCGGGCGATTCTGGTTTCGTCCTGGACTTCCTCGACCGCCCCTCTCTTAAGTACCTCGTGGACCCCGCGACCGCCCGCAGCGGAGGTGTCGACGACGGTAATCAGGTCCTCCAAGTCCCTGTGGTTCTCGACGATGTAGTCCTTCGCGTCCTGTTTGGTGAAGCCCGGTCCGGCGAGGATGATCGCGTCGGTGTCGAGATGGCCGAGTGCGCTTCCCAGCTCGCCGAACAGTTCCTCGCGGGGTCGGGAGTACTCGCCTTTGCCGGTCGGTTTGGTAAAGGAGGCGTACTCGTCGACGCCGTACTCCTTGACGAGGTGGATGTAGGCCTCGCCCTCCTCGACGGTGGCGATGGCGACATCGGGGTTGTCGGCGGCGGCCTCGGCCTCCTCGATCCGCTCGATCTGATCGGCCTTGAAATGCTTTTCAATAGTAAGCTCTTCGTGCTGTTCGACGTTGAGCGTGTGATGTAAGCCGAGCTGGTCCTCGCGGGAACAGCCGGTGATGACGCCGCCGACACGGAGGCGGTTGGCAAACCGGGCGAACTCGACGCTCTCGACTTCGATGGTGACCGAAATGTGTTCCCGTTCGCCGCCGGTATCCCGCATCTGGTCGTCGTTGCGCTGGATGCGCCGGGTGGTGTCGCCGGAGACGAGATCGCCGGGTTCCAGGACGTAGGAGAGATGCCAGAGGTCGTCGACGGTTTCGGGGACGAGCGTCATCCGCTCTCGACCCTCCTCGCCACGACCGCGGCTCGCAATTCGCATATCCCTTCCTTCGGCCGACCGGCTAACAACCCTTCCGTTTGGACCGCAGTTAGCCACCGCCTACTCTGACTCGTTGTCGTTGACGCCCCAGACGAACCCGGAGTCATCGTCTTCGTCGTCTCCCTCATCGAGATCCCGTGGCTCCACCGTGTCGTCGGTCTCAGCTGCTTGATCGGCGATCTCTGCCCCGTTATCCGCGGGCTCTGCCTCTTGGTTGTCGGTATTCTCCTCGTAGTCGTCGGTGTCGGCGGTTTCAGTCGGTGTCGGTTTGGAATCGGTGGTTTCGTTCGGTGTGGGCTTGGGATCTGCCGCCTCGACGATCGACCGCTCGGTCCGACTCGCGTTGACGGTTCGACCCGTCTGTACCGTCGGGTCGACCTCGGCCGACCCGCCGTCGAGTTCCGGCGTCGCTCGCCTGTCCAGGACGACCCCGGTATCGTCGGTCGCCGCGTCGGACTCGCTCGCGGCGGGGTACAGCCTGTCGAGTTCGGAGGCGGCCCCCCGGCCGGTCGACCAGGCCGCCGACACGCGGACGACGAACGCCAAGCCGACGGCGAGGAGGAACGTCACCAGCACGATCACAGCCGCGACAGGCAGCGAGAGCAGCCCGACGAGCGCCGCGACGACCAACAGCGGCAGAAGGAGGGTCGGGCCGACCGCCAGCAGTCCCATCCCGATCAGCCACCCCGTGAGGAAGTCACCACTCGAAGCCAGTCGGAAGACGCGTCGCACTCCGAGGGCTGCCCGAAGCGAGCCGGTGGCGGCAAACACCGCCCGCGCCGCGGGCCGAACGTAGAGATACACCAGCCCGTAGATCAGCAGCCCGAACCCCGAAATCAGGATGAGCAGACCGGTCAGCGCCTGGGCCGTCTCGTCGAACCCTGACGGCGAGACCACCGTTGCCACTCCGCCGCCGACGGCGAGGCCACAGAGTACCGCCCCGGGAAGGAGATACAGCGCCGAAATGAGTGCCGACTTCGAGCCTGCCCGGACGAGCGACCCCCATTCGACGAACGACGAGACGGTCGACTCGTTTCTGATCCCGCCCTCGACGACCCTCAGGAGATACCCCCGCATTATGAGACTCGGCAGCGCGACGACTGGCAGCAGCGCGAGGCCCGGGGGCCACACCGCCAGTAGCACCACCCAGACTGCTACCAGCACACCGGTGAGAAGCGTCAGCACCGAACCGACGAGGATCGTCCCGAAGGCGTCGTCGGCACGGTAGGGCACCCGGAGCGACTCGCTCAGCATTGGCTGTACTCAGTATCTCCTCGGTCTTATAACGATTGCAAGACTAACATCCCGATCTTGTGACGGAGGGTGAAGACGACACGGTTCAGCCACTGGGCGTCTGTCGGCCCCTATCGACTCCGAGCCGGTTGCTGTAATCGAAACCCATAAAATTTGACAATGACCGACATATATCTATTTGTGGATCGGAAATCTACTGTATCTAATAATGTCCTCCACAGCCAGCCGACAGCGCGATAGCCATCGGGCAGTCAAGCGGCGCGACTCCGGGGTGTGTTGTGTCAGATGACCGCCAATTCAGTAACCGCACAGGAGGCCAGAGAGGAACTCTACGACAGTATCCGTGGTGAGGGATCGTTTGAATCGAAGGCCCGACAGGCCCTCGAAGTTGGCACACGATTTCTGGACGCCGACAGCGGCTATCTCGCCCGCGTCGACACCGAGAGGGAACACTGGGAACTGTTGGTCTCTACCGAGCCAGTCGACGGTGAGCCACTTACCGACCAGGGGCTCGACTTCGAGATGACCTACTGTCGGCGCACCGTCGGCTCCGATAAGGGCCAGATTGCTCTTCACGATGCACCCAACCAGGGGTGGGCCGACGATCCAGCCTTCCAGGAACAGGGATTGCACTGCTATCACGGGACGACGCTCATCGTCGACGGCGAGCCCTACGGGACGGTCTGTTTCGTGGCCGAAGATCCCCGCGAGGAGTTCAGCGACTGTGAGTGTCTGTTCGCCGAGCTGATCGCCCGGCTGCTCGAACGCGAACTCGAACGGCAGCAACACGAGACTGAGCTCACGCGACAAGCCAACCTCGCGACCGTGCTCAATCGCGTGCTTCGCCACAACCTCCGGAACAAACTCTCGGTGATTCGGGGGTACACACAGCTGTTGGCTGACGCCGTTGACGACGCGGCCGCCGCCACGCCTACTGATGACGCGGCTACTGCGCCCGCCAACCCGGCGGCCGACTCGGCTGTCGGCGAGACCGCCCTCGATACCATTGACAGCCTGATCGAACTCAGCGAGAAGGCCCGCAAACTGGACCACATCATCGGTGAGGACACCGATCCCGAAACGGCCGATCTGTCTGCGCTCGCCGAATCGGTCGCCGGGACGGTCGCCTGCCGGTATCCCGAGGCGACCATCGAGGTCGATACCGAGGCGTCGGTCACCGGGCAGGTGTTTCCGAGTATCGAGCGCGCTTTGACTGAGTTGGTCGAGAACGCCGCCAAACACGGCGGCGAAACTCCTTCGATACGGATGGGTGTCGAAGCCGTCTCGAACGACATCGAGATCGAAATTATTGACGACGGACCGGGGATTGCCACCCACGAGGTGTCGGTCCTCGAAAACGGTGCCGAATCGCCACTGATCCACGGCAGCGGACTCGGACTCTGGTTGGCCCACTGGATCGTGACGAGTCACGGCGGCTCCATCGAGGCGACGGTCTCGGAGGCCGGGACGACGATGACTGTCCGCCTCCCGGAGACACTCGACCAGCCTGCGGACGATCAAAAAACGGACATCAGCCGGGCGGCTGATCAGTATCAGGCGGCCTTCGAGGAGGCCTCCGACGCGATGGTGATCGTCGACACGAAGGGCCGCATCATCGAGGCAAACCCGGCGGCCGCTGGCGTTTTCGGGATCGAGGGCCAGCAACTCCTCGGACGGTCGCTCGCGGAGTTCCTCCCCGAGGACTTCGACTTCGAGGCCGTATGGACTCGGTTTCAGAATCGAGATACCGAACACGATACCGTCACGATCGTCGGCAGCGACGGAGTCGACCGACGTGTCGAGTATACCGGGACGACCGACATCGTCCCCGGCCATCATCTCATCGTCGGTCGGGATATCTCCGAGGGGGTAGATACCAATCTGCGGGGAGAATCGTAGCTGCGGCGACCGCTTAGTTGAATTTGCTGCGCCCGGCGCTTCCGGCGGCCTCGGCGAGATCGGCGTAGACGTCGGCGATCCGATCGCGGATGTTCCGACCCGCAACCCGGGGGTCGAATCGGTCCTTGTTTGGGGCCCAGTCGACGTCATTGAAGAAGGTGTCGCGGTGGTCATCGATCCCCTCCGGCGGGACGATCTCGTCGGTTGCCTCCCGGTAGAGGTCGAAGGCCGTCCGGGTGTACTCGTACTGATACCGGGTGTCCTTGTTGACCTTACAGATTCCGTGTTGCAGCATCTCCTGGAGCTGTTCGGGCTGGACACCCGACGAGCCGTGGAGGACCAGCGGCGTATCCAGACCGTGATCCCGGAGCGCCATGCGGATATCCTCGGTCAGGTCGGGCCGGAGTTCGAGGTCCTTGCCCTTGGCGACGCCGTGTTGGGTGCCTACCGAAATCGCCAGCAGGTCACAACCTGTTCGGTCGACGAACTCGACGGCCTGCTCCGGATCAGTATAAAAGGCTTCCTCGGCGACGATCTCGTCTTCGACGCCCTTGATCGTCCCCAGTTCGGCCTCGACGAGGATGTCTGCGTCGGCCTCGTCGACCCAGTCGACGACCTGTTTGCTCTTTTCGACGTTCTCCTCGAAGGAATCGTGGGAGGCGTCGATCATGATCGAGGAAGGGATTTCGAGCTCGATCTGTTTCCGGATCGTATCGAGGTTGGTCTGGTGATCCATATTCAGGAAGACCCCGATATCGTACTGGGCGGCGATGAGGTCGATGTAGTTGCCCATCGCTTGGAGGCCTGCAATCGGATCACCGTTGCCCGCGAAACTGCAGGCCCCGTTGGACATCTGCAACAGCAAATCGGAGTTTGCGCGCTGTGCGCCCTGCATCAGTCCCATCATCGTGTTCGGTTCCGCAATGTTGCTCGCGATCAGGCCGAACCCTTCGTCGAGCGCGTCGTCGTACACTGTCGCCAGATCGGAGCCGCCGTGAAAGGTCATACTATGTAAGGATTATTTTGGAGCAAAATAAACCCCCACCGTGGCTGCTCCCCGACCGGCGCGTCGGGTGGTTCGTAGCTGCTCAGTCGACCTCGTTTTTGATCCTCAGTCGACCAACTCGCTACCACCGGCCGGGAGGTGCTCCTGGATCAGATCCGGGCTGGCGACCTTTCGGACGAACCCCTCGTCGGTAAACTGTTCTTTGAGTTCGCGGTAACACCGCTTTGCCGAATCGTTCTGTGCGAACTTGCCCGGCTGGAGCCGAAGGTGGGTCGCCGCGTTTTCTTCGACTGCCGGAGTCGGTCCGCCGACGACGCGCGTCTGTGGTTCACACTGGATGCCGACCGCGAGGTCGACCGCCGTGTCGTCGAAGTAGGTTCGATCCCCACGAATCACGAAGCTCCCCTTTTCGATGTACTCGCCGCTCTCGGGCGTCTTGGAGACCTGATCGGGGTCGACCATGTACACGTCCCCGGCATACTGGCCCGCCTTCCAGACCGAGGAGTGTGAGACTGCGAACGTCGCGGCCTGCTGCAGGGTCGACTCCGGGAAGTCGATCTCCTTGGCAGCCTCGCTCGGCCCCGTGGCTTTCAGAATCGTCACCGGCGCGCCGTGAGCCTGGGCGTGAAAGAACTTGTCTCCGCGGCTCATATACTTCTTGACGAGATCCTCGTTTTGATCGGCGTTGCGGCCGCCGATGACGAGAAAGCCGTCGGTGGTGTGGAACCAGCGGAACTGCTCGTACCACTGTTCGTTGCGCTTGATGGGGACCGATTGGCGGGCCGTCCAGTCGACCTCGTCGTATTCGTCCTCGTCATCGCCCTCCGCTTCCTCGCTTTCGGCGTCATCCTCGTCATCGGCTTCCCACGCTTCGCGCCGGGCTTTGACGGCTTCGAGATCCTCGCGGGTATTCTCGATGGCCGCCTTCGCGCCTTCCTTCTTCTCCTCGACGCGTTTGGCCTCCTTATATAGCTCGTCGGCGTTCTTCTCGACGCCGGTCGTCGCGTCGATCGTCGCCCGCGTCTCGCCGAGGTCGATCGTGACGGTGCCGTTCGAGCCGTCGACATCCACGACGGCCTCGGCCGCCGGGATTCCCTGCTCGGCTCCCACTTGTAGGGTCTCGCCGATCTCGTCCCACGGAACGCCCTCGTCGCGGGCGTCCTGGATCGTCGTCAGAATCTCGTCGACCAGATCGTAGTTCGCGTAGAGGGCTTCGGCCTTGGCGCGCTCGGCGTCGGCCTGCTCGTCGAACCCCTCGATGGCCTGCTGTTGCTGTTCGATAATCCGGTTTTGTTTGGCGATCTCACTTTCGAAATCCGGTTTGCTGGTCGTTGGCTCGGTGTCGTCGCTCTCCTCCTCCGAGCGGTCAAATCGGTAAAAGTACTCGTCGACGGCGTCGTTGAAGTTGTCGTAGGCTTCCTCGCTTAGCTCCTCGGCCTCGCGTTCGGCCAGTGGGAACGGGGTGACGTCGACCACGCTGTCCTCGTCGAGATACAGCCGGGGATCGAAGTCGCCGGCCTTCACGCGGGTGGCGAGATCGTCGAGGGCGTCGTAGACCGCCCGGTAGGTCGACTCGTCGGCCTCCTCGATGTCGAGTTCCTTGTCGACACCCGCGCGGGTACAGACCTCCTCGGCGTACAGTCCGCCGAGGTTGAGCTGGGTTGCGAGGGTTCGGACCACATCCGTGGTTGAGGCCTCCATCTCCCGCTCGAAGGCGTCGTAGCTCACGGCGAGGGGATCGATCCGCGAGTCGGGGAACTCATACTGCGAGCCAGGGGCGACAGTTCGGGACTTGAGCCGCACAGTCTCCAAACTCTGGACGACATCGCCGTGTTCGTCGAGCACCGCAATGTTGCCCTGCCCGAAGAGTTCCGCGACAATCGTCGTGTTGGCATCGGGGCGCTCGAACTCGAAGACCAGGATGCGATCGAACTCGTACTGGGAGACGCCCGCGAAATCCGCGCCGCCCAGCCGATTGCGGATCATCTTGGCGAAGTTCGGCGGTCGCCCCGGCGCGTCGGAGACGTGGTCAGGGTCGGCCATGTGGGCGCGTTTGACGTCGCCGACTTCAATCATCAACTCGATCCGGCCGCGGTCGTAATCACGCATCTTGAGCCGCAGTAGATCCTCGCCGTAGAGATACGCCTTGTCGACCTTCGCACCCTCGTACCGCCCGAGTTCGGTGACGAGGGCCGCAAGGTCGATGCTCGAAAGCTCCCGCTTGGGGTCCATACGGCTGTTTCACCACGACATGAAAAAGGGGTGTCGCTCCGACTGCCGTCTCAGACGGTTTGTTGTAGGAAGTTCCCGTCTCGACCGCCACCCGTTGGGTGGTCGAGCGGGAACCGTCTACAACAGACTGTATCAGACGTTTTTTATTACTCCCTACACCAGTCGAATTATGGTAACGGTGGTCGACGTGACGCTGATCGCGCTCCTTGCTGGCGCGGCCACCGGCATCGGCGCGCTGCCGATCCTCGTGACCGGTCGGGTGAGCCACCGCGTCTACGACGGCGCGCTCGGCCTTGCGGCGGGGATCATGGTCGGGGCGGCGGTGTTCGCCTTGGTCGTCCCTGGCCTCGAACTCGGGACGCTCGCGGAGGTCACCGGCGGGCTGATCGTCGGCGGCGTCTTCCTCTTGGCGGCCAACTGGGCGATTCCCCACGCCCATATGCTGTTCGGCGGCACCAACGGCGACGAGTTTCCCGAGTCCGAATCCGTCGACGAGACCGACGAGGACCTCCGGCAGGCGATCCTCATCGGGAGTTCGATCACGATTCACAACGTCCCCGAGGGGCTCGCCATCGGGATCGCCTTCGCCAGCGGCTTCGAGGAGGTCGGCATCGCACTCGCGGGGGCGATCGCCGTCCAGAACGTCCCCGACGGCTTTGCGATGGCGGTCCCGGCGAGCCAGACCGGCCTCTCGAAGTTCAAAACGATTCTCTACACGACGCTCTCGGGGGCGATTCCGGAACCGATCGCCGCGGCGGCAGGGTTCGCCCTCGTCGCGGTTGTCACTGGGATCTTCCCCGTCGCCGCCGGGTTCGCCGCTGGGGCGATGATGGCAGTCGTCTTCCGCGAACTCATCCCCGAGAGCCACAGTCACGGCTACGCCGACACGGCGACGATCACCTTCATTCTCGGCTTCGGCGTCATGCTCGGCGTCGACGTTGGACTCGCCGTTTAAATCACATATTCACGTCTTCGATCTTTTCGTTGACGACAACGTGGCCCAGCCCGGTCAACACGGCCCCGTTGTCGCTCATCCGGACGAGCCCGACCTGTCCCAGTGACGACAGCAGCTCCTGGAGTTCGCTGGCGGGTTTGTCGATGATCATCGAGATGTCGAACTCGTCGCCCGCCGAATACAGCGCGACCAGCACCTCCTTGTACGCCTCGGTGAGTGTCAGCTCCTCGATTTTCGCCTTCCGTTCCTGATAGCCGCGCCGGACGAACCGCTGGAAGAGCTTGTGTTTTCGCTCGTCCCGCACCGCGATTGTCGTCTTGATCGCTACGCCTGACTCGTCGAGATGCCGAACCGAGAGGCTGCGGAACCGCTGTTCTTCGAAGGTCTGTTTCTCCAGTTCGAAATAGATGATGTCCGATAGCTGGATCGTGAACACCCCCTCATCCTCATCCTCATCCTCATCCTCGTCGTCGACTGTGATCGACACCGCCCGGTCGTCGACCGTCAGCGTCCCGCCAGCAGCCGAGGTATTGAGTACACGACCACCCCGCCGTGCGGGATGGGTGACGACGATCCGGCACTCCGAGAGGATCTGTTTAAAAACCGCGTTCGCAAAGCCGCGCTGTCTGTTGCCGCTCAGTTCGACGATCGCCAGCCGCTGGCGGTCGCCGTCGTCGTAGGCGAGTGTCACCGTCGACTCGAAGGCGTCTTCGAGTTGTGAGGGCAAGTGATCCAGCGACTGGTCGACGACCGCCGAAAGCTCGATACGGGTGTGTTCGGGTGTCATCGAGTCGTCGTTGCGGACGAACAACAGCTCTTGGGGGCCGAGAAACACGCGCGTACTCGTCGGCTGGCCGTCGGCGAACGCCGAACAGGCGACTGTGGTCTCGACGGTTTCCACGGGCGAGCCGCTGAGTTGCTCCCGCGGGTCGAACACTGCCGCGTCGTCGATCGTCGTGGTCGACTCGCTGGCCGTCTCGCCGTTTCGACTGGCCCCATCGCCGCCTGTCTCGCCTTCGGTCGACGCCAACTGATCGCCCGCCGTCGACGGCGACTGCTCGTCTGCGGTCGGTTGCGATTGGGATTGCTTGCTCAGCGTCGACGGCGATTCGCTCGACGCTGACCCCGACTGCTCGCTCGACGTCGACGCCGACTCTCGGGTCGCCGAACTATCTGCGGCGTCGCTGGGCGATGGATCGCCACGATCGGTGGCTGGCGACTGCTGAGATTTCGTCTCAGTTTTGGCCGTCTCATCCCGGCGTACGGCGTCCCGTCCGTTCACCCACCGCCCGAGCTGCACGGCGGCGTTCGTCTCGTCGACGAGGTCGCTTTCGGGATCGAGATACTCCCGCGTCCCGAGATCGGACGTATCCAGCGCGCTGTCGACCGAACTGCTCATCGGTCGAGGGTTGCGGACTGTTTCGGGTTCATTCGACCGACTGTGGGTACGAGCCCGTCGCCACTCGGCGTCGTACGTCCGGGGATCGAACGGCTCGCGGTCGAACGGCTCGGGGTTCGCCAACAGGGTGTAGTCGTCTCCTGGATCGGCTCCCGAACCCTCGAACAGCGCCGCGAGCTGCTGGCGGGCGTCGCCGCCCACCCGCTGAATCCTGGCTTGCTCTTCCCCAAGCAGATTCCCGACCCGTTGCGGAGAAAACCCCGCATCGGCGAAGAACATGGCTGCAGTTGCCCTGAGGGTCCGAAAGTCGACGGCGTCGTCGTCGAGCCCCTCGGCGTGATACGCACTTCGTTCGACGAGCCGAACCATCGCCTCTACCGACAGTGTGAGGTACTCTTCGGCCTCGCAGAGCCGCGCAAGGATCGCCGTCAGCCGCTCCGACCACGCGAACGGGATCGTCCGGCCCGCCCCCGGCGGCGACCATGTCGACTCGGTGAGGATCTCCTGGAGCGTGCGGCCGTCGCCAGTCCGCTGGGCGTGGCGGGCGGTCTCCCAACACTGCTGGCAGGCACACGGGTCCCGATCGGGAACCGTTAGCTCGCCGCGACCCCAGTCGATCCACTCCTCGTGGAGATGCTGGATCTCCCCCGGCCGCAAGCCGAGTCGACCGCCGAGCATGAGCACGGCGCTGGCTCGAAGCCGCCGCTGTCGGTCGCTGAACGACAATCCACCGAGATACAGACTGTAAAACGCCGACGGCTCAAGTGCCTTCGATGGCGGTACCGACGCCAGCAACTGTGCCCCCGCTGGGCCCGACCGTATTGGCTCTCCCATGCGTGTAAACCTTACTCCAGAATAACACAATGATTATTAATAAATTACGATAGAGGTACACTATCAGATTCACAGACAGTGTCCGTCTCATGGCCGATTACGAGAGAGTACGTCTCTCGACCTCAAGAGGGTCAGTCATATGGGTCAACCGAGGATCCGGACGTTCTTCGATATAAATAGTCGACCCGACCCCCAGAACACAGCCATATGTGACAGGCAGAAAGTATTTATAAACAATTGATAAACTGCGACTAATGAATCGGCGTACGTTCACATACAATACGGTGGGGGTTGCCACCCTCGCCAGTCTTGCCGGCTGTTTCGGATCCCGAGAGGGATCTAGCAGTTTCACTGCCCGTTCACAACGGCTCTCGGAGGGCAACCTCACCGAGGCCTTTACCGAGCAGCCAGCGGATCTCTCGGCTTCGCAATCGGCTCTCGTTGACGAGTTAGTCGCAAACGAGACGGCTGTTCGGTTCGGGAATCAACAGTCCGAACCCTTTGAGGACAGAACGTATGTGGTCTCGAATGGGACATACTATCTCATCAACCGAGCCGAGGCTGGCGTCGAAACGGTCGACAGGGACGTGTTACGAGCCCAGCGGGTCAATGCATCCGACGTAGCGGGCGATGCAGTCTCGCTTGATTCGTTCCCTGATAGCGATCATCGCCCCGTTCGTCGGACCGTGGTGTTCGCGTTCCGCGGTCAGCCGGACGGATACGTCTTCCACTCTCCTCCGGAAAACACGACGACACTCAGACCGGACCTCGAACACGAGTTCGTCGAATACCAAGACGAGTTCTTCCGTCTCTCCCTCACCGAGGAGACGGTCGACGCTGATCGGTACGAGTATTCGCTGACCGAAATCGCCGCAGACCCACAGGAGTTCGAGCGGTATATTACCAGTCGGCGAAACATCACTCGCCTCTCGTCGGACGATCTGACAGCGGAGACGCGGGCTGTATTCGATGACCTGACTGAAGGTGGTGAGTACGACGCGTTCTCCCCGTTTTCGGAGGCAGAACAGGCGATGCTCGACCGGTTGGATGTGTCGCAAAAAGGAATCGGGACTGACGAGCGAAAGATCGCATACGACGGGTCGTACTACGAAATCACCGTCAGCTGGTCACACGGGGATTGAACCGGGACTTCTCGAATAGGGGAGCGAAACGCCTCGATAACCCTCGAAAGAACTGTTCGGTGGCGTGATTACTCGAACTGCTCAGCAGCGGCCGCAAGCACTGCGTCCTTGGCGGCCTCGCGTTTGCCAGCCAGGAACTCGATGCGGCCCTCGCGGACGCCGCGAGCGGTGACACCGGCCTCGGGAGCGGCTTCGGCGGCCTGCTCGGCGACCGCACGAATGTCGAGCGGTTCGGTGCTGCGGAGGTAGAGCTCATCCATCCCGATACCGACGGTGACGAACGCCTCGCCCTCGCGTTCGGCGCGGTGGAGTTCGTCGAGCAGGAGTTCAGTCGAGGGGAAGTCGAAGCGGTGGCTGAACTGCTCGGTGTCCAGGACGGCCATCGAGACGCCCGCCCGCTCGTCGGCCTCGAGGTTGGCCTGGGCGGTCGACAGCTCGGTGTCGAGTTTCTCGCGGAACTGCTCGGCGATGTGGCCAGCGAGGCCACCGGCATCGTCGAACAGGAGATCAGTGATCAGTTCGCGTTTGTCCTGATACGACTGGTAGTAGGCCTCGAGGGCGACGGCCTCGCGGATGTCGGTCACCTGCTCGGCGTCGTAGCCTGCGTCTTCGGCTGCAGCCGTGTAGGCATCGGGCGTGTTCTCCCAGTAGCTCACCGCGGGGAGGTGCTGCATATCCTCGCTCACGTCGGTGTTGAGCGCGGCCGCCAGCGTCGCGGTCAGCGCGCCGACCGAGAGATCGGTCGCGTTCTGCCGGGCGGTGACGACCTGCTCGGCGGCGTCATCGACGTCCGTGTCGGCGGCAATGGAGTCGAGAACGATCCGTTCCGCGCCGTAGACGCCGAGTAGACCGAGGCCGTCTGCGGAGTCGGCGGTGCTGGCTGCACCCACGAAGCAGAACAGTGGCAGTTTCTCGTCGTGACGGTCCCGGTCCTGGAGCATCCGGGTGGCGTCCTTGGTCGCCGCATCCATCCCGTAGATCGCGTCGTCGAGCGGTCGGCGGACGATGTAGTGGTACTCGGCATCCGAGCGGGCGTGTTCCTCGCGGACCAGCGGGAGGACAGCGCGCTCGATTGCGGCTCCGGCGACGTAGCCGTCAGCGGTCGCGGGGTGGCGGATGACGACCGGGCGGGATTCGAGGACGGCCCGCCGGATCGCTTCGGCCACATCGAGGAGTGGCTCCTCGATGGCCGCGACAGCGTCGTGGTCGCCGATCGGTTCGAGGCTGTCGGGTCGGGCGCGGTCGGTCAGTGCGTCGGCCAGTCGGCCAGTCACGGCCTCGCGCTCGTCGTCTTCGAGGACGACCAGTTCGTCGGTCTCGACCTGCAGTTCGCCACGGCGGCGTTCGACCTCGCCGTCGAGTCGGACGATATCGCCGAGTTCGACCTCGGGGTAGGCTCGGACGCCCGCCTCGACGAAGGCTGCACAGTCGACGACGCCTGTCTCATCGCGGAGTTCGAAGACGGTCGGGCCGCCAGTCTGGCGAACCGAGACGATCTCGCCGTCGAGTCGAACGCGCTCGTCGACGCGGTCTTCAAGCGATTCGATGCTGGCTTCCTCGTAGCCCTCGGCGACGGACTCGCTGGCTGCTTCGGTCGCGTCGGCCTCGCGTTCGGAGACGGTGACCGCACCGGCCGAGGAGTTACTGCTCGGCGTGCTGTTGGTCTCGCCGCCGATGACGGCCTCGGTCTCGCTGGCGGTGTCGGCACCGTGACTCGGCGTCACCGATTCGGTTTCGGCTTCGTCGCCGGTGACTGATTCGTCGCTCTCGTCGGTGGCTGATTCGTCGGATTCTTCGACGGCTGGCTCGGCTTCCTCGTCGTCCGTCTCGTCATCGTCGTCAAGGTCGTCCGGGAGGTGTTCGTCGGTGCCATCAAGGATGAGTTTGCCGCGGAACTCGCGGTCGGACTGGCGGATCGATTTACCGAGATCGATGTTGCCGTTGTCCCGGACGTTGTTCACTCGGACACAGACCGTGTCGCCGGGTTCCCAGTTGAGACTCTCCAGGCGTCGGTCCAACTCGCTGCGGTGCAGGAGTCCAGTAACGCCGGGCGAGAGGTCGATGAAGACGCCGAAATCGGCGTAGCCGTCGACCGTGCCTTCGTAAAATCGGTTGTCGATAAGTTGCGATGCGTGGTTGCCGCGGAACTCGAAAAGGACGTCTTCCTGATGACTGTCACAGACGTGACCGCCATCAACAGGGATGCCACAAATGATACACGAACCCATTTGCTAGGAAGATATGGGGCCTCCCTTTAACGGTTGTCGAAACGCGCTGAGGTGTTAACCGCCCAACGCCCCGATGGCAACCCGCCCGGCGCGGACCGCACCGAACCCAACGCCGAAGACCAGTATCGCAGGGACGACCCCGGCGACGGCGGCCCGAAACAGCGTCGTCCGATGGACGACTGCCAGCCCGATTATCAACAGTCCGGCCCCGTACAGCCCACAGACCGCTGCCACGCCCGGCACCGGAATCCATGCGAACACACAGGGGGCGGTCGCATAGCCGATGACTTGGACCGTCTCGCTGACGCCCGCGCGGTCGTCGACCAATAGCATGAGCAGAACCGTCTGAATCGCCGAGACGAGATGGAGGATCGCAGGAGCAGCGACGACTGCCGTCAACAACAGGACGAAGACGGCAGTCAGGCCGACGCTGTCGGCCATCACGGGAATCCGACTCTCGCCGAGAACCCGATCGGGCTGGACCGCCAACAGCCCGCCGACGTAGATCAGTGCGACGACGATTGCAAAACTCAGTCCTGGAGCCTGATCTCCTGGCGCAACGCCGTTGGCGAAAAACCGGCGGGGACGGCGAAGGACTTCGCCCCACGCGCGCACCATGCCGCCCGGCCCACGATCACGGCCGCCGCCCGGCGTCTCGACCCACGTTGTCACGGTCGACTGGAGGGCTGGCGGCTGTATCAGCGTTACTATCGCCGCGCGGAGTCCGCGGATTTTTCACCACAGGTACCACCCTGTTCGGTATGGAGGCCCAACTCCGCGCCGGGATCGCGATTTATAATGCTGGAGCCACCCACGCGGCCCACGACGCGTGGGAGGAGGTATGGCTCGACCTCTCCGAGGGTACTGACGACGAGCAGTTGCTCCACGGTCTGATCCAGTTCACCGCGGCAGTGTATCACGCTGGAAACCGCAACTGGAGCGGAACAGTCGGCCTCGCCGAAAGCGGTCGGGAGTACCTAAGCGGGTTACCGTCGACCTACCGCGGTGTCGACCTATCGGTAGTCATGGACTACTTACAAGGCCTACAAATTGATCCCGAGCGTATCGAGCGGGCCGGGCCACCCGTACTCATTTATAAAGATCGGCGGCTGTCGGCAGCCGACCTCGAACTTGACGCGATCACTATTGCGGCGGCAGTGGTCGCCCAAGAGTTCGACTACTACGACGAGGCTGTCGTCGACGCCGCGGCCGACTACGCCCGCGAGGAGGTCGACGGCAGCCAAACGGAGTTCATCGGCTTGCTCACAACGTTCGTCGACGAGTCAACCCATCGGGGAATCGTCTACGACCGGCTGGCCGCCCAGGTCGAGCGCCGACAACGAAAAGAACGGGATGTTGCGGGGTTGTTCGACCCCGCAGATGAGGCGTAGTCAGCGCCTAATATTTCGGTTCCGCGCCGGTCGCCTCGTAGATCGTCTCCATCAGATTATCGCGCTGGCGTTGCCAGGTCGCAAGCGCCGCGGGGGTCGAGGGATACCGCTCGTAGTGATTGATCAGTTTCTCGGCGAGCTGTTTGACTTTATAAAAGTCCAGGATCTGTCGCCAGTAGCCGAAGCTATCGATCGCCGTTCGCGCAGCCAGCAGTGGTCCCATCGACGTTTTGCCCGTATAGAGGGCTTCAGCGAGCTTTTCGCCCGGCAGGGCAGCCAGCAAGCCCATCAGGTCGTCGATGTCGACCGCTGTCGAGAGGATGTTGTACACGTCGAGTCCAGCGTACCGGGAGCCGAAGTGGTCCATCACCCGCTCGTTGTACCGCCAGAGCGCCTCCTCGCTCACGTCGCCCGCCTCGATGGCCTCGACGGCCTGCTCGGCGGCGTACTGCCCGGCGTAGGCCGCACCCGCGATCCCACCGCCGGTTGTGGGGTTGACGTGGGCGGCAGCGTCGCCGACTGCCATGTAGCCGGGAGCGACTGCCGAATCGTAGACGCGGCGTGTGGGGAGGGCCGCGCCGAGTTTGTCGGTGACTTCGGCGTTCTCGAACTCCTCGCGGTCTTTCAGATCTTCCTTGAGGTCATCGATCATCTGCATTGGCTCCTCGTTCATCTGGAAGCCGAGCCCGGCGTTGATCGTGGTCGACGTCCGCGGGAAGTACCAGAGGTAGCCCGCCGCGCGCTTGGTCGGCTTGAAGACGAGCGCATCGTCCCACTCGACGTCCTCTTCGACTTCGACGATCTCCCGGTAGGCCGAACAGAACTGCGAGTATCGGACATTGGTGTCGAAAGTGGTGCCCTCGAAGTCGACTTTGTCCTGGAGCAGCGACAGCGAACCCGCCCCATCGATGACGATTTCGGCGTCGTACTCGACCGACTCGCCCTTATGAACCCCAGTGACGCCCGTCACGGTGCCATCGTCATCCTGTGTAACGTCCTGGACGACGGTGTCGTAGTGGAATTCGACGCCGGATTCCTCCGCCCCCTCGATCAGGAGTTTCCCGTACTTCAGTCGATCAATCACGGCGAGTTCGCCGGGGACCGGGATCTCCAGGACGGTGTCGTGGCTCGGGATCTCGAAGCGGCCGTGGTCGACATCGGTATTCGTGAAGGCGGGCTCGATCTTGGATTTCGGGATCGCCTCGGGGAAGGCGTTCGCGCCTTTGAGGGCGTCACCGCAGGCGATGTGACCGGCTTCCGCCTCGTCTTTCCGCTCGATGATGACGACATCAAGGCCGGCGTTGGCGGCGGTCGCCGCGGCATAACAGCCCGACGTACCTGCGCCGACGACGGCGATATCGTACTCGTGGGTAGTCATTAGTTCGAATCCACGCTCCGTGGCGAAAACTCTTTATCTCGAAATTAGTCGTCTCCTATCCGACGTATAACTGGTAGCGAAAGGACTGATTGCTGTGGCGGCCTCACATTCGGCATGGACCGCAACGAGCGACGACGGGCGTGGGAGGAGTTGTCGACGACATATGCCGAGCGCCGTGATCCTGACGGCTCGGACGCCGATCTGATCGACGATCTGCTGGCGATGTGTCCGGATGATCCACTCGTTCTCGATGTGGGCTGTGGCGATGGAGCCCGGACGCTGGCCAATCTCCCGGCGGGGAGTCTTGGCCTTGATTTCGCCCGGCAGGGACTTTCGTTAGCGTCCGATACCGTTCCGGACAGCCGACTCCTGCAGGCCGATATGACGGCGATCCCGCTCGCCGAGGAGTCGGTCGACGGGATCACCGCCTATCACGCCGTCTTCCACGTCCCGCGGGAGCGCCATCCAGCCGTCTATCAGGAGTTCGCGCGCGTGCTGCGGCCCGGCGGGACACTGTTGATGACGCTGCCGTCGGGCCGGTTTCAGACCGTACGTCGCGGCTGGATGGGCGGGGAGATGTTCTTCTCCGCGCCGGGCCGGCAGGAAACGCTCGCCCAACTCCGCGAGGCCGGGTTTACCGACCTCCGGACCGAGACCGCTGCCGACCCACTCGGCTCCAGCAGCGAGTTCGTCTTTGCGAGTCTCGAATCGTAGCTGGTCGACCGTGGTACCGACTGCTCCGACGGGGTCTAAAGCACTGCCCGGAGCGCAAGGATTGCGACAACGCCGGTCCCCAGCGAGACCGTGATGCTCTCGGTTCGCCAGGCGACGACGAGGACGATCCCGGCAGCGATCCACGTCGCGAGCGTGCCGCCGACCAGTTCGGGGGCCAGAATCGAGACGATGATCGCGCCGGGCAAGATTTCGAGGCCGGCTTCGACCCGTGGTGAGAGGTCGACCTTCCCCAACAACCACAGCCCACCGGCCTTGGTCACGTAGGTGGCGGCACCCATCGCCGCGATAACCGCGACGACGAGAGGGTCTATCTCAACCGTCATACCGAACCATCTCCACGCCCGCCCCCGCGAGCCCGCCGAACAGGATGTACCACTGGCCGCCCAGCAGCTGTGCGGTCCCGACAGCCACGCCACCGGCGACGAGCCACGGGATGAGATCCGACTGCCCCTCCCAGAGGCCGACCGCGATGGTGACGAACACCGCGGTCAACATGAAGTCGAGTCCGTAGGTTTCGGGGTTGTCGATCACGCCGCCTGCGGCCGCACCCAGCACTGTGGACAGGACCCAGAACAGCCAGATCGCGATCCCCGAACCCAATAGGAAGGCACCGGCCGGGTTTCCGGATCGGAGCTCCTGCATTGTCAGCGCCCAGTTCTCGTCGGCCATAACGAACACGCTGCCGTAGGCCTGCAGCGGCGACAGGTCCTCGAACCACGGGCGGAGCGACGCGCCCATCAACAGATATCGGAGGTTCACGACGAACACCGTACCGACGACCACAGCCACAGGAATCGGCTGGTCCCACACCCCGATGGCGATCACCTGGGCTGCTCCCGCGACCACGGTGGCGCTCATCAGCGTCGACTCGGCGATACTCAACCCTGCCTGCCGGGCGAGCACGCCGAACAGCACGCCGTAGCCCGCGACACCGAGCGCGACTGGCACACAGGCAATAAACCCTTTCCGAGCCCCCGCAAACGAAAACGTGGTCGACTCCGGAGTGGTCTCGTCGCCCTGCTGCCCGGTAGTTTCGCTGCCCATATTGATGCTGTCCGGTCGCGTTTCTTGACTGTTTGGACTCGATGCTGGCTCGGAGAATAGAATGGTCTCGAAGACGGGCGAAAAATACCACCGTCACGGATCTCAACGCGGTCGTCGACCTCGTAGACGATTCCTAGCCGACGTTAGAGGTCGACTACCGACCCGATTACACCCTCCGCCGTTTCGACGAGCGCGTCGACATCGTCGCTTTCGGCGTAGAGTCGGATGTAGGGCTCCGTTCCCGAGGGTCGGACCAGCAGCCACGAGTCGTCGGCGAAGGTCAGCCGGATGCCGTGGTCGAGTGATACATCGGCCTCGGGGAACTGTTCGGGGAGAGCGTCTTCGAGCTGGTCCATTGCGGCCAGTTTTTGCTCATCGGGACACTCACAGCTCACTTTCCGGTAGGGCTGTTCGGTGATCGGCTCACGCAGTGCCGGTAATCCCTCGTCGGCGACCAGCCGTGCAATGACCGCCGCGCTGGCAACCCCGTCGATCCAGCCGCCCAGCCGGGGATGGATGTGTTTCCACGGCTCGGCGGCGAAGACGACCGGCTCGTCGTCGGCCGTGGCGGCGATTCCCTCGTGGAGCCCGCCCAGTTGGCTGCGGTCGACGCGCCCTCCGGCGGCGGTCACCTGCTCGTCGATCCGCCCCGACGCGTTCGGTGTCGTGATGACGACCGGCGTCGGCGCGTCCTCGCCGTGTTCGGCGACGTACTGCCGAGTGTAGTAGCCCGTGAGGATCGCGAGGACCGTGTCCTCGTGGACGATCTCGCCGTCGCCGTCGACGATAACGATCCGGTCGCCGTCGCCGTCGTGAGCGATTCCGAGATCGAACGCCCCGTCGGCCAAAAGCCGGCGAAACTCCGAGAGCGTCTCGGGGGTCGGCTTGCTCGGCCGCGCCGGAAAGTGGCCGTCGACGGTCGCGTTGACGCCGATCACGGTCCCACCGAGTTCACGGAGGACTGCCGGTGTTGCGTTCGCCGCGACACCCGTTCCGCAGTCGACGGCGATCCGCAATCCGTCACAGTCGGTCCCGAACGCGCGGCTGTAGTCGGCGACGGTCTCGCGATACTCGGGCAAGTGGTCAGCTCTCACTGCCGACTGCCACCGGTCCCAGTCGGCGGGCGGGCCGTCTTGGTCGACGTACCGTTCGACGATCTCCTCGCGCTTTCGGTCGAACTCCGAGCCGTCGACGAAACACTTGATCCCGTTGTCGGTCGGCGGGTTGTGAGAGGCGGTAAGCATCAGCCCGTGTCGGCCGCGGGAGGCGAACGCCAGCGTCGGCGTCGGTACCTGTCCGATCCGTACCGGCCGCGCGCCTGCCGATGCCACCCCTGCCTCGGCGGCCGCGGCCAGTGCCGATCCGGTCGTGCGGCCGTCGCGCCCGATGACGACTTCGGGAGGCGAGAGATCTCCCGACTCGGTTTCAGTCACGACTCGCCCGACTGCCTGCCCGACTGCGAGCGCCACCGCCGGGGTGACGTGGTCGACAACGCTCCCGCGAACCCCGGCCGTTCCGAACTCAACCATACGCTATCCATTTGGTCACCGCCATTAGAAACCGCTGGTCGACCGGCGGGCTCGCGTGTCGACCGTTTATTTGGCCCGCGGTTGAAGCCGGTAGCGATGACTGAATCAGATCGTGTTCGTGCCCACGTCTTCGTTAGTGGCCGCGTACAGGGCGTCTACTACCGAGCCAGCACGCGTGACAAAGCCTCCGAAGAGGGCGTCGACGGCTGGGTCCGAAATCTCGACGACGGGCGTGTCGAGGCCGTCTTCGAGGGAGCCGAGGCTGCCGTCGACGCGATTGTCGAATGGTGTCACACGGGGAGCCGAGCGGCCGATGTCGAGACCGTCGAGGTCACGACGACAGACCCCGAGGGAGAATCCGAGTTCGAGGTTCGGTGGTGAACACCAGGCAACTGGATAGCAAAAAACAGCGTCGGCGGAACGAGTTGGAGTGTGGGGTGGACGCGGGATGGGGGCGTGTCGTCAAACGCCGTCCCATCGGGCAAACCACACGCGGATGAGCCGAAGTCAGGGCAGTCGAGCGATGCGGCGGAGAACAGCCGTCGAGTTTTGTGATGGGGTTCTCTTGATTTCACCTCCACTGTATGCTTACCAAATAGTATACGATTATACCACATATAGTTCAGGTTATAATCTATATACAAGATAATTATACAATATATACTGGGAATACGTGTTTGGATGTCCGATTACTATTCGCCAGTCGACGCGAGCAGAGCCGTTACTGGCGTCATCGTTGCTAGGAGCGGTGAGTGCGAAGAGACGAGCCGAGGTGGCCCCCGAACCTCGGCCCGTCGTCGGGTCCGACCAGACCCGAAGCGACTGGGATGGGCGCGGCAGCGTTCTTGCCGACGGCGACGAGAAAAGCGTCGATGCGTCGGCACTCATGCTTGGTATCTGGTGTTGATAAATGCACCGTCCTCTGCCCGACGCTTCTCACTCCCGTCGGTCGTCCAGCGCCGGAAACGTCTCCCGAACCTCCCGAACCTGCTGGGGGTCGACCGTCGCCGTAAGTCGCGTCGGCTCGTCGCCGACACTCGCCACCGTCGTCCCCCACGGATCGTACACCGTCGACCGGCCACAGAGCGTCGTCTCGGCGGTGGGGAACGTTCCTGATCCATTGGTAGTCGCCACATAACAGAGGTTCTCGATGGCGCGGGCCCGGCCCAACGTCTTCCAGTGTTCGACCCGCGGGTAGGGCCACGCGCTCGGGACGACGATCAGCTCCGCCCCGCGGTCGACCAGTCTGCGATATAGTTCGGGAAACCGCAGATCGTAGCAGGTCGTCATCCCGACGGTCACCCCCTCGAAGTCGACCGTTGGGAGCCGTTGGCCGGGCACTAACAGCTCGGATTCCGCGGACTCGTAGCCGAACAGGTGGTGTTTCCGGTAGACCTCGCGTTGGCTCCCGTCGCGGTCGAAAAAGACGGCCGTATTCGCGTAGCCCTCGGTGGCAGGGACATCGTAGCCCGCCGTCGCGCTGGCGGCGAGATCCTCAACGGTCGTTCCGGCGACCAATCCCACGTCGTTATCGCCAGCCATCGCCGCGAGGCGGTCGAAAAGGGGGTCGTCGAGTCCTGCAGCGTGGGTCGGGTAGTCGTCGAAGGCGAAAAAGCCGACCACGAACTGCTCGGGGAGCACGACGAGGTCCGCGCCCTCGTCGGCAGCGGCCGCGACAGCCTCGGCGGCCCGCGCGAGGTTCGCCTCGGGGTCGCCCGGTTCGATTTCGAGCTGTGCGAGGGCGAGTTCCATCGTTAGCTGGTGTCTTCGATATCCGCCCGGAGTGCGTCTTCGAGATTGTCTATCTCTTTGTCGAGGTTCCGTTTGAAGAAGCGCTCGACGCCGGGGAGTTTGCCGTCGACAACGAACTCGTTTGTCAGGGTACAGCCGCTATCGGTCTCGGTGATGGTGTGTTCGCCGGTCACGTTGAGCGCTTTCGATCGCCCGGAGAACTTGACGCGGGTGGGTGGCTCTCGGAGTACGTCTTCGGTTTTGACCTGAACCGTCGAGTTGATGAGCGGGATCGGCAGTTTGACGTGCCAGACCGCCCGGTTCTCACCGCGGAGGTCGTAGGAGTCGACGACGCTGATCGCGCCGGCCCGCTTTTCGGGGTCGGCGATGAACTCCCAGATCCGCTCGCCGGGCACATCGAACTCGAAGGTCCGTGATACACGGACTGTCATTGGTACTGGATCGACTGGCGGAGGTAAAAAGGGCGCGGAAGAGGCACCGACGGCGGGTTATTCAGGGGTGACACGCCAGGTCGTCGACTTGGCGCGGCTCCATTTTTCGATCTGGACATCGTCGGATTTCTCGGCGAGCCGTGGGAGTCGTACACCGACCTGCTTCGAGGAGAGGCCGATGGCCTCGGCGATGGTCTTCGCCCGGAAGTATCGTTCACCCCGCGAGACGCTGTCGCGGAGATAGGCGACGATCCGCTTTTCCTCGTCGGTGTAGGAGGTCATTGCCACTGTATAGGGCTGTGACAGGCTTAACAATTACGTCCCGCGAGCGCCGACAGATGTCGCCTCGACTGACGGTCAATCGTAGAGATGGATGACGGCGACCGCGAGGGCGGCGGTGAGCATTGCGGCGGCGAATCCCCACGCCTTCATGAGCTGTGTCGGGCCGCCGAACATGAGCAGCGCGCCCAGGACGGCAAGCACGCCGAAGGCCATCGAGACACCGAGTGCTTTGTCGGAGTCGACTGATCCGGTTTCCATACAGACCGCTTCGACGGTGACTACTTAATTTATTCGTCCCACAGCGGGAATCAGCTACTTTATCTCGACGTGTTCGGACTCCTCGTCGAGCGCGAGGTTGGCGGCGATTTCGGCGTTCCGAACGGCGTACTCGGCGGTCTGATGGAGGCTCACGAGCACCTCACGAACCCGGAGCAGCTCCGTGTTCGACAGCTCCGGCAGGTCGTCCAGGATCTCCTGTTCGCGGTCGGCGATCTCGCTGAACAGATACCGGCATTTGATCGTGAGATCGTAATCCCGTTCGACGACCGCCCGGACCGCGAGCTCGGTCAGTTCATCGACCTGATCGGTGAACTCCCGGATGCGGCGCATTGTCGAGCCGTCGATATCGAGGCCCTCGCCCTCGGCATCCATCACGATCTCGGCGATATCCTCGGCGTTGTCGGCGGTGAGTTCGAGGTTTTTTGCCACCGAACGGTAGCCGATCAGCGGGAAACTAGAGTCGAGGCCGACCGCGCGACAGAGGTTGGGGTTCTGGTGGGCCGTAAATATCAGTCGCAGCAGGAGGACGAAAATCTTGTTGGCCTGTCGCTCGCGGTTGAGCGCCCGCTGGGCGAGATCCGCGTTGTCATGGGCCAGCGCCTTGATCGCCTCGCCGCGCATCGTGCTGCCGGTGTTTTCCAACCGTTCCAGGAGGTTGTCGAGGGTGAAGTCCTCGGGGTCGACCGAACACCGGATCGCAATGGATTCGGGGGTTTCTTCGATCACACCGAGGCCCATCAGCTGGGTTTCGGCCGTATACACGGCGTTGATGTGTTCGGAGTCGAGTGCGCCCTCGGATTTCTCGACGTGAATGACACGCCGACCGAGGACGTACTGGGCGACGATCGCCCGTTCGAGCGCCCCGGCATCGAGGTTGTCGGCGTTGATAATCGCCTCGCTTTCCTCGGTGCTCGCGGACTCCGGCAGGACGGTGAGCGTCCCCTTGCCACCCATTCGAATCGACACTTCGTCACCCTTCTCGACGTCGTGTGCCCTGGCCCACTCCGCTGGCAGGGTCATCGCCAGCGTCGACGGCCCCAACCGTTGGACTTTCCGTGTTTCCATACTCATTGTGGGCTTCGTATCTCCTTAATGTTGTCTATACACACAGTATTTCCACTGAAAAACACGACATACGGGCATACAGATACGGAAATTAATATGTGATTGCGTGCCGCCCCCGACAGTCGACGTCCTTTTAAATAGCCTGCAGTATCCGGGGTCCCCTAGACGACTTTCATCATCCGACGTTCGAACCGGCCGACCCGGACTTTCCGCCACCCGCGGAGCCGCTCATCGAGTTCGGGGTCGTCGGTATCGACTCGGAGCACCGACAGCCCGTCGAGTTTGGCGCGAGAGGCGACAATTTCGACGTCACACTGGCCAATAACGGCGGGCGAGAGCTGTGGGTTCCCCCGGCCGAAGACGAACCCTTGACCACCGATCGGCGAGACGACGATGACGTTATTCTCGCCCAGCGCATCGAGGATCGCGGCTTCGCTGCCGTCTTCGACCAGCACCTCGCCGTCCCGCCAGACGTCGACGCCGATCGGCGACCCCTCGAAACCCAGCGCCGACTTGATCGTCCCAACTGTCGATCCTGGGCCGAGTACGTAGGTCCTGGAGGGATCAATGCCATCGGCGATTCCTGCGGATAGCGATTCGACGGTACCGCCGCCGAGCTGTTTGGATGACTGGAGTTCGTCGGTGACCGGCACCCACGCGACCGCCCGGAGTTCGGTGTTCACCTCGCCGTCGCGGTAATCGTCCTCGTCGATATCCATCACCTCCCGGCGCTCGGTCCGGTCGAAGCCGACGACGATGTCGGCGGCGTCCTCCGGCGAAACCGCAAACACTGAGGAGTACACCTTGACTCCGGCGGGCACGCCGAGCATCGGAATTTCTGTGTCCGAAAGAGCCTCGGCAACGTCCGCGGCGGTCCCATCACCACCGACGAAGAGTACGAGGTCGACGGATTCGCTTATAAATGCAGCTACCGCAGCCGCCGTATCGTCGGCGGTCGTCTCCCCGCTGTGGTCCGGGGTATACACGACGGTCGGCTCGAAGCCCGCTTGGCGGGCCAGCGACGCGCCCATCGGCTCGCCGGCGGTCAGCAACTCGGTTTCGGCGGCGAGATCGGCCAATCGATCGAGCATCCGCCCGGCGCGGTCGGGAGCGCGTGGCTCGGCTCCGCGGTCGCGGGCCTCGGCGACCTTGCCATCGGTGCCTTTGAGGCCAACACGCCCACCCATTCCCGCGATCGGATTGACGACGAAGCCGATGCGCATGAGTACACACCAGCGACGGGGAACCAAAAGAACCGCGACCGCGTTCGGCTACCGCTGGTCGACCCCCACAGATCGGCTCCTGGAATTGGTATGCGCCAACTACCGCTGGCCGCCGTCGGTCAGCGCGCGGCGACTGAGCGCGTCGGTTGCGAGCCCTTCGGCCTCGTCGACGTTGGGCCGGTTGCCGGAACTGATTGCCGTACAGAGCTGGTCGGCCAGCCACGTCACGTCAGCCCCCGTCCCCTCGGCAGCGACCCGGCGGAACGTCGGCTCGTACAGTGGTGCGACTCGCTGACCGGTCTCGGCGAGCGATGCGTTGGCGACACACTGGACCTGTTTGACGGCTTCTTCGGGCTGCATACACGGATACATACAGAAGACAGGGTTAAATAGTTACTCGAATTCGTAATTGAGTAAATTCTGGCAAACCATTCGGATTCCTGTTACATCGTCACCCGGTCGACCGACGGATATAGATAAAATCGAGACGGTCTACCACTGTGACCAACACCGACGACACACGGGCGGCTGTCGCCGAGCGCGCGGCCACCGCCGGGGCCGAACTCGCCGTCGAGCAGTTCCGAACCGGCATCGCCGCCGAGACCAAGAGCTCAGCAACCGATCTCGTCACCGAGGCCGACCGGGCGGCCCAGCGCCGCGTGATCGAGGTGATCGAATCGCAGTTCGACGGCGACACCATCGTCGGCGAGGAGGAAGATGCGCTCAAAACGGTGCCAGACGAGGGCCCGGCGTGGATCATCGACCCCATCGATGGCACCAACAACTTCGTCGACGGCATCCGCGTCTGGGGAACTGCTGTCGCCGCGGTGGTCGGCGGCGAACCCGTCGGCTCGGCGGTTGTCCTTCCGGCCCTCGAAGACAGCTACACTGCCGACCGGACCGCCGCCTACCGGAACGGCACCGAGATCAGCGTCAGCGAGACGAGCGAGGCGGCACTGTCGACGGTCGCGCCGATGCTGTGGTGGGACACCGACAGTCGGGGGGCCTATGCCGCCGCCACCCGCGAGATCGTCGAGCGGTTCGACGATCTCCGTCGGTTCGGCTCCGCGCAGGCCACCCTCGCGCTGATCGCCGACGGTTCGATCGAGGGCGGGATCACCGACCTGCAGGCTCACCCGTGGGACAGCGTCGCTGGCGTTCATATGGTCCGACAGGCGGGCGGTAGAGTGACCGATATTCACGGCCAGCGGTGGCGACACGACTCGACGGGGATGGTGATCTCGAACGGCAAGGTCCACGAGGCGATGCAGGCGGCGACCGACGGAATCGTCGACAGCGCGAGTGAGTAGGGGGACGGTCGGGCGACCGGCGTACAGGAGACCGGAACGCTCAATTTCCCGACGGCCACACAGTCACCCAATGGCTACTGTCTCCGAGCGGCTCGATACCTCCCCCGAACGGCTCTGGATCGGCACCGGTGGCGCTATCGTCGCCGCCCTCCTGATCGGCTCACTGCTGTTTCGTGAGCTCGTCTACGGTCGGTTCCTCTGGCAGTACTTCTGGGGGCCAGTCGTTGCCGACGGCAACGGCGCACAGTGTGCGATCCGCTCGGGCGGTACCGTCGACTTTGCAGGCAGTTCGGCCGCCTGCACGCAGGCCGAAGCCGCGGGCCAGATCGTCGCCTATCCGGGCTACACGATCGTCTCGGAGATCGGCTACATTTTCACGTTGTTGTTCGCGCTGTTCGGCGCGATCCTGTTGCTCCGTCGGCTCGATCTCGGCACCGACCGGCGGTTCTTCTACGCGCTGTTCCCGTTCATGCTGTTCGGCGGGGCGCTGCGGACGGTCGAAGACGCCGGGATTGCAGCACTCGACGCTGGCCTGGAGCCACTGATTTCCTTCCCGGCGAGTGCGCTCATTATCAGCCCGTTCATCTACGTCACGGTATTTGGCCTCACACTAGCCGCAGTCCTCGTGAGTGTCTGGCTCGAATCGGCTGCCTATGTCGACGCGTACGAGTACCCGCTGGCTGGTATCGGCACCGCGCTGCTCGTAGCGTCGGTCGGCTATCTCGCGTATCTCGGCGTCACGACCGACTACGTGACGATCTATCCGCAGGTGTTGCTCGTCACCCTCGCCGGGGCGACGCTGTCGGCACTGCTGGTCTGGAAGCTCATCGGAGCGAGCTATCCGGAACTCAACGTCGGAACGGGGTTCATCGGCGGTGTCGTCATCTGGGCCCACGCCGTCGACGGGATGGCCAACGTTGTCGGCCTCGACTGGATGCCCGCCCTCGGCGCGGGGGCGAACCTCGTCCCGAAACACCCGGTCAACGCTGCCATCGTTAATATTACCGGAGCCGTGCTGCCCGAGTCGATCCTCGCAGTCACCGGCGACGCATGGCCGTTCCTGCTGGTGAAACTGGCCGCCGCGACGTTCCTCGTGTGGGTGTTTAACGACGATCTCTTCGAGGAGACGCCACGGTATACGATCCTACTGCTCGTCGCGGTGGTTGCTGTCGGCCTTGGCCCCGGTACCCGTGATATGCTTCGGGCAACGTTCGGGATATAAATATGGTATATAAATAGCCGGCAGCCACCCGTCAGCGTAGTCGGAGATTACTCGCTGGAATAGTCGGACGCTACTCGTCGGTTTGGCCGTCGGCGTCGACCGTGATCACCGTACAGTCGAGTTTTTCGCGGAGATACGACCCGATGTCGGGGTCCGAAAGGAGTTTCTGGACCATCCGTTTCCACTGGCTGGCCTGTCCGGAGCCGATCACGACGATGTCTGCCTTCTCGGCGGCGATCTCTTCGAGGATTGTCTCCTCGACCAGAAAGCCACGGCGGACGACGTAGCGGGCCTGCTGGAGCTCGCCGAACTCGCGTTCGACCGCCTTTTTCAGTTCGGTCCGGCTGACGTGGTTGCTGTCCTGATAGAGGTCGACGTGTAGCACAGACAACTCACCACCACGGTCGGTGGAGATACGAATCGCCTCGCGGAGCGTCGCCTTCGAATGGGCAGTAAGCGGATACCGAACCGGGACCACGACGAGCGTCATCTGGCTCGATATCGACGACTCCGAGCAAAGAGGCTATCGTTCCATCAAAACAGGGAGCGTAAGCCGCACGATTCGTCCCGCAGTAGTCGGTTCGACTACCCTTCGAGCTGGAAGGCGACTTCGACTTCCGCCTGATACTCCCGATCTTCGACGGTTGCGAGTTCGACACCCAGCTCCTCGACTTCGATCCAGTGGACGTTGTCGAGTGTCGCCTGGGCGCGGTCGATCGCATCGTCGACGGCTGCATCGAAGCTCTCCGAACTCTTACCGATCAGTGTGACCTTTTTGTGTACCATCGCGGCTACTCTTTCGACGTACTCCCTCAAAAAATCACCCGCTGCTGACAACTACGCTGGTGCGAGCGTCGTGTCGGGGTGGACGACCTCGAAGGCGTCTTCGTCGTCCTCCTCGACGCCGATGATTGCCCAGTCGTACGGTGGTTTGGTCGACCGAAGATACTCGCGAAGCTCCCCTGTACACTGCATCCATGTGACGAAGCAACGAAGCCGAAGCCCCTCGTCGGACTCCTCGCCGAGCACTGGCTCCGGCTCTCTCGCGTCATCCGCACACAGCGGTGTGACACGGACGCGCCGCCACTTTCGTTCCGCGACGAACTCGCTGCCCTCTTCGCTGATGGCGTAGCCGAGCCGTCGGAACACGGTCCTGGCCTCTTCAGTCGGTGGTATGGTAACAGGGGCCATCCAGTTGGGGGTACGTCAGCACCCATGATAAAGCTTGCCACACAGAATAGGATCTTCCTACGACCCGATATGGTTCGTCGGTGCAGGAAAGAAATTTAAGCGGTCCGTCCCTCTACGAGAGTATGTCCACGAAAGCGAAGCTCATCGGTGTTCTTGTCGTTGTCGTACTGGCCTATGCCCTGTTTTCGGGCGACACTGAACCTGTCGAAGTGCAGGTCGAAGAGTAGCGAACCACTTACACACTGTCGCGGCTAACCCCCGGTCATGTACGGCGTCGTCACGCGAAACGTGCCCGAGGTCGACTGGCCGGAGTTCGAACGCGCTTTTTATGAGGTCAAAGACGTCAGCGGCCGCCCTTCCGAACCGATCGACTCGGCGGTCAACATGGTCTCCTGTTTCGGCGACAACGCCGCCGCCAGCGAGGACCCGGATCTCGTGCCGGTCGACGCTGCGGGAAACGAGGCGACCCGCGACCGCGAGTACTTCGACTGGGCCTACATCTGTCCGACCCACGACGCCTACCGCGAGGGACTCCTCGAAATCATCGAGGACTGCGCCGCAGCGAACCCGGACGTTCGTCTCGACGACGTCGGCTTTCCGCGCGAGGGCTACTGCCACTGCGAGCGGTGCAACCGACGATTCGCCGCCAGCGAGTACGACGACCGCTGCGAGTGGCGCGCCTCGGTCATCACCGACTTTGTCGCCGAGGCCAGCAGTCGGATTCCAGGTCGCACCTACCTCACCCTCTACCCCGATCCGTATCCGGGCCACCTCTACGAGCGGGCCGGACTCGACCTTGAGGCCCTGACCGAATACGTAGACGAGTTCGTCGTTCCCCTCTACGACCTCGACTACGGGACGACTTACTGGCTCGAAACCATCGCTCGTGGGTTCCGAACCGCGTTAGGCGGTGACTACGATGTCGATGGCACGGAGCCGGAGCCGCCCTTTTCAGTGGAGTTGTACGCAGTCGATGTGGACGTCGACAATCTGATCCACGCGGCGGAGGTGGCCGACACCTACGCCAAAGACGTTCTGTTCGGCTACGACGCCGCCCAAGCCTCGGCGGCGATCCGCCGGAAAAATGCAGACCAGCGAGACGGCGAGAGCTACGGCCCGGAGTCGTAGCGGAAAAGGAAAACCGAACAGTAGTCAGCGACTACCGCAGCAGCGAGCTGGCGGCCTTTTTAAATCGACGCCCGGTTTGTCGCGCGATACTGGCGCCTTCCACAACCCACCCCATCGGGAGCCGATCCGGTGGGGCCAGCGGGCCGACCCGTGAGGTCGCCACCGTCCGGGCCTCAAGATAGCGTTTGATCCCCTCAACGCCGTGGCGTCGACCCAGCCCCGAATCGCCGAACCCGCCCATGGGGGCGTCGACGGCTCCCCACCCCACCGCAAAGCCGTCGTTGACACAAACGGTGCCGCAGTCGATCCGGTGGGCGACCCGCTGGCCACGCTTCCGGTCGCCGGTCCAGACGCTCGCGTTGAGCCCATACGGCGAGTCGTTGGCGGCCTCGACCGCGGCGTCGGTACTCTCGACGGGCGTCACCGAGACGACGGGGCCGAACGTCTCCTTACAGGCGACCGTCGAGTCGGGGTCGACGCCCGTGAGGATCGTCGGCTCGTAGCAGTAGGGCCCGACGTCGGGGCGGTGTTGGCCGCCGGTGTGGACGGTCGCCCCCGCTTCGCGGGCCTCCTCGACGCGCGTTCGGACGCGGTCGAGTTGGTCGGCATCGATCAACGAGCCGATCTCGGCGTCGAAGTCGTATGCTGTCCCGAGGGTGAGTCGGCGCGTCTCGTCGACGAACGCAGTTAAAAAGGAGTCGTAGACTGACTCGTGGACGAGAATCCGCTCGGCCGACAGACAGAGCTGGCCGGCGTTCGAAAAGCAGGCGGTGACCGCCCCGCGGGCGGCCTCGCTCACGTCGGCGTCGTCGAGGACAACCAACGGGTTTTTGCCGCCGAGTTCGAGCGAACAGTCGATCAGGTTCTGTCCGGCGCGCTCGGCGACCGTCCGTCCGGTTTCGGTGCCGCCAGTGAACGCGATGTAGTCGACCCGATCGATCAGCGCCGGGCCGACAACCTCGCCCTCGCCAGTGACGACCCGCAGTACATCGTCCGGCAGGCCCGCGCGCTCCAGTAACTCGGCCAAAAAGAGGGTGGCATACGGCGTCTTCTCGTCGGGCTTGAGCACGACCGAATTCCCCGCGACCAGCGCCGGGATCACGTCCGCCATCGAGAGGGTGACCGGGTAGTTCCACGGCGAGATCACCCCCACCACCCCGACCGGTTCGTAGCTGACCGTCGCGGTGGTGAGCAGTGGAATCCCGCCTCCTCGCGGCTCGTCGGCCACGGCTTCGGGGCCACGTGAGACGGCCTGCTCACAGGCCGACGGCACCGAAAACAGGCCTTCGACGGCCGTCTGTCGGGATTTCCCGGTTTCGAGCTGGATCAGGTCCAGGAGCTCCGCACGGTTCTCGACAACCAGGTCGCTGAACCGGTCGATGACCGCGGCCCGCCGGTCGACCGGCGTTGCGGCCCAGTCGATCTGGGCCTCGTGGGCGGCCGCGACCGCGGTGTCGACGTCCGACTCGTCGCAGTCGGGCACCGAGCCGATCTCCTCGGTTGTCGCCGGGGCCGTCACGTCAAGCATCGCCGAACCTGTCGATTCGACGCGTGCTGCTAGCCGATCGACCTGATCTGCGGTGATTGCTGTCTTCACGAACGGTGAGGACGAACGGGTGGATGACATCTATACACACTCCCGTCTGTGGTGTTTATTCAAATACCTGTGGCTGTTATGACGGATTCGAGTCGGTCTGGCAACTCCTCCTTGGTCATGAGGCGTAGCTGACATAGTAAATCACGCCGATTCCGAGCAGGAACATCAAGACCGCGAAGCCACCGAGGGCGAACATCATCGTGAGTCCGGCCCCGCTGCCCGAGTCGTCGTCGGAACTCATTGGGGTCGCTAGGCGCGGCAGTTACTTAGCTGGTGTGCCGCTTGCTCCCTTTATTGAGACCGGTCTTGATCGTCGGCAACCCAATCAGTGAACCGTCCGGTCGTCGCTCAGGTCGATCTCTTCGCGAGGCTCGTAGTTCCCAAAGGTCGGTTCCGGACCCTCTCCTGGTGCGGCCCAGCGGACCGCGTTGACGAGCACCCGTTGGACGGCCTCGTTGTGGTAGACAGGATACGTCTCGTGGCCCGGTCGGAAATAAAAGACGCGGCCGTTGCCGCGGCGGTAACAGCACCCCGACCGAAAGACCTCACCGCCCTTGAACCAGGAGTTGAATACGAGCGTGTCGGGAGCCGGGATATCGAACCGCTCGCCGTACATCTCGGCGTCATCGATCTCGATGTACTCGTCGATGCCATCCGCGATCGGGTGGCTCGGCTCGACGACCCAGAGCCGTTCGGTCTCGGCGGCCTCCCGCCACTTGAGCGAGCAGGAGGTGCCCATCAGCCGTTTGAATATCTTCGAGTAGTGGCCCGAATGCAAAACGAGCAGGCCCATCCCATCGAGGACGCGCTCCTGGACACGGTCGACGATTTCGTCGCGGACCTCCTCGTGGGCTGCGTGGCCCCACCACGTCAGTACGTCAGTGTCGGCGAGCACGTCCTCGGTGAGCCCGTGGTCGGGCTCGTCGAGGGTGGCGGTTCGCGTGTCAAACCCGGCCGCATTGAGGGCCTCAGCGATGACGGCGTGGATGCCGTCGGGGTAGATTTCGGCGACGACATCGCTGTCGCGCTCGTGGCGGTACTCGTTCCAGACGGTGACGCTGGTCATACGCCGTCGACGCTCGCCCGCCTCAAGAGTGGTTGTGTCGAGGTAGCTGTCGGATTGTCACCGATCACCGGTTCCGCTGGACAGTCACCACAGCGACGGAACACAGCTAAATCCGCGCTGGTCCTCTAGGGTAGTGTTCGACCGTGTCGATCGGTCGACCCGATATATGTCACGCTCATTCGTCGAAGTAAACGTCCTGCTCCCGATTGCCGACGAGGAGGACGCCGCAAACACCTGCGAGGCCGTGATTCCGTATCTGGAGGGCAAAGACTGCCGCGTGTTCGTAATCCACGTCGTCAAACAGAAGCGACGGAACGCCGACACCGAGGCGGTTGAAGCCCGCGCCGAGACCGTCTTCGAGCGGGCGACCGCCTGCTTCGACGCGGTCGGGATTCCGACGACTGGCGAAGTCTGGTACGGTACTGATGTCAGCGAGACGATCCTGGATGCGGCCGCCGAACACGCCGCCGACTCGATCGTGCTGACGCCGCGGAGGAAATCCGTCTGGCGTCGACTCATCTCCGAGAACGTCATCGGACAGCTCGCGCGGCGAGTCGACCAGCCGCTGATCATCATCCCAACGGACACCGACTGACGAACGAAGTCACCGACTACGCAGCGCCGACTAACTGGTAGTCGCTGCCTACTCGGGTGAATCGGTTTCCAACCCTGCCTCGGCGAACGTCGACATCCCATTGTGCGCCGCACACGCCGCCCGGTAGACGCCGATAGCGACTGCCGCGCCGGTCCCCTCGCCGAGTCGCATTCCGTAATCGAAACACGGCTCCAGATCTAGGGCATCCAACTGTCTCTCGTGGCCGGGTTCGACCGACTCGTGTGAGCCGAGCAGATAGTCGGCCACTCTCGGCTTGATTTCGGCGGCGAGCAGCGCGGCCGCCCCGGCGATTAGGCCGTCGACAACCACCGGCATCCGGCGACTGGTGGCTTCGAGGGTGACGCCAACGAGGCCAGCGATCTCGAAGCCACCGACAGACCGGAGGACGTCGACCGGATCTGCTGGATCGGGATCGGTCGTCTCGATGGCCTGCTCGATCACCGCGACTTTCCGGGCTCTGGTTTCGTCGTCGATGCCGGTCCCGTGGCCCGTCACCGTGTCGACTGGGCTGTCGGTCAACAGCGCAGTAATCGCCGCGCTGGGTGTCGTGTTGCCGATTCCCATCTCGCCGAGGCCGATCAGGTTTGCCTCGGAAGCGTGCTCGGCGACAACTGACCGCCCGGCCGAGATCGCAGCGAGTGCCTGCCCGCGGCTCATTGCTGGTTCCGCGGCGATGTTGGTTGTCCCGTCGGCGATGGAGTGGTCGACGACACTCTCCGGCACCGAGCCCGCGACACCCATGTCGACGATGACGTTCTCGACCTCTCCCGCATCGCAGAGCGCGCTGACCGCCGCGCCGCCGTCACAGAAGTTGGCGACCATCGCCGCGGTGATCGACTGCGGGTAGGCGCTGACGCCCTCGGCGACGACGCCGTGGTCGGCGGCCATCGTCACGACGACCGCGGGATCGACCGTCGGCTCGGCGGTCGACTGCATCGCGGCGATTTCGGCGGCCATCGTCTCCAGTCGCCCGAGGCTCCCCGGCGGTTTGGTGAGCTGGGCCTGTCTGTCGAGTGCCGTCTGTCTGGCGTCGTCGTCCAGCGGCGGGATTGTTACGTCCAGCGGGTTAGTTGTCGTCGGCTCGCGGTTCATTCACCGAAATCCGGTAGGTCGTCGGGAGCCTCGTACTCCGTCTCCCAGTCGATATACGAATCGAGCAGCACGTCACAGACCTCTTGGCCGAGTTCGGTCAGACTGGCGTTGATCGAGGAGATCGTCGACCAGCTGTCGAGATCTGGGTGGAGATCCCGCTCTTTCCAGTCTTCGGGGAGTCCCGGCGCGTGGTAGCCGACGCGCTCGGCGAAGGAATCCCAGAAGAAATCGAACCGCGACAGCAGTTCCAGATCGACGACGATCCGATAGGCATCTTCGCTGAGGTTCGTCTCGGCGGCCCAGTCGCTGAAGGCCTCGTCCCATGCGCCCTCCTGGAGGAACCCCTCGATTTCGGCCCGCTTGTAATCGGTGTCGCCGACAACTTCGGCGTCGTCGTACTCGTTGGGGTCGACCGCCTCCAGTTCGGGCGGCTCGGGGGTGTCGACGTCTAAGCTCATACACACATATCGCCGGGGTGGCTGAATAATCGTATCGCCTCACCGGGCTGCCGCAACTGCGATTGTTGGCCTACGCGCGGAAGCCGGTCAGCACGTCCGCGCCATCGGTGCTGCCGACGTCCGGCAGCGTCGCGCGTTCCGGGTGGGGCATCAGCACGGCGACCGAGTCGTCTTCGCCGAGAATCCCGGCGACGTTGCCGGTCGACCCGTTGGGGTTGGCCTCGTCGGTGAGGTTCCCCTCGGCATCACAGTACCGGAACAGGATCTGATCGTTGGCTTCGAGCTCGTCGTAGCGCTCGTCGGTGATCTCGAAGCGCCCTTCACCGTGAGCGATGGGAGCCTCGATCACGTCGCCCGTTTCGAATTCTTGGGTCCACGGCGTGTCGGCATTTTCGACCCGAAGGTGGACGTGTTCACACTGGAACCGGGCGCTTTCATTGGTCGTGAATGCCCCGGCGGTGAGCCCCGACTCCGAGCCCACTTGTGCGCCGTTGCAGACGCCGAGAACGGGCACACCGTCGTCGGCAGCCTCCCGGACCTCGGCCATGATCGGCGAACGGGCGGCCATCGCCCCAGCACGGAGATAGTCGCCGTAGGAGAAACCACCGGGAAGCATGATGCCCGTCGTGTCTTCGGGGAGTCCGTCCTCGTGCCAGACGCGTTCGGCCTCGATGTCGAGATAGTTCAGCGCACGAACTGCATCCCGGTCGCAGTTCGAGCCGCCGAACTGGATGACGGCGACCGTCATTGGGCGTCGTCGGCCTCCACGACCGAGACCTCGTAGTCGTGAATCGTGGGATTGGCCAGCAGGCGTTCGGCCATCGACTCGGCACGGTCTTCGGCTTCGTCGGCATCCTCCGCGTCGAGGTCGACCTCGTAGCGGTCGGCCGACCGGAGCGCCGACAGCTCGAATCCCAGCCGATCGAGGGCCTGTTTCGTCGTCTCGGCTTCCGGATCGAGCACGCCGTGTTTCAACCGAACGGTGACGGTCGCGGTGTAGGCAGTCATAGCTGAGGCTGGGCGAGCGTGGTCAAAAGCTCTTTTGGAACCCGGGCGTTCGGGCACGTTCGTGGGTATCTCTCACGGGCGACTGACACTCGCTGGATGGACACGTTTTTGCCTTCGGGTAGCTATCGCCCGGTAATGACCGCACTCGACAGCGGCCTGGAGGTGTCGGTATGACGACCGAACTCACCGAAATCACGGTTATCGGCGGCGACAAAACCGGACTCATCGCCAGAGTCACCACTCTGCTGTTCGAGCGCGGAATCAACATCGAGGATCTCGATCAGGCGGTCCGTGATGGCCTGTTCCGGATGTCGATGCGCGTCGAGACGGGTGAGATGGAGACCGACCCCGACGAACTCCGGGAGGCGCTTTCGGACCTCGGACGGGAACTCGGCGTCGAGATCCAGGTACGGTTCCCCAGCGATCGGGAGACCCGTCGGATCGCCGTCTGTGTCACCAAGGAATCCCACTGTCTCGAATCGCTCCTGGATGCCGCCGATGCCGGCGAACTCGACGTCGAGATCTCGGCTGTCATCAGCAACCGCGGCACGCTCCGCGAACTCGCCGAGGCCCACGACGTCCCGTTCTACGATGTCGGCGACGGCAAGGGGTCGCCCGACGAGGACCGGATGCTCGACATCCTAGCCGAACACGACGTCGACCTGATCGTCCTCGCGCGCTACATGCGCATCCTCGGCCCGAAGATCGTCTTCCGCTACGAGGACCGCATCATCAACATCCACCCCTCCCTACTCCCTGCCTTCCCCGGCGCGGCAGCCTACCGTCAGGCCAAGGAGGAGGGCGTCCGGATCGCGGGTGTCACTGCTCACTACGTGACGACCGATCTCGATCAGGGACCCATCATCACCCAGCGCGCATTCGATGTGCCGGATGATGCACTTATTGACGAGATCAAGGCCCGCGGCCAGCCGCTGGAAGCCGAGGCACTCCTGGAGGCGGTCGAAATGCATCTCGACGACTCGGTCTCGGTCCACCGCGGTCGGACGAGCCTTCGGGACGAGGCCGACCCCACCGACTACCAGCTCGGGCTCTCCGAGGAAGCACAAGAGGCCAATCCGAACGAACCGGTCGACGGCGACCTCGAAAAGCGTGATGCACCGACTGTAGCAGACGATTAACGAATAGTACCCGACGACTAACGCGGGTTTTTTTCAAATATCAGTGAGTCGCTCAACCGCCTCATCGACCGGCGGTACGCCGAACCAATCAGTTTCAGTGTAGGTGTTCGCGCCTGCGGCGTACATATCCGAGACGGCCGTGACCACATCGTCCGGCAGGCCGATTGGGTCGACCTCACACAACTGTCGCCAGTCGGCGATGTCGGCGTCGGCTACGTCGGCTTTGGCCGCCGAGACGGCCTCAACCCAGTCGGGCTGTTCGCGTTTGTAGTACTGTCGGATGACCTCCTTGGAGAGCTGGTGGCCGCCGTAGGAAAACCGGTTCTCGTCGAACGTACCGACGACATCCGCGACGGCGACAGTTCCATTATAAAACAGACACTCGATCTTCCCGTCTTCGTGGCTGAAGCCGACCGATTCGGCGTGGTCGGTGACGATCTCGTTGACCCGTAGGGCGACTGATTCGAGTTCGTCAATCGAGGCTGTTCCGGCGATCCGGTCGGCCTCCTCGCGTGTGAGATACCGGTCCTGTTCCTCGTATTTCGTCGAGAATTCGACGACTGGCTCGGGGAGGTCGACGGCCGCCTCGGGCCACTCGTCCATCTCAAGCCCGTAGTCGCGTGGTTCGCCGCGCTTCCGGAGGCTGGAGCCCACCGGGACCGTGTTGCGGAAGACGACCTCAAGCGGAATGAGAAAGTTCTCTGCGGCGGCCTCGTGGTAGGTCTCGTAGTCGTAGCCGTCGTCGCTGTCGTATGGGAGGTCGGGGACCTGCGTGAGCTCGATCGCCATCTCTGTCGGTGGCTCCGAACAGTCCGCGAGGTCGACGATCTCGCCCTCGCTGTCGATGCCGTCGGCATCGCTGTCGACAACGCCGCGGTAGTGCGTCGGGACTCCCTGCTCCTTCAGCAGCTCGAAATTGAACGCACCCATCGTACAGAGGCTCGCGCCTTTGTGTGGGATGGCGTCGGGCATCTGCCCCCAGTCGAAGACGGAGTAGGCGTCGGTGAAAACGAACCGCCCCGCACCGAGTTCGGTGGCGGTCGGCTCGCGGTCGACGCGGAACTCCTTGACGCTCGTCATGGTCGTATCGCCGACTGCCGCCCGTATGAATCTTTCAGTTCCGCGTCTCCGGTGACCGACCTCTTTTTAGTTGGGACCGCCAACCCCCAGTAATGACGCGCCGGTCGGCCGCCGATCTCTCGCCAGCGGACTTCGAGTTCGAGCACACCCCCGAGACCGATCAGTCCTTCGAGAACGCCCTCGCCAAGGCCCGCGGTAATGACCGCCTAACGGTCGACGACGCGGTCGAACTCCTGACGACCGGCACCGAGAGTAGGGGGATCGACCCGCGCCGAAAGGAACAGGTCCTGGAGCTCGCCGACCGCCGCCGCGCGGAGATGGTCGGCGAGGACGTGACGTTCGTTGCCAACCTCAACAACAACGTCACTACCGCGTGTAACGTGGGCTGTTTGTTCTGCAATTTTAAAAACACGGCTCATAACTTCGAGGCCGACTCCGAGACCGACCACGGCGGCTTCACCAAGACGCCCGCCGAATCCCAAGCGATCGTCGACGACGCCCTCGATATGGGGATCTCGGAAGTCTGTTCGGTGTCGGGGCTCCACCCAGCCTTCGCGCTCGACGACGAACACCACGAGATCCTCGCGGGCTACGACAGCCCCGCCAGCGAGGTTAATTACAAACCCCCAGAACAGTACACGACCGATCCAGGAACCTACACCGACCAGATCAGTGCGATGTCTCTTGAGGGCGTCCACGTCCACTCGATGACGCCCGAGGAAGCCTACCACGCCCGACGTGGGACCGACTGGTCCTACGAGGAGGTATATCGGCGACTCCGAAAGGCGGGGCTCGATACGGCCCCTGGTACCGCCGCCGAGATCCTCGTCGACGAGGTCCGAGATGTGATTTGTCCGGGGAAAATAACCACCGACGACTGGCTCGAAGCGATGGAAGGGGCAATGGCGGCTGGACTCGGAACGACAGCGACGATCATGTATGGCCACGTCGAGAACGAAACCCACCGCGCGATGCATCTTCAACGAGTTCGGGACCTCCAGGACCGAACCGGCGAAATTACGGAGTTCGTTCCGCTCTCCTTCGTCCACGAGAACACGCCGCTCTACAAGCACGGCGTAGTCGACGGCGGCGCGAGCGACGCCGAAGACGAGCTGATGATCGCCGTCTCGCGGCTCTTCTTCGACAATATCGACAATATCCAGAGTTCATGGGTCAAATACGGCAACGCCAAAGGGCTCAAACTGCTCAACTGCGGCGCGAACGACTTTATGGGGACGATCCTCTCCGAAGAGATCACCAAACGTGCCGGTGGGAGCTACGGCGAGTTCCGGAGCGTCGGCGATTACGTTGAGATGATCGACGCGGTCGGCCGCCGTCCTGTCGAACGGTCGACCGACTACGAGACCAAGCGACCGATCGAGGTCGACGACGGTCCCTACGGTCCGACGCTCGGCCCGCGAGCCGACGGGACGCCGATGCTGTCGGCCGACGAACTCTCCGAAACACCCGTTTCAGCAGACGACTAACCGGGCGTAGCCGATGCCTACTTTTAAAATCGCTACTGAGGGGTAGTGAGCGGCGACTCGCGGCCCGCAACGTGTCGATACCGTCGACCGGCCCGAGAGGACTCTGCGAGTGCATCCTCGATCCGTGTCGACAGCCACCCATCGGCCTCGCCGCCAGCATCCTCCGGCGGTCGGCGCGCCGGGTCGACCCCCTCGCGCCGGACCGAATCCGGCAGATACCGATCGTAGACCGGGAGTCGTTCGTAGAGATCCAGCCCCGAATCGGCGGCGATCTCGCGGAGTTCGTCGAGGGCGGGCCATGCGTAGTCGGGATTTATATAGTCGTCAGTGACTGGCGAGACGCCGCCGAGATCGTCGACGCCGCAGTCGATCAACTCCCGGGTGGGCGAGAGGTTCGGCGGTACCTGCACCGACACTGATTCGGGGAGTGCCACCCGAGCCATCGCCACGACGCGGCGCATCGTCTCGACCGACGGCTGGTCGAACGACGAGCGCTCGTTGGGGACGACGTTCTGGACGATGACCTCCTGGATGTGGCCGTACCGCTCGTGGAGTGCGGCGATCGCCAGTAGACTCTCGGCTCGATCCCTCCAGGATTCGCCGATACCGACCAGCAGACCAGTGGTGAACGGCACGCTCTCGCGGCCCGCTGCCCGGATCGTGTTGAGTCGCTGGCCGGGAGTTTTGCGGCGGTTCCCCGCATGGGCGTCGACGTCGGCGGTCGTTTCCAGCATGACGCCCATCGAGCTGTTGACCTCGCGGAGCCGACGGAACTCCGATTGGGTGAGATCGCCGGGGTTCGAGTGGGGTAGCAGTCCCTCTTCTATGGCCATCTCACAGGCGGCATACAGATAGTCGACGATCGAGTCGTACCCCCACGAGTCCAGTTGGTCGTGGATAGCGGTGTAGCGGTCATCAGGCTTGTCCCCGAAGGTAAAGAGGGCTTCCGTACAGCCGGCGTCCGCGCCTGTTTGGAGGACGCTCCGAATCGCTTCGGGCTCCATGAGCGTCGCCTCACCGGGGACATCGTAGTAGGTACAGTAGCTACAGGTGTACCGGCAGGCGGTCGTCAGCGGCAGGAAGACGTTCCGCGAGAAGGTGAGTTCGTCGGGAGCCGCGACATCACGGGGCGTCACCGACAGCAGGGCGTCGACGGCGGCCTCGTCGACCGAGAGATCGATATCGTAGTTGTCGGCCGCGGGAAACATAGCCACTTCTCGGAGTCGGACATTCAAAAACGGCTCGGCTCCCGGTGGTTCGATTACGTTAGTCGGAGGCTAACAGCCTCTTACTCGTCGCGCTGGATCCCAACTCGACCACTTGTGGTATCGAGTTCGAACCCGGCGTCGACGAGCCAGTCGTAGGCCATACCTGTGCCGTGGATCAGTACCTCCGCGAGGTCCTCTGGCTCGTCGATGTCGGTCGTCAGCCGCCGGGAGTCGACTGTCTCGATGGTCGCGCCCAACTCGGCGGCCGCCTGCCGGTGGTCGAGATACGAGGCACCGTGGTAGTCGACCCGAAACCGTGCGTCGCGAACGACCAGCCCGTTGGTTCCGCCCCCGAGTCCTGGAGCCATCGAGATGTCGGCCTCGCTGTCGACGAGCTGCTGAATGTCGGCGGGCTCCACGAGCGGGAGATCAGCCATCACAATAAGCGTCGGTGTGCCCTCCGCGAGACGGGCGTTGACCGCCGCCGTCAGCGCTCGGTCGTCGACCGTGACTGCAGCTCGATCAGTCACGCGGTCGTCGGTGATCGGTGCTGTCGAAAGAACAGTCGGCGTGTAGCCCGCGGTGGCGAGTGCATCGAGAACATCAACTAGCATCGCGGTCGCAAGCGACTGCCGTTCGCCCGGTGTGAGAACCGGAGCCAGGCGGCTTTTTGGTGTGTCGACTGCAAACGGGACGAAACAGCGCATAGTCATTCGAGGGGATGGGCGACCAAGAGTGGTCGCCACAGACGGGTTAGAACAGCGATTCGAGCTCGTCGCTGTCTTCGTTGACGAGCCCTTCGAGGTTCTCTTCGCTCTCGTTGCGGATCTCGTCGATGTTCTCCTGGGCCTCGATGGCGACCTGTTGGAGCTCCTTGATCCGTGGGACGTTCGTCACGCCCGAAAGCAACACGACACTCGAGACACGTCCCGAGCCGTCAGTTGGATAGTCGCCACCGCGGACTTCCATGCTGCCGGTTTGCTCTTCGAGCCATTTCCGACCGCGCTCGATACCTTTCCGGTTGAGATACTTCGAGGGACCAGCCATCACCAGCAGCGCGCGTTCGGTGCCATCGGTCTCACACGGGAGGGTGAGTCGACCGAGCGTGGCCTTCCGAACGAGGCTGGTGATTCGGTTCGTTGTGTGGGCGGTATCGGCAGTGTCATCATCGCCGTCGCCACGGAACCGCGAGAGCAAGCCGCCAGAGGAGGTTTCTTCGACCTCTTCCTCGGCGAAACCGACCGTCGAGACGCCGCCGCCGGAGAGCGTGTTGATGATCTCCGAGGAGTCGACGACCGACTCGGCGACCTCTTGGCCTTCTCGGACCTCGCCGGCACCGAACAGGATCCCGAACCGGCGGACGATCTCGCTGTTGATCTCGTCGTAGCCGCTCTGGACGGACTCGCCCGTTTTTCGCCACGAGTCGTTGTCGAAGACGAGCAGGTTGTCGACCTCACGGACGAACGTCTGGAAGGATCGCGCCGCGTTGAGCGTGTAGATTCCACCCTCGTCGCTGCCCGGCAGCACACCCAGCCCGTAGACTGGCTCGGTGTAGATTCGCTTGAGGTGTTTGGAGATCACGGGTGCGCCACCGGAGCCGGTGCCGCCACCGAGCCCCGCGACCACGAGGAAGGCGTCGACTTCGTGGACCGGGATGGAGTCGATCGACCCCTGAATCTCGTCGATATCCTCTTCGGCGATTTCCGCGCCGAGTTCGTTGTCCGCACCGACACCGTGACCCTTGACCCGTGACTGGCCAATGAGTACGCGATTTTCTTCCGGGATGTGTTCTAATCCCATGAGATCGGCCTTCGCGGAGTTGACCGCGACAGCCGCTCGAACGATGTTCGATCCGGTTTCGGCATCGTATTCGAGGAACTTGTCAACGATCTTGCCTCCGGCTTGGCCGAAGCCGATCATTGCGAGTTTCATCTATTGTCTCCCCTTGCCATTGGCACAAGTACAGTCGGAAAGCGAATATAAACCTTGTGATCAGGTAAGTTTTCATGAGTAATTGGAACCGATGAATTACGCAGGTAGAAGGCTAAATAAACAGGATTCTCGTTAAGAATGTATTTTGGCAATTCCGGTAGTAGGATGTCATTAAATTCGGCATAACCGGGTGTAAGACACAGTATAACTAACAGGTGTCTGCTACCCGGCTGACGAACGCCCGACACGCTCCGCTCGCGCGCGATCATTCTGCTATCCTCGTATCCAGATACCGAATGAAAATCACGTGCGCGACTAACCGGTTTACCGCTAGCTGTGCTTATTCGACACCGAGATACGATCCGAGCGAGGTGAGGTCGGCTTCAGTGCAGCCGAAGGACTCTACTGTGTTGTCGTCGGTCGTGTTGTCGAACTTCAGCGAGCGGTACTGGTCGGCTCCCATCGGGAACCCGGGGATTGACCCGGCAACCGAAAGGCCGATCCCAGCGAGCCCCATCGGCACCGGAACCACGCTCACCGAGCGGCCATCGGCTCCGTGGGCTAGTTTGGCGACCTTCGCGAGCGTCAACTGCTCGGGACCGCCGAGTTCGTACGTTTCGCCGACGTGAGCGTCGTCCTCGACGGCATCTACCAGCATGGGAACGAGATCGCCGACCCAGATTGGCTGGAACTTCGTCTTGCCGCCGCCCGGCAGTGGGGCTACGAACGGCGGGGCGAGCTTCTTGGTAAAGGAGACGAACTCCCCTCCCTCGCCGAAGACGACCGACGGCCGAAGGATCACCCAGTCGAGATCGGACTCTTTGACGTGGGTTTCGGCCTGTCCCTTCGCCCGGATGTAGGCTGTCGTCCCATCGGGATCGGCACCGAGGGCACTCATCTGGATGAACCGATCGACGCCGCTTTCCTCGGCGGCCCGAACGAGATTCTCGGTGCCGTGGCGGTGGACCTCGTCGTGCATCTCGTTGCCGCCTTTCGGTTTGAACAGCGGCGAGAGTGCGACGAGATTGACGACGACATCTTGGCCGTCGAGCGCCGACTCGATCGAATCGTAGGCGGTGATGTCACCGCTGACCGTGTCGACACCGTCCGGAAGGGCTGCGGCGTCGGGATTCCGTGCCAGCACCGTTACGTTGTGGCCGCGGTCGAGGAGTTCGTCGACGAGGTTTGTGCCGATGAATCCGTTCCCGCCGGCTACTAACACTTGCATACCAGTAACATCTCACCGGACCGACCTAAAGGTAGCGCGCCGAGAGCGAACCGTTCATAATCGACCGCTCGGAGAGGGTTGTATGCTCGTGACCCTAGAGGGGCTCGACGGGAGCGGCAAAACCACCGTCTGGAACGCGTTAGGAGACGCCTACCCCGACGCAGTCCGGACGCGCGAGCCGACCGAGTCGTGGTACGGCGAGGCGGTCTACCGATCGATCGACGAGGATGCGGCCGACCCGCTCGCGGAGCTGTTTCTCTACACGGCTGATCACGCCGACCACCTGTCTCGCGTTGTTCGGCCCGCGCTCAACGAGGGCAAACTCGTCATCTCGGATCGCTACAGCGACTCGCGGTACGCCTATCAGGGAGCGACGTTAGCAGGCGAGGTCGACGACCCGATGGCCTACATCCAGTCGATCCACGAACCGTTTACACGGACGCCTGATCTCACCTTCTATCTGGATCTCGACCCCGAAACCGCCGCCGAACGGAGCGGTAAGACGAACAAGTTCGAACAGGCAACCTATCTGGAGCAGGTCAGTGAGAACTACGAGCGGCTGATCGTTGCCGAGCCCGACCGGTTCGTCCGCGTCGACGCCACCCAGTCGCCCGAGACGGTCGCCGAGCAGGTCCGGACCCGCCTTGCGACAGTGTTGGACTGAGCCTACTGTGTATCCGGTAGTTCAACCTCGTCGGGCTGGGCGACGTACAGTAGGTCGAGGGTCAGCCCGACCGCAAGCGGGAGGCCGATCATCACGCCGAAGACGACCGTCGGTGAGCCGAGATTGGGTCCAATCCCTAACACGCCAGTGAAGACCAGCGTCGACACGAAGAGCACGACCGGGATCAGTGTCACCGCGTAGAGCACCCAGCCGAACTGCGTGTCGAGACGAAGGCGGAAAAACCGCGTCAGCACGGCCGCAAGAAGCGTGTGGCCGACCAGTATGCCACCGAACAACGCGAACCCGATAATCGAGAGCATACCCTCTGTACGTGGCGCTGACTCTTTGGAGTACCGACTCCGAGACCGTCAGTCCTCGAGCGACATGTAGGTCTTCGTCTCCAGGACGCCGTCGAGAGACTGTATCTCGCTGGCGGTCGTCCGGAGGATCTCGTAGACCTCCTCGGTCGAGAGTTCGACGATGAGATCGTACTCTCCGGCGACAATGTGTGCTTCCGACACCGGCGAGAGATCCCGAACCATCCCGAGCAGCGACTCCGAGGCAGCGACACCCGTTTTCACCATGACGAACGCGTGGACCATGTGTTATACTCACACACCAAGGTCAAAAACGTTCCCACAGGGGAGGCGGGGATACAGTTATCTGCTCAGAACGTGTTACGTTCTCCCATGCGCTTTATTATTATTGGAGCTGGACGCGTGGGGTTACGCACTGCTCGTGTCCTCCGTCAGGAGGGCCACGAGGTGACGCTCGTCGAGCGCGATGTTGAGAAGGCTGATCGCGCACGCGGGTTGACCTTCGAGGTCGTCGACGGCGACGGCTCCAGGGAGTCCGTGTTACAGAACGCTGGCGTCGCTGACGCCGATGCCGTTGGCGCGCTGACGGGCGATCTCAACGTCAACTTCGCGGCGTGTCTGATCGCCAAACACCACGGCTGTCGGACCGTCATGCGGATCGACGAGGACTACCGTGAGGAGATCTACCAGCAGTACGCCGACGAGGTCGACGAGATCGTCTACCCCGAGCGACTGGGCGCGATCGGTGCGAAAAACGCGCTGTTGGGTGGCTCGATTCAGGCGATCGCCGATGTCGCCCAGAGCCTCCAGATCGTCCTGATCACGATCACTGGGCAGTCCCCGATGAAGGGATACACGCTGAGTGAGGTCGCACTGCCTTCCGATTCCCGAATTCTCGCGTTCGGCAAGGCCAACGACCCGCTGGGGATTCCGCTGCCGGACGATTCGCTCGAAGCCGGCGACCGGGTTGCGGTGCTGTCGGAGTTCTCCGAGCTCGCTGAGGTCAGACAGCTGCTCGTCGGCGACGAAAGCGCGGCCGCTGCGGTCGCCGGAGGTGAGTGATCATGGGCGTGACAGCCTACATCTTGGTCAAATCCAACACCAGTGAGGCCGACCGCGTCAAAGACGAAATCGAGACCCTCGACGGCGTCACACAGGCCAACATCGTCGCTGGCGACGTCGACTTCATCGCGAAGGTGGCTGTCGAGACGCCCGGCGCAGTCAAAGATATCGTCGCCAGCGGCATCCAAACGATCAGCGGTGTCGAAAACACCCAAACCTACATCGCGATGGAATAGCCCCGGATCAGTTGCCGCCAGCGTTCTCGCGTGCACGGTCGATGATGCTCGCCACCGGCTCGGTGTACTCGTAGCCGGGGATAATTCCCTGCACGAAGGTCCCCTCGACGTAGTCGATGACCGCCCCGGCATCGTCGACGCCACGCCGCTCGTTGATATCCTCGAAGCTCGCTTCGACGGTGATCGTCTCGCCCTGTCGTGTGACCGTCGGTTCGAGATCACGCTCGGTTCGGAACACGCCACCGATGTCTTCGACGCGCAGCTCGAAGGTCTCGTACCAGCCGTCTTCGACCACCGCTGCCACCTCGTCTTCGGTCACGCTGTTTAGTAGGGGGATCCTAACTTCGACGGCGAACCGAATATGACCGTCGACCTCGTCGGCTTCGACGATCCCATCGAAGGTGGTCGTGGTCGACTCGAAGGTGGCCTCGTCGACTTGCTCGAACGCGGTATGGTCGGTAAATGCACGCCGAACCCGTCCTGGAAGCTCGCTCATACATAGAGGGAGGGCGTCGACTCGGAAAAACACCGCTCTTTGCGGCTGATTGATCACGATACCAGCTAGCTCACGACCGTCGTGACTGTGCCACTGGCTAGCTTACGGTAGAATCCTCCGCACCCGGTATTATTAAGTAAACATGACCTAATGGTACAGGTGACGCTTCGCTTTGGAGGGCCGAAGCGTCAGCGGGGACCAATCGAAGGCAACTCGCCTACGCGAGACTTTTTCCTTTCGTGTGGGCGAGTTAGCCTTTTTCTACTGACGAAACAAGCTTCTCTGAGTCTCTAGTGTAGGTTCTCATCGCAGAGTGAGCATTCACGACCGGAAGTAACAGAATTATACTATGAGCTGTACGGCTGCATCCCTATGTTAATTTGTGGATACTCTCCGATTCAAATTCAGCTAGAACGATTTCGGCCCTCACTATCGTTCAGGCACAAAATGCGAGGGCTGGGATTCGAACCTCACTCGTAGCGAAGCTACTCCCTGCTTCGAATCCAGCCAGTAAGATTTTGACTCTCACTACCATTCGAGCACAAAATGCGAGGGCTGGGATTCGAACCCAGGGATCCCTTCGGAAGCGGGTCTTAAGCCCGCCGCTTTTGGCCTGGCTCAGCCACCCTCGCGCA